>MPLX02103210.1_pt1 | contig 32597 bp, 29 predicted proteins | sample 1617341 | NCBI WGS metagenome assembly MPLX02 (sample SAMN05944804, study PRJNA350692) | marine metagenome | biome: marine; feature: ODZ; material: water; isolation source: 120 m water sample filtered on 0.2 um supor filter | place: Pacific Ocean | collected 2012-04-08 | depth 120m m | reverse complement strand
TTTCCAGCCTCGTTGAACAGTTGTGCCATGCCCGTGATCACTCGCAAGCTTACAGTGCTGTGCTGACTGACCTTGACATTAACTCGATCAACGATCGGTCTGCACTGGCCCAATTACCCCTGACTCGGAAAACGGAAATTGCCCAAAGCCAGGCTGATTCACCGCCGCTGGGTGGATATGCAACGCCCAGGCTGGCGGGCTTCTACAACATTTTTGCCTCGCCCGGCGGTATCTTCGAACCTGGCGGGGTCCGCGATGATTACTGGAATTTTGCCCGCAGCCTGTATGCGGCAGGTATACGATCCGGTGATCTGATTCACAACACATTTTCCTATCACTTCACGCCCGCCGGCCAGATGGTCGAAAGTGCTGCCAGGGCCATCGGCTGCCCCGTGTTTCCGGGCGGAATCGCTCAGACCGAACTGCAGATCCAGGTCATGGCCCAGCTCAAGCCCCGTGCTTACTGTGGTACGCCGTCGTTTCTCAAGATCATCCTGGACAAAGCCGCCAGCATGGGCATCCACATCAGTGGCCTTGAAGTGGGGCTGGTGGGTGGCGAAGCGCTCCCGGCAAGCCTTCGCAAAGAGTTGAGTGAAAGCGGTGTTGAGGTCCTGCAGTCATACGGGACGGCTGACCTGGGTCTCATAGCATATGAGTCGTCTGCGCGTGAAGGTATGATCCTGACTGAGGAGGTCATCGTTGAGATCGTCGTTCCAGGTACTGGAGAACCGGTGGTCGATGGCGAGATTGGTGAGATCGTCGTGACGACTCTGTCCCCGGAATACCCGTTGATCCGGTTTGCGACCGGGGATCTGTCCGCGCTCATGCCAGGCATGAGTCCCTGCGGCCGGACCAACCGGCGTATTCGAGGGTGGATGGGTCGAGCGGACCAGACCGCCAAGGTGCGGGGGATGTTCGTGTACCCGTCACAGGTCGCGGCAGTGGTTGCCCGTCATGATGAGCTTCTTCGGGCACGTCTCGTGATCGATCGGATCGACAATGCCGATGTCATGGTGCTCAAGGGCGAAACGGGTGCACGACCCGATTCACTGGTCTCGGCGATTGCTGAAAGTGTTCGAGAGGTGTGTAAGTTACGCGCTGACATCGAGTTGTGTTCGGCTGGCGAGTTGCCGGACGACGGTAAAGTGATCGAGGATCGCCGGTCAATCGATTGAGATTGATTTCTGGGCCAGCAGGGCTGGCCGGCCAGTGAGATCTTGCCGCTGCCCCGGTCTGGATATCTGTCCACAGTGCAGTTCCAGATGCTGCCCATTCTGTTGAATCAATCGGGCAAGAAGGCGTTTCCCTTCCTAGGCAGTTTCTATGCTGTGCCCCACTAGAGGGTCGCTGCAGGTGCCGTTGGGAAAGAATGAGCGTGTGGCCATTCTTCAGAGCCTAAACGGTGTCGCCGGGTTGTATTGCCAATGCCTGTGAGTTAGTTATTCAATAACAATGAGTTACCTGTATTTCCTCGAGGAACTTACCTTATTGTGATGGTTTGACGGGCCGTACCTCGGTAGATCATAAGGATTCAGTCTGCAACAGGATTTTTCTAATATAAGAGGAACTTATGCAATAAATAACGATATTTGACTGGTTAAGTACATTAGTATATTCTGGAGATCCTTTCCTACCTAGAGGGGTATTCGTAAATGCATTGGATTAATTCTGTGCGCGGTTGGGTTGGATCGTTAGCGGAACTCGGTATTTCGATCATCGCGTTGGGGGTGGTTCTTGGAATTCTGTTCGACGACATTCCCTTCCTTCCTGTCGATGTCACCGGGAATGTAATTGCATTTGTCAACGCTCTTGGAAGTCAAGGTCTAGTGGGCTTGGTCGCTTTGGGCATTATTTGGTGGGCCTTTACAAGACGGTCCAGTTGATCAAATCTCCACTACTATATGTAAGTTAGAGGGGGCTTTCGGGCCCCCTCTCTCTTTTGGCCGGTCATTTCAACACCAGCCCATGGATCTTTAGATATCGACAGTCGCTGACAGGTTTGCAGATGGGAATTCACTACCGGTCCGATTGAGGAGGTGCAGGAATGAACCTAGGCCGTTTCCCTCGCTTGCGATTTGGACACTTGCCGACTCCCTTTGAGTACCTGGAGAACCTGACCCGGGAGTTGGATGGGCCGGAGATCTGGATCAAGCGGGATGACTGTACTGGAATGTCTACCGGCGGGAACAAGACCCGCAAGCTTGAATTCCTGATGGCTGAAGCGAGGGCTGAGGCGGCCGATATTGTACTGACACAGGGTGCCACGCAGTCCAACCATGCACGCCAGACGGTCGCATTTGCCGCACGGATGGGGGTGGACAGCCACATCCTGCTGGAAGACCGAACCGGTATCCAGTCGACCGGCTACCAGCACAATGGTAACGTTTTTTTGGATCTGCTCCACGGCGCGACACTGGAACATCACCCCGGTGGTACGGACATGGAGGCAGCGATGGCGGCGACCGCTGACCGGTTTCGTGAAGATGGCCGCAGGCCTTACTCCATACCCGGCGGTGGTTCAAACGCCACGGGTGCCCTGGGTTACGTCAATGCGGCTCTGGAACTGGTGAATCAGGCCAATGAGGTGGGTCTGAGGATAGACCATGTGGTCCATGCCACTGGCAGCACGGGTACCCAGGCCGGAATGGCGGTCGGCCTGGTGGGCATCAACAGTGGTGTGCCGCTACTCGGTATCAGCGTACGTGCCACGAAGTCCATCCAGGAGGACAATGTATTTCGTTTGGCATCAGCGACAGCAGAGCGCGTCGGCTGTCCCGGCATAGTGGATCGCTCGGACGTGGTTGCGAACAGCGACTATGTTGGTGAGGGTTACGGTATACCGAATGAAGGCACCATCGAGGCAATTCGCATGATGGCACGACTTGAAGGCATCCTGCTGGATCCGGTGTATTCGGGTAAGGGAATGGCCGGTTTGATCGATCTGATCCGGACCGGTCACTTCAAGCGTGGACAGAATGTGGTGTTTTTACATACCGGTGGTTCGGTGGGGTTGTTCGGCTATACCGATTTCTTTGACCTACCAACTGAACGCCACGCGGCTTGATAGCGGGACCGGAACATTTCACTTTTCCAGGGGATCTCCTGAAACGCTCCTTCATCTTCGGCGTCATAGGCTCGAATGCGATGGAAAGTTCAACCTAGGCGAGCACCTGTTTGACATGGGCGAGTATGCGTCTCGCCGCAGTACGCATGGTGTCCTCGTTTAAGCACAGGCTTATTCTGAGCAGTCCCCGGCCACTGGGACCAAACCCATCGCATGGCAGAACGCTGACGTTCTGAGTGGCGAGCAGATTCCAGGCGAAATCGGATGAGGACATGTCCAGAGCTCGGATATCGAGAACGGCGAACATGCCACCGCCGTCGGTATGAAGGCGCGCTGTGTTCATGTCTGCCATTTCATCAGCGATGATCTGCCGGTTGCGGGATAGTCGCTCCCGAACCAGAAGTGCCGTTTCGGTATCGGATTCCAGGGCATATGCGGCGGCGTCCTGGGTAAATGGTGGTAGACCGTATGCCATGCACATGTTGAGATTGTAGAAATGGCGATTGAGCGGTCTGGGAGCGATCGTCCAGCCGCAGCGCCAGCCTGTCATACGGTGTGATTTCGAAACGCTGGATATTGTGATACTGATATCCCCTGCACCGTCGATACTACCGATACCTACGAAGTCTTCGGGAGCGATCTCCGCATAAACCTCGTCACTGATGAGCCAGATGTCTCTTGCCCGGCACAGATCAACAATCGACTGAAGTAACTGCCGGCTGTACACGGCGCCAGTTGGGTTGTTCGGCGAGTTGAGAAGAACAGCGCGGGTCCTGGCTGTGAGTGCTTTTTCCAGCGCTTCAATGCTGATCTGGAAACCACTGCCAACATCGGTTGGCAAAGAAACCATATCGGCACCACCCAGCCTGACCGACGCGGGATAAGTAGCGTAGTAAGGTTCGGGCACAATGACTTCGTCACCATGTTCCAGAAGGCACAGTGAAGTCGCAAACAGGGCGTTTTGGGCACCGGAGAAGACCGACACATTGTCTGCACTGACCGGTTGGCCCGTTCGGTCTTGGTGTCTTTTTGCAATGGTGTCACGCAGCCTTTCATCGCCGAGGACTGATGTGTAGTGATGTCGGCCGCCGGAGATGGAGTTAATCGCCGTCTGCTGAACCGGGAGCGGGGTATTCTGATCCGATTCCTCGCCTACGCTGAGGATGATGATGTCCTCACCGTTGTGCTGGCGTTTTCGGGCTTCGTAATGGATAGCCCAGACATCGACACTTTCACCGCCAACGCGATCTACCAGTGACGAGTAATCCCCTTTGACTCCTTCTAGTAGCGGGTTAAGGATCTGGAATAATGGAGCTGAATTGGCCGCATCATCTTGAACAGCACCTACTGAATGTTTTGTCCGGACAATCTAGAAATTACTGCTAGCCCATCGATCGAAAGGTCAATCCGCCCAGACTCCACATACCTGCTTCAGAGTTTGGAGTGGAGACTACAAACGGTCGAGGACCTATGGCCAGATTACCTTGACTGGTTGGCTTCGTTCCTGAACATTGGTGATGCTGGCACTGCGTGATAGTCCGGCTGCCATGAAGTAGATTTCTTCACCGGTTGCAGGCACCCAGTCGACTAATGGTGCAACCTTGATATGATCTCCGGCTACCGAGGTCATGGGTTTACAGCCATTGCCGGGCGTAAACCACTCCCATGTTCCACCGTACCATTGACCGCCGTGATTGACGAACACCAATGGATTTGCGTTGACATTAATTTTGCGAGTGCCTGAAGTGTGATCAATACTGGCTGACGGCCAGGAAGCAGACTTGTCAAAATTCAAACAGATCACACCGGCACCGATCTCTACACTAAGGCTGGTCGTCTCAGCCCAGCCAGAGACATCGGTGTGCAGCCAGGTGACTCTGCTGAGATCAAATTCGCTGGCGGTCGTACTCGACGCCACCGCACCAGTGCTCGAGGTTTCAACCCCGGATGAAGATGAATCACATTCGAATGGCCAACACCAGAAATCCGAACAACCTCCCAAGAAAAGCGTCGAGAGCAGGGTCATAAAGGCCAGGTAGAGTTTCATGTTTCTTCCAAGGTTAAAGCGAATGCAGATCCGTGATCCTAACGATACGTCGGTTTCGGTTGATTTGGCAACAGTTTAAGCGGTTCTTATTACGTTGCGTTGGTTTGGTGAGAGCCAGAGGGCTTACTAGTGTACTCTGAACAGTCAGACTGAGTTGAATCTTAACAAAGTGTTGGTCGGGACAATCACTGTCAGCAAACCGATAACGATCAACGTTTTATCAGGGGGTTAGGTTTCGATTAATTCTCCAATGCGGGTACAATTTTCTTCATGAAACTTTGGCTGGATTCAGTGATTGATAAAGATGTTGTGGTTTCCAGCGTTGTCTTTAGGGTGCTTATTGATGGGTCGGACAGCTGCCAAATCGTAAAGATGGGCGAAAGGTGAGCCGGTGAAGGACAAAGACGCGGCGTCTCGCCTTGATAGGCTGGCGGATCAGCTGGGGAAGACAGAGCTGCCCCCGGTGCACCAGTGGCATCCAGCATCCACCGGAGACATGGATCTTCGCATTGCTCGGGATGGCACCTGGTACTACATGAATTCACCGATTAATCGTCGCCGGCTGGTCAGGCTTCTGGCCTCTGTAATGCGCAGGGACGACGACGGCTACTGTCTGGTTACACCGACTGAGAAATTGAGAATTCAGGTTGAAGATGCCCCTTTTCTGGTTGTCGAGATGGAACACGAGAACGATGGCGATTTACAACGCCTGTTGTTCAGAACAAACGTTGACGATGTGGTCGCAGCAGATAAGCAGCATCCGATCCTTGTGACGCATCACCCCCTGAGCGGGGAGCCATCGCCTTATGTCCGGGTACGCGACCGGCTGGACGCACTGATTTCGCGGCCGGTGTTCTACCAGCTGGTGGATCTTGCCGTCGAAAAAACCGGAACACGGACAGGTGAGCGCGGCGTTTGGAGTTGTGGATCGTTTTTTGTTCTCGGCGAAGTTTCCTGACACGCCGCGGTATTGTTCAACACACAAGTTTGATACCGGCTGAGTCCGTCTGACAGCTGAGCCCATGGGTAGACAATACCGCTGGGCCGGGGTCAGGCTTGTGTCAGCCCCTGTTCGAGGTCCTGGATGATGTCTTCGACGTCCTCAATCCCCACAGAAAGCCGTACCAGTCCGTCACCGAGTCCTCGTTTCCGGCGGTCTTCGGCGGGAACGTCCGCATGGGTCATGGTAGCGGGGTGGGTGATCATCGTTTCGACACTGCCCAGGCTTTCAGCCAGCCCACAGAGCCTGACATTGTTCATCAACTGTCGGCCCGCCTCGACGCCGCCATTCAGTTCAAAGGCGATCATCCCACTGAATCCGGACATCTGGGTCTTGGCGAGATCGTGCTGCGGATGGGAAGGCAGGCCGGGATAAAGTACCCAGGCCACCTTGTCGTGGCTTTCGAGGAACCGAGCGATCTGCAGTGCAGATTCTTCGTGGCGTTTCATGCGCAAGTGCAGGGTCTTGAGCCCGCTCAGATTCAGCCAGCAGTCGAACGGGCTGGAAACAGCGCCGATTGTTTTCTGGATGAATTTCATCTGATCAAATAGTTCCTTTCGGTTCGTGACCAGAACACCTCCAATGATCTGGTTGTGTCCAGATAGATATTTGGTGGTGCTGTGCATGACGATATCGGCGCCGAATTCAAGAGGTCGTAGAAATACAGGGGTGGCAAAGGTCGAATCGACAGCCAGAAGGACGTCGTGTTCCCGGGCAATTCCGACCATAGCTTCCATGTCCGTTATCTTGAGCAAGGGATTGGTTGGGGTCTCGATCCAGATCATTCTGGTCTTTGGTGTTATGGCGTCCCTCACCTCGTCGGGATTGACCGAATTGACATAAGTGGTAGCGAGCCCATAGCGGGACAACACATTGTCCAGGTGACGCGTAACACCACCATACACGTCGTCACCACAGATCAGGTGATCGCCGGCGCTGAGCAGCTTGAGAGCTGCGTCCACGGCAGACATACCGCTCGCGAAGCTGATTGCGTACTGACCGCTTTCAATGGCAGCAAGATTGTCCTCGAGGATCTGTCGAGTTGGGTTGGAGGAACGGGTGTAATCAAATCCCTTGTCCCGACCGACCTCGTCGAGCACATAGGTCGCTGTTTCATAGATCGGTGGAAGGATAGAGCCAGTGGTGGGGTCAGGTGTTATTCCGGCACGAACGACTTTGGTATCAAATTTCAACGGACAATCTCCTGTTGGTGGGAAGCTGTACTCAGATCAGGCTGACTGCCTGTTTTTCCGGGTAAAGAATTCGAGCAAGTCGATCTTATTGATAACTCCGACGATCTTTCCAGCATCGACGACGATCGCTACATTGTTGTCTTCAAAGACCTGCTGCACGTGATCCAGCGTCTGTGATGGCTCGACCTGTCCCTGAAGCGGTCGGGCGATCTCCCGTGCGCTGTCCTGTAGCGAATGCTCACCACCGGCAACTGCCCTGAGAATGTCGAGTTCTTCGACCATTCGCAGATCGCCTTTACCGATCGTCATTGGCATTTGCGAGATGCCGAGTGATGACATCTGGTCAATGATGGACTGCAGGGAATCTTCAGGGTTGGCGAGAACCACCTTCTGGTTCTTGAAGTTGAGGACGTCTGCTACCGTTCCCAGATGACGCTCCGGTGCGAAATAACCCATGTCCCGCATCCACTCGTCATTGAACGCTTTGCTGATGTAACGGTCTCCCGAATCACAAACGATGGCGACCACGATTTTCCCCGGTCCTTGTTTGCGGGCTTCCTCTAGTGCTCCATGAAACACCGTTCCGGTAGAGCCCCCAGAGAAAATACCCTCCTGGCGGGCTAGAGATCGGGCCATGAAGAAAGAGTCGCGGTCTGACACGTTGACAACTTCATCAATGACCGAGAAGTCCAGGGTGCCGACCATGAAGTCGTGACCAATGCCCTCCACTCTGTACATGCCAGGGTCGTCCCATTCGCCCTTGTAAAACGCATCGTGGTAGATGCTGCCGTAAGGATCCGGTCCGACGACACGGACCTCCCGCCCGGCTTCTAGTGCTTTCTCTTTCAGGTATTTTCCGGCTCCAGATATGGTGCCTCCCGTGCCAAGGCCGGCAACGAAGGAATCGATCAGGCCGTCAGTCGACTCCCAGATCTCGGGTCCTGTAGTGAGATAGTGGGCCTCTGGGTTCGACATGTTGTTGTACTGGTCGGTGTAGACAGCACCCGGGGTCTGAGCTGACACACGTTTTGCGACCTCCACATAGCTGTCAGGATGATGGTGATCAAGATCGGTCGGGGTGACAATCACCTCAGCGCCATACGCCTTGAGCATATCGATCTTTTCCTGACTCATTTTGTCCGGGATCGTAAAGATGCAGCGGTAGCCTTTTGCGGCCGCCGCCATTGCGAGTCCCAGGCCGGTATTGCCTGATGTGCTCTCGACCAGGGTGCCGCCAGGTTTGAGAAGGCCCTGTTCTTCGGCATGCCTGACCATGTTGACAGCCATGCGGTCCTTGACCGAACCAGTCGGATTCAGGTTCTCCATCTTGGCGAGCACTGTCGCCATGCCTGGTTCGACCACGTTATTAAGTCTGACCAGCGGCGTGTCGCCGACCAGGTCCAGTACACTCTCAGAATAATTCACGTTACTGGCCTCCGCCTGAATTGACAGGGTATGGAGATAAAGGTTCCTCTAAGCCTTTCGCGACAGGTCGATTTACGATCAAAATCTGACGCATCGCAAAGAACTACCAAGGCAAACTAGGAAGAGGCACCAAATCCGGCAATCTCTGTAACTGCTTTGATTGCCTGTTCAATATCTTCGTCATCTGTAAAGAATCCGGGTGCAATACGGACCGTCCCATTGCGTTCCAGGGTGCCTTGGTCCTTGTGGATCACGGGTGCACAGTGAAGTCCGGCCCGCACACACAACTGATGGTCCGCGTCCAGCATTGTACCTACCTGTTCTGCCGGTAGCTCACCTATGTTGATCGAGAGTGTTGCGACCCTGGATTGTGTGCCGGTCGGCCCGTAGATGATTACGCCAGGAATATCATGGAACGCATCGAGCAACTGGTTGGCAGTCCTGTTTTCTTGCTGGTGGATGTGTTTGAGTGCTGCCTGACAGGCAGCAGCATGGGACGAGAGATCAGCAGCATCGCTCGATCGGTCCCGGCCAAGCTTGGCAAACCATTTCTGGGCGGCGTTGAGGCCGGCGATTCCAGGTATAGATGGTGTTCCGACTTCCACCCTGTGTGGATATTCCTCCGGGTGAAATTCGGAGACCGAGTTGACTCCGGTGCCCCCTGTTTTCACGTGGCGTATATCGACACCCTCACGGACGATCATGCCGCCGATGCCCATGGGCCCAAACAGTCCTTTGTGCCCAGTAAAAACCAGCACGTCGATTCCCCACCCATCCATGTCAATGGGAACCACACCGGCTGTCTGGCAAGTGTCAACAACAAAGATCGCCGGTGAGTCCTTGACGATCCTACCGATGGCCTGGATGTCCTGTAATGAGCCAATGACATTGGAAGCGTGATTAACAACTACGATCCGGGTCTTATCGGTGATGTTTTTTCGGATGTCTTCAGGATCAACGTAACCCACGTCGTCTGCACTAATCCGACTGACCGAGACATTGAGGTCCCGCTCCAGGTGATTGGCCGGACGTAGTACAGCGTTGTGTTCGACGCGTGTGATGATCATATGGTCGCCCTGCCGGATCAACCCAAGCAGCGCAATATTCATTGAGTCGGTAGCGTTGAGTGAGAACGTGACCCTGTTGGGATCTCCGCCGAAGCCAAAAAACTCACCGAGCATTCGTCGGGTCTCGATGATCATGGTCTCGGCCTCTATGGCAAGTTCATGGCCCGAGCGTCCGGGATTGACGCCGTGGCTGCGAAAGAAACTGTCCATAAACTGGTAAACGGGCTCAGGTTTGGGCAATGTGGTTGCCGCATTGTCAAAGTAATAGTTGTCTTTCATCGAATCTCATGTGTCCTCAATTCCTGATGGGTGAGTGAATCGTGGTAAGCCTGGTTTCAGCACCTGCCTGACGCATACCACGAATCATCGCTAAATCCCGTTGTCCGGCTGTAGCTCGACGTCGACCTCTGTGATTGGGTTATGAAGCGGCTTGTAGGGCCTTATCAGAGCCGGGATGCCGTTCTACCCCCAACAAGATGGTGCTTCGCAACTAGTAAACATTCTGCCTAAGGATTCGCTCGAATTCTAGGAAATAGAACTCTAAATACAGCAAAAGAATAGAATTATTTTCTCTTTTGGGCTCTATCAATGGGTGGACTTGAAGTAAGCCCGAAAGCGGAAATCTCTGACCAGCGCAGGTCCATGTGCCGCGATTCGCTGTTGTCGAAGCGGCACGGGATCTGATTAGAAAGGCCGGGCATCCCTGCACGGGAGCCTTTTTACACTACAGGTCCAGAGCCCGGTTGCGTTGCGTCGGATGTGCCATCCATGAAAGGTGAATTAATTGCCCGGTGCACTTAGGCAGGTCTTATAGTCGCGCTTCTCTTTAGTGGCTCTGGCGATTCAACATGTTTTTTTCTTCTTACTCAGACCGTTCACAGGGAAACCTAATGGCGGTGCTGAGCATGTTGCTCTGGGCAACCAGTTTCCCGATTTCAGATGTGCTCCTGAAAAGCTGGGATCCATTATCACTTGCCACGATTCGACTTACCGGCGGTGCATTGGTGCTGGGGTTGCTTGCGTTTATATCTGGCAGAAAATACAACTGGCAGAGTTGGCCGTTTCGCGATGCGCTGTTTGTCGGTGCTCTGGGTATCGGAGTGGGAACATTTGCCATGAACCTTGGCCTCAAGTACTCCAATCCCGTCAACGTCACGGTCATTGCGACGACCATCCCATTGTTCTCTGTAGTAATGGGCGCGCTCAAGGGTGAGGAGAAAGTGACCACCCGGATTTCGGTTGCGATAGGGCTTGCGATCAGCGGCGGTCTTCTGGTCTCCTGGTCCAGTACTCGGACCGAGATCGGCTTCGAAGGCGGTGAGTTTCTGGTCCTGGGTGCGGTGATCCTGTGGGCCTGGTTCTCGCGTGTATCGGTGACCAGGCTCCTGCCGATTCCTGCTTATCCCCGTACGTTATTGACCATGGCAGCCGGTGCATTGTTCCTGCTGCCGGTGACATTGCTGATAAAGCACAGTGGTTTTTTTGAGTTGAGTGCATCTTTGAGTCCACCTGATCTGGCCCAGGTTTTCGCTTTGTGTGTTTTCGGAGTGGGTCTTTCAATGGTTTGCTGGATGATCAGCGCTGAGAAAATCGGCGTCACTGTTGCAGCCCTTCACATCAATGCGTTGCCTTTCTATGTATTGCTGCTGGATCTGATGTTCGGCGGGGCATTGCTGATCAGTCAGGTGTTCGGTGCGGTACTGGTCGCGCTTGGTGCTGCCCTGTCTCAGATATCATGGAGGCGCACGGGGTCTTGATAGCCGAAATGAAAGACCAGTCTGCCCGTGTCAGAAAGGCTTAAATCATCTCCGGCGGGGCGATTGTTTTTATCTGGCATTAGCCGTTGGCTAACGAGCCGGGTACAAAAGGTAAGACTTGACGTAAACTTACTGCCGACGAGATCGGGTCTTGCCTGATCGCAAAGTAATCAGCAGGAGAGTTAAGGGAGACCACGTGACTGAACATTCACATGATCATACTGAACCGCCGTCTGACCTCGTATTGAAGGTCAAGGCGCTGGAGTCCCTGCTGGTGGAGAAGGGCCTGGTGGACCCGGCCGCACTTGATGCACTGATCGACACCTACGAAAACAAGGTCGGCCCCCGAAACGGCGCCGAGGTCGTGGCAAGGGCCTGGTCAGATCCTGAGTACAGGGTCTGGTTGCTGGAAGATGCGACGGCTGCCATCGCCTCGATGGGATTTGTTGGCCGCCAGGGCGAGCACATGACGGCCGTGGAGAACACCGCGCAGGTTCATAACCTGGTGGTCTGTACACTGTGTTCGTGTTATCCGTGGACGGTCCTCGGCTTGCCACCGGTATGGTACAAGTCTGCGCCGTATCGCTCCCGGGCTGTCAGCGATCCGCGGGGTGTTCTCGCCGAGTTCGGCACGGAACTTGCCGACAGCGTTGAAATCCAGGTCTGGGATTCAACGTCGGAGATGCGCTACATGGTCGTGCCGGAACGCCCTGCTGGCACAGACGGTTGGCTGATAGACGAATTGATTCCGCTGGTCAGTCGCAATGCGATGATCGGGGTCGAAAAAGCCCGGACGCCCGGGTCGTCGGTCGACCCATGAACGGCGGGCACGACCTGGGAGGGATGCATGGTCTCGGTCCTATCGCCCCCGAGGCTGAGAAAGATGAGCCCGTGTTCCACGGTACCTGGGAAAAAAGGGTCTTTGCGATGACGATGGCCACCGGTTTTCTCCGCACCTGGAACCTTGATGAATCCAGGCATGCCAGGGAACGCCAGCACCCAGCTGATTACATGCGCAACAGCTATTACGAGAACTGGCTCAGAGGTCTGGAAATGCTGCTTGTGGAAAAAGGACTGGTTACCGCCGAGGAACTCGAGCGTGGTGCAGCTGACCCCTCAGCGGGAGCTTCAGCTGTTGTCCCGTTGCAGGCCGGCGATGTGGAGACCACCCTCCTGAAGGGCGGTCCCACAGACATGGAAATCGACCAGCATCCACGGTTTCACACCGGTGACAAAGTGCGGGTCGTGAACATCAACCCGACAGGGCACACCAGGCTGCCTCGATATGCGAGAGGTAAACAGGGTGTGGTGCGGAACCACTGCGGTGCGCATGTGTTTCCTGACAGGCGCGCTTTGGGCAGCCGCGAAGGCGAGCACCTCTACAGCGTCTGTTTTTCAGCGACCGAACTCTGGGGCGAGAGACTCAACTCGGATTTCAAAGTACATATTGATCTCTGGGAGCCCTACCTGGCAGCGGAATGACGCAGCAACCTGATATTGACCGGACTCTTTCCGAGTTGGAGAGAACTCACGCTGAGACGTTTGCTGAACCCTGGCAGGCACAGGCTTTCGCGATGGTGATAAAGCTGTTCGAGCAGGGTGTGTTCGACTGGTCGGAATGGACTGATACGCTGTCCGAGGAGATCCGCAGTGCTGGTGCACGTGGTGAGGCCGACCGTGGCGATACCTACTACCAGCACTGGCTGGCAGCCTTAGAAGTCCTGTTGCTGCGCAAAGCAGTTCTCGAGCGCAAAATACTTGATTCGCGAATCGAGCAGTGGCGCAGGGCTTATCTCAATACACCCCACGGGCAGCCGATCGAGTTGGCCGCCGGAGCGCAACCGGAAATCTAGCCCAGTCTGCGCCGGAAAACATAGTAATAACGACTCATCAGCCGGGGCCTGGTCGTGGGAAAAGATGATTTGCAGTTCGGTTTTAACGACACGCTGCTTTCGCACTGTCAGAATAACCTGGGGGCGTTTCTGCCAGCCACAATCCAGGATGACGAGTTACGCCCAGCCGCTGTGGCCATTGTGCTCGTGAGGGACCCGTCCACCGGTGCTGCTTGTTTTCTGCTGACCCGACGGGCCAGCCGGCTGTCCAGGCACGGAGGCCAGTATGCGCTGCCCGGAGGGCGCTTGGACGATGGGGAAGATGCCCACAGCGCAGCGCTTCGGGAACTGAAAGAAGAACTCGGCCTGAACGCAACGCAGTCCAGCGTGATCGGTCAGTTGGATGATTTTCCGACCCGTTCCGGCTTTCGAATCACCCCTGTCATCGTCTGGCTTGAGGACCATCAAGCGGTGCAGCGGGATCCTGCGGAAGTTGAGGCAGTGTTTTTCGTGCCGATCACGGATCTTGATCAGCCCGGTATACCTCGCCTGCATCACATTCCCGAAAGCAGCAACCCGGTTCTGTCGATGGTGTTGGCGTCACTAGAGGACGAGATTTTCTCTCCCACGGCGGCCATCCTGTTCCAGTTTCGAGAGGTCACTTTCTACGGTCGTTCGACGCGGGTCGCACATTACGAGCAGCCATTGTTTGCGTGGCGGTGACTGCCGGTGTTTTGGATCAACTCCGGGTCGCTCTAGCCTGAGCGGCCGAATTTTCTGGGTGCAGCAATCATGAAAGACGTACCGGCAATTACGAAGCTGAAAATCGCGAAGACGAAGGCATACCGATAACTGCCGAAAATGTCATGCAGGTAACCACCGATGGTGGGACCCATGGCACCGCCTAAGCCAAGGCCGCCAAGAATGATGCCGTTGAGAGTACCAAAGTGGCGACCGTGAAAGATATCTGCGGCGCCTACGAAAATGGTTGGAGAATATAGGCCAGCACCCAGGCCGAAGGTGACGGCGTAAACATACAACATCCAAGCCTGACTGGTATCAGTTATCCCGTTAAGCAGGATGACAGCAAAAACCACGAGCACAGTGGCGATCAGGACCGTGAGTTCACGCCCGATGATGTCTGAGACAGCAGAACCGACCTGCCCGATGACCATGAAAACGCCAAACATTGCGAACACCGATGCGGCCAGAATCCCGGAGTAGCCGATGTCCATTGCAAACTTGACCTGATGTGCAATCACCAGATAGCAACCGCTCCCCCAGAAGCACATGTTTGACAACACCAGCATCCACAGTTGCAGGCTACCCAGAGCCTGATTCAGGTTCCATTCAGGACGCTCGCGCTGTCCGTGCCGGGGTCTGTTCCGGGGCCGCAGCCGGGATGACTGCGACCGGAACGGCTGCATCCGCTTGTGGCTGGGGTGGAAGAAATATAGTGTCAGGATGAGCGGTATTAGAATGATAATCACACTGGAGCCCATCACCACATAGGACAGGCGCCAGCCCAGTAACTCAATGACGTATTCAACCAGCACCACATAGACAAAACTAAGGCCACCGCCCATCTGGGCCAGCCCGAGGGCGAGGCCACGACGGCTCTCGAACCAGTTGGCGATGGTGGGATTCATCACCGGGGAACCACAGCAGGCCAGGCCAATGGGGGTGATCACGCCGAATACGAGATAGAAATGCCAGAGTTCCTGAGCGAGGCTGCAGGACGCGGCCGCACAGCCGAGAATGGTCACGCCGCTCAGCATCAGGCGCTTTGCTTTCCAGCGGTCTGCGAGGTTGCCCACAATAGGGGCAACCAACCCGTATACGAGCAGGTGCAGGGAGAGCATGAATGCAGTACTGCCCCGGCTCCAGCTGAACTCGCTCAGAATCGACGGAAAGAAAACTGAGAACGAATGGCGCACGCCGTAGGAAAGAATGCCAACGGCACAGCATACGGCAACGACCATCCATCCCAGATGCAACGGAGTACGGGGGCTCATCTAACTGAGAATTCAGACTCGGAAATGGAAAACGCGTACGGGATTCTAAACGGCCGGGACCCGGTTGGCGTGCTTCCTTCGAACATTTGGCAACACCTAAGACAGAATAGATTGGTTATTGCGGTCTGACCGGCTGTACACCCACCAAGGGTTTTACAGGTAGAATTTGGGACCAGTAGCTGCCCGGTTCCTAGCCGAGTGCCCTAAAACCCTAAAGGTGATCAGGATGACCGACATTGATGATCTTCGCCGAATACTCGGCGCGAATACAGTCATTGCAGTCGTCGGATTGTCAGCCAACTGGTGGAGACCGAGTTTTTTTGCGGCCAAGTATCTTAAAGATCACGGATACCGGATCATCCCGGTCAATCCGAACTACGACGAGATACTGGGTGAGAAGTGCTACCCTGCGGTGCAGGAAATTCCAGAGCCGATCGATGTCGTCGATGTGTTCCAGCGGTCCGAGGTCACGCCGCCGATTGCACAGAGTGCTGTGGATATCGGGGCAAAAGTATTGTGGCTGCAGCTGGGTGTCGTGAACGAGACGGCGGCCTCTATCGCCCGGGAAGGGGGGCTGGAAGTGGTGATGGACCGCTGTATGAAGATCGAACACGGCCGCCTGATGGGCGGACTCAACCTTTTCGGAGTGACCACAGGCGTGGTTTCCAGCAGGCGGCCAAAATGGCTGGTTTACTGAGTCATCTCAATGGCTGACAGAGAATTCGGGTTTGAGACGCTGTGTCTGCACGCAGGCCAGTTGCCTGACACCACCACCAGTTCCCGCGCGGTTCCGATCTACCAGACCACCTCGTATGTTTTCGATGATACTGATCACGCAGCCAGCCTCTTTAACCTGCAGACCTTCGGTAATGTCTATTCGCGGATGATGAATCCGACCAGTGCGGTGCTCGAGGAGCGACTGGCTACCCTGGAGGGCGGCAGGGCCGGGGTGGTCGTGGGTTCCGGGATGGCGGCGCAGATGGTGACGTTGCTTACTCTGCTTGAAGCCGGTGACGAACTGGTGTCGTCCAGTACGCTTTATGGCGGTACTTATTCCCAGTTTGACTACACGTTCCGGCGCATGGGCATTACCACCCATTTTGTCGATCCAGATGATCCTCAGAACTTCGCCCGGGCGATCACACCGCGGACCAAGGTACTCTATGCCGAAACCATTGGCAACCCGCTGAACAATGTGCTCGATATTGCTGCGGTCGCTGACGTGGCGCACGATGCCGGGCTGCCCCTGGTTATTGACAGCACGTTTGCAACACCTTACCTGTGCCGACCTATAGAGCACGGCGCGGACATCGTCGTGCACTCGGTCACCAAGTGGATCGGCGGTCACGGGACTTCTATTGGTGGTGCCCTGATCGAGTCTGGGAAATTTCCGTGGGACAATGGAAATTTTCCCGGGATGACCGAGCCTTCCAAGGGCTATCACGGCATTCGGTTCTACGAGACTTTCGGAGACTTCGGGTTTACCATGAAGGCGAGAATGGAGACCCTGCGTACCATGGGCCCGACACTGAGTCCCTTCAACTCGTTTTTGTTTCTCCAGGGACTCGAAACGTTACCCCTGCGAATGGACAGACACTGCGACAACGCTATGGCTGTTGCACAGCATCTTAAGGACCATCCTGCCGTTGCCTGGGTGAAGTATGCGGGTCTGGCAGACAGTCCCTACCATGATCTGGCCCGCAAATACCTGCCCCGCGGGCCGGGCGGCCTGCTGGCATTTGGAATCAAAGGGGGACAGCAGGCTGGAATCCAGTTCATAGAGGGGGTGCAGTTTCTCAGTCATCTGGCCAATGTTGGTGACGCTAAAACACTGGTCATCCATCCGGCATCGACCACGCACCGCCAGCTGACCGAAGAAGAACAGATCACCGCTGGTGTCAGTCCCGACATGATCCGCCTGTCTGTCGGGCTGGAGACATTGGACGACATTTTGTGGGACATCGACCAGGCGTTGTCCAAGTCACAGGCCTGAGGGTGGGGCGGATCGCTGCCAGTGAGGCCGGCACACTTTCCCCGGGCGCCTCTCGCTTAGTGCACGACCCAAAGATTCAGATAAACACCCGGCGGGGGTTCTAGCTCGATTCTCGTACTTTGGTGGACAACATTCGACCCAGTGGTTTTCCACCGACCAGGTGCATGTGAAGGTGAAGAACCTCCTGGTTGGCGTGATGCCCGCAGTTCACGAGCAACCGGTAGCCGTCACTGGCAATGCCTTCCTGCGCCGCCAGGTCTCTCGCCACTACAAACATGTGCCCCAGCGTCGCTTCGTCGGCTTTTGTGACGTCATTGACCGTTGCTATGATCTTGTTCGGTATGATCAGGATGTGGGTCGGTGCCTGGGGGTTAATATCCCGGAAAGCCGTCACGCGGTCATCCTGGAAAACGATATCTGCTGGTATCTCACCGGCCACGATCCGGCTGAAGAGTGTGTCTTCACTCATGTCTTGGCAACTCCTGGATTAAAGAGGGTAGAGATTGAGACCTTTGTCAGTGACCGGTCCTGAACGTGACGCACGTCTTGGCACTGCTGTTCGAAATAGGGTCAGATCCCGGCTAAAATTCCGGTTAGTATTTGTCGGGTCAGTCAGCGTCCAATTTTAGGTCGTTTAGGGTATTGAAGATACACCGCGCGGAGAAAAGCGTTGCCACAAGTTAAACGTGATATGACAGCAGTCGAGTTCAGATCTGCGCCTTTCCGTGCGGTGACCCTGCTCGGTATGTCAGGTTCCGGTAAAACCACTCTGGCGAGCAAGCTTCCCAGGGAACGCTGGTTTCATTATTCAGGCGACTACCGCATCGGGACCTGGTACCTGGGCGAACCGATCCTGGACAATATCAAGAAAGAAGCTATGAAGGTGCCTTTCCTGGCGAACCTGTTGCGTTCGGATTCGATATACATCTGCCACAACATCACCATCAACAACCTTGCTCCAATCGCGAGTTATCTGGGGATGATCGGTGACCCTGCCAGCGGAGGCTTGTCGGTGGAGGAGTTCAAGAGACGCCAGAGACAGCATCGGGACGCAGAGATCTCTGCCATGTACGACGTTCGGACATTCATCAATAAAGCCCAAGAGACTTACGGCTACCCGTATTTCATCAATGATGCGGGCGGCAGCCTGTGTGAGCTCGAGGAACCGGATGTGATTCGCCAGCTGGCTGAAGACACGTTGATTATCTATCTGAAGCCCTCCAACGGACTGCTCGACCAGATCATTGAACGGTCGCTGCAGGATCCGAAACCGATGTATTACCAGGAAAGCTTTCTCGACAGGGTCCTGCCACAGTATCTCCGTGAACAAGAGCTTGAAGTTCCATGGCAGATCGACCCCTCCGACTATTTCCGTTGGATGTTTCCTCGGCTGGTTGAACATCGGCTGCCGCTTTACGAGTCTATAGCCCGGGATTATGGCGTAGTCGTGCAAGCCGATCAGATCGATGCGATACAGGGCGAGGAGGACTTTATGGACCTTATCTCTGACAGCCTGGGATAGCCATGCCTCTCGTTGCCAATACAGATCTTCCCAGTTTTGCCCGTTATCAGGCCGAAGGCGGAGAGGTTCTGGATCCTTCTCGTGCCCAAGGGCAGGAGATCCGGGAGCTTCACATTGGTCTTTTCAACATGATGCCTGATGCGGCGCTGGAACCAACCGAGCGGCAGTTCCTGCGGCTTGTCGGTGGCTGCAACCGCATTGCGCAGTTCCATATCTACCCGTTCACTTCCAAGAAGATTCCCCGCGGCGAAAACGCAGCGCTTCACATTGAAAGGTTTTATTTTGATTTCGAAGAGCTAAAGGACGCGGGGCTGGATGCCCTGATTGTCAGTGGCGCCAACCCGATTCATGCGGAACTGACCGATGAGATGTTCTGGGAACCCCTCTGCGACCTGCTGGACTGGGCACGTACCAACGTCACCTCTACGCTGTGCGCTTGTCTGGCAACCCATGCCGCGCTCAAGTATTTCCACGGTATTGAACGACAACCATTGCCGACCAAGCGCTGGGGTGTCTTTGCCCACCAGGTCAGTCTTGCCCACCCGCTGGTTCAGGGTGCAAACACCCGCTTTGACGTGCCGCATTCCAGGTGGAATGAGATTTTCCCGGAACAGATGGTGGCCGCAGACCTCAAAGTACTGGTCTCTAGTGAGGATGCCGGTGTGCATCTCGCCACCAGCGCGGACGGTTTCCGGTTTGTCTATTTCCAGGGTCATCCGGAATACGATCACAACAGCCTGCTCAAGGAATACAAGCGGGAAGTGGTCCGTTTCCTGACCGGCGAGATCAGTGACTATCCGCCCTATCCTGACCGTTATTTTCTTGATGATGCGAAAGCCGTACTACGGCAGTACCAGAACAAGGCAATGAATTGCTCAGATAGGACCAGCCTAGTAGAAGAATTTCCTGAATCTGACGTACAGGTCCACAACACGTGGGGGGATACCGGCAAGGTGGTGTTCAACAACTGGCTCGGTACTGTGTACCAGATCACGCATCGGGACCGACGAAAGCCCTTCATGCCCGGTATAGATCCAGACAACCCTCTCGGTTAGAGGTGGGTTCGAATCGATCGATACCTGCCAGTGGGGTGGTTTGACAGTCCAGCCGATAGTCGATACCCTTTTCTTTTCAGAGCGCCGATTTGATTGTCAGCTTGCGGGCGCTAAACAAATACGCTAAAGCGAGTGTGTCGAGGCAGACCCGCTCTAGCACCAGCTGGCGCGGGTTTTTTTGTTCCCGTTGCTGGCGTTAATCCGCGTACGGGAGGTACCTTTGCCGAACATAACAGAATTGCTTGCAACGCGCCCGTGGTTGCTTGCTGATGGCGCGACAGGCACCAATTATTTCGATATGGGACTTCAGTCCGGCGATGCGCCGGAGATGTGGAACGCAGACCATGTCGATCGTGTCGCATCTCTGCATCGCCGGTTTATCGAGGCCGGGGCCGACATTATCCTCACAAACAGCTTCGGTGGAAGTCGCTACAGACTCAAGCTGCACCGGATGGAGAACCGAGTTGTTGAGTTGAACCGGGCTGCTGCTGAGATCGCCCGGGAAGAGGCGGAGCGTGTCGGGCGACCCGTCGTAGTTGCAGGCTCAATCGGGCCGACCGGTGAGATCCTGGAACCGGTCGGGGCGCTTTCGGTAGAACTTGCAACGGAAGCGTTTACCGAACAGGCGATGGCCCTTGCTGACGGCGGTGCAGACGTCATCTGGTTGGAGACGCTGTCGTCCAAGGAAGAGATGAGAGCAGCCGGAACGGCCGCTGCGGCAACCGGGCTGCCGGTCATCGCGACCATGACCTTTGACACTAACGGCAGCACCATGATGGGCGTCTCCCCGGTAGAACTGGTCGATCTGTATCGCGAAACGGTACCCAGGTTGGCAGCTTTTGGTGCCAATTGCGGTATCGGAGCGGCAGACCTTATCGGTGCGTTGCTGGCCATGTCACAGCAACTGACTGACGATGATCGGTTGGTGGCAAAGTCCAACTGTGGAATCCCAGCGTTTGTCGATGGGCAGATTCACTACAGTGGCACCCCTGAGTTGATGTCCCGCTATGTCGAGTTGGCACTGGACTCGGGTGCCCGCATCATTGGCGGGTGTTGTGGCACGACACCGGAGCACCTGGCAGCCATGCGGCAGGCGCTTGAAAGCCATTCCAAGCGTGGTGCTCCGGACCTCGACGCTGTTGTTGAACTCTTGGGACCAGTCACGGCGGGAACCAGAGCCTGCTGTGATGGGATGCATGCTAGACCGAAGGCAGTTCGCAAGCGCAGGAGTCGGCGGCGGCGTGACGCGTAGCGGCATGCCTGGCACAGCGGTTATGCTTGCAGTATGAAACATGCATTTGTGATGGACCCGCTGGAGCAGGTCAAGGCGTACAAGGACACCAGCTACTTCCTGATGTTGGCGGCTGCCCAGCGCGGGCACGATGTGTTCTATCTTGACGCAGGTGACCTGTCAGTTGACGGACATAAGGTCATTGCAACGACTCAGCAGGTGGAGGTGCGTGAGAATTCGGAGCGACCGTTTTCACCGGCAACGCCTAGGTCTGCCTGCTTGGATGAGATGGATGTGGTCTGGATTCGAACCGACCCGCCGGTGGACCGGTCCTATTTCTATATGACGATGCTGCTCGACCTACTTCCCGAGCAGGTGACGATCATCAACAGGCCATCGACGATACGCGACTGGAACGAAAAACTGGCGGCGCTGCGCTATCCCGATGTGATCCCGAAGACGCTTGTTGCCAGACACAGCGAGTCGATCGTTGATTTTGTGAACCGGCACGGCCGAACCACCATCAAACCAGTTGATGGCCACGGTGGCGCTGGGATCATCTTTGTGGAACCGGGTGACACTGATCTTGAATCAAAGATCCAAAGTGCGACGTCCAATGCCGGTCACTGGGTGATCGTTCAGGAGTATCTTGACGCGGCTCGAGAGGGAGACAAGCGCATTCTTCTGCTGAACGGAGAACCACTCGGAGCCATCCTGCGACTGCATGCCGACGGTGTGGAGCTGAATAATCTGGATCAGGGCGGTGCGGCGCTTGCAAGCCAGGTGGAAGACCGCGATCTTGAGATCTGTGCGGCGCTCAGGGAAGATCTCATCAGGCACGGGGTCATATTTGCCGGCATCGATGTGATTGGCGGGATGCTCATTGAGGTCAATATCACCAGCCCGACCGGGCTGCAGGAGATGAGTCGCCACGACAACCGGGCCTACCACAGTGAGATCATTGCCAGCCTCGAATGAGCCTTGCCATTTTGCTAACCGCCAAGTGCCAGCCCTTCTCGTCGTGGGTCCACGCCCGCTTCCAGCTGGCCGTCCGGATTGCGCCGGATTACATGCAGGCCGCTGTTGAGTCGGCGAACACGGACCTCGTGTCCGAGTGACTCGAGCGCCGATTGCAGGTTCTGGTTGCGGGGCTCGTTTTCCAGTTCAGTTGAGCCGTTGCGGTTGATGAAATGCGGCATTTCAACGGCCTGCTGGGGTGCCATTCCCCAGTCCAGCATGGCGATCAACGCCTGAACCACATAGCCGATGATCCGGCTGCCGCCCGGTGATCCTGCGACGATCACCGGCTGTCCGAGATGGTCAAATACCATCGTCGGCGCCATCGAACTGCGGGGGCGTTTACGGCCCTCGACACGGTTAGCGACCGGCAGGCCGTGGCGTTCGGGTAGGAAAGAGAAATCAGTCAATTCGTTGTTGAGCAGAAAGCCGCCCGTCATCAGTCGACTACCGAATCCCGACTCGATCGTGGTGGTCATCGAAACGGCATTGCCGTAGCGGTCGACGATACTGATGTGACTGGTGCCCGGCAGTTTTTCCCGATTGTCTGGAGAAAGAGCGGTTACAGCTTTCGGGGGTGATCCGGCCTGTGCCTTACCCATGGACGAGTCGCGCCGGATGAGTCCGGCGCGTTGCCTGAGATAGCCGGCGTTCAGTAGGCCGGCCTCGGGAACTGATACGAAATCACTGTCCGCCATGTATTTGGCGCGGTCTGCGAATGCCAGCCTGGATGCTTCAAGTACCAGGTGGAGGCCCACAGCACCCGAACCTGCAGCCCGGAGATCGAAGTGTCTCAGCAACCCGAGAATCTGCCCGACCGTCAGGCCTCCGGAGCTTGGAGGGCCCATCCCACAAACCCGGTAGCCGCGATACGCCTGGCAGACCGGCTGGCGGATGATGGTCCGATAGCTTTCCAGGTCCAAGCGGGTGATCAGGCCGGGTGAGTTCGCTGCCGAGCGTACGGTGTCTACGATTCTGTGGCCGATCTCTCCACTGTAAAAAGGACCAATTCCATCGTCAGCGATCCGGCGAAGCGTCGTGGCGAACGCCGGGTTCTTCAGTCGGTATCCCTGCGGGAGCGGGGTACCGTTTTCGGTGAAAAAATATTGGCGTGTCGGAGTAAAGCGGCGTAACCCGCGGTCCGATGCCGATGCGATGGCACTGGCCAGGCGTGGCGAGACATTGAAACCGCCCTCGGCCAGCGCGATGGCCGGCTGGAAAAGAGAACGCCAGGGGCGGTTGGCGAATCGCTGGTGGGCAGTGTGCAGCAGGTGCAGGGTACCGGGAACACCGACGGCGCGGCCGCCGACAACCGCCTCGCGCCAGCTGAGGGGTGTTCCATCGGTGTTGAGAAAGTGCTCCGGACCGGCGGTGGCGGGTGCTGTTTCGCGCCCATCCAGCGCGTAGAGTGTGTTGTCTGCTGCATGGTAATAGAGCATGAAAGCACCACCACCGATACCTGAAGACTGCGGCTCAACCAGGTTGAGAACCAGCTGTGCGACGATTGCCGCGTCAACCGCTGAGCCTCCGGCACTCAGAACATCGACAGCGGCCTGGGTTGCGTGAGCATTGGCCGTGACTGCCAGAAAATTTTGCGCGCTCACCGGATCGGGATATTTTTTTGTCTGGCTAGGTTCGCTTTCTGAGGCGGTGGCCTGGAAGATGAGCCCGGCAAAGCTGGCCACGGCAAGAAACCATGAGCGCCAGTTGCACGAGTGTAGTGGCCTGATCAGGTCGGTCATGCGAATCGCTTTCTACGCTTGGTCAGAAAACAACCGTTGAGCCGTATCTGTGGACAAGGGATGTCCGTCTCAAGACGCCGGTGGCAGGACGATGATCCTGCTTCGTGACCAGCGGTCGTGCCAGGCCCTTTTTCCTGGATCGACAAGTACCCAGAAGAAGCCCAGCCCGAGGATCAACCACGAGACCAGTGCCCCAAGGAAACGCATCCCGGCTGTTGACCACAGCGGTTCACCGCCATCGTTCCGACGAAGGCGTAAGCGCCAGGCCTTCATCCCGAGGGTCTGACCGCCATGAGTCCAGAACCAGCCGAAGAACAGGTAGCAGACCAGTAACAGGTAGACCGGTTTGAGAAGCTTTATCCACAGCGCCGGGGCTGCTGCTGCATCGACCAGTGGCACTGGCAGGAATGCGACAAACAACACCCCGATCAGAAGAAAGCTGTCGTAAATCATTGCCCCGAGGCGGCGAAAAAATCCAGCCGGGCACATCGGTTTTTCAGAAGAGGTCATGTCGTTTGTCATTTGCTGCCGAGAAAAATCCCAGTTTCGGGTCGCGGAGCTCCTGAACAGCGTTCACGGCCTGGCGAGATCCGGCCTATCTGTCCGGGGCAGGGTGAAGAGCAGGAAGTGGGATAGCGAGAACATTTGTCAAAGTAGTCAACAGCAGATCCACAGGGTTATCCACAGGTTATCCACTTCACGCCGCTGACAGTATGGCGCCCCCGGCAAGATTCGAACTTGCGACCTATCGCTTCTTACCACTGCAATTTTCATTGCCGGCAATGGCCGTTTGTGGTCTGGACTTTATCTTCACCGGTAGGCCGAAGCCCTTAGGTGCTGCCCGTCAAGTCTCTACACCTTCCCGCCTGCACCACTAGGCAGGCTTGGCTCGGTATTGCCACCACCCGGGCGTGCTGAGGGTTCACCGAGTTTGAGCAGATTCACGCAGGACGTTTCCGGTCCTGGTGCCCATGTTCGATACAGGAGGCGATTGCTCTATCCTAACTGAGCTACGGGGGCGCCGAGAGCCGAGTATAACAAGCCACCTGTCGCCCGACGGACGGTCTTGCGGATTTCCCGCAATGTCTGCCGGCAGTTATAGCCGGCAGACATTGACTACTCTGCTCTTAACTATCGTTTTCCGGGGTGATGGCGTTCAGCACGATGGCAATGATTGCGACCGGCAGCAGGCCTGTCTTGAGCAGCATCTCGAGCGTTTCTGGCAGGTGCTGCAGCGCGCCGGGTACTGACTGCAGCCCCAGGCCAAGCGACAACGACAGCGCCAGGATCATCATATTGCGTCGGGTCATCTGCACGTCCGCCAGCATGTTGAGCCCAGCTGAGGCGACCATGCCGAACATCATGATAACGCCCCCGCCCAGTACAGCGATGGGCATGGCCGCGATCACGGCCCCGACCTTGGGAATGACGCCGGCGATCACCAGGAAAACAGCCCCGATAGTGACGACATGCCGGCTCATGACCCCGGTCATCGCAATCAGGCCGACGTTCTGACTGAAGGAAGTATTGGGCAAGCCGCCGAAAAGACCGGCGACGGCGGTACCGAGACCGTCAGCCATGGTGCCACCGGAGATCTCCCGGTCCGTGGCTTCACGACCAGCGCCACCCTTGGTGATACCTGAGATATCCCCTACCGTCTCGATGGCTGAGACGATTGCCATCAGGCACATTCCGATGACCGCAGCTGCGTTGACGTCAAAGCCGAATTTGAGCGGTTGCGGCAGGGCAAACCAGGCGGCCCCGGCGACTCGGCCAAAGTCGACCATTCCAAACACAGCAGCCACGATGTAACCGGCTATCAGACCTAGAAGAACGGCAGCAGTACTGGCGAACCCGCGAACGTAGAACTTGATGGCAAGCGTGACGATGATCACGACCAGTGCCAGTCCCCAATGCTGAAAACTGCCAAAGGCTTCCTTGCCCATCAGTGGCACGCCACCCGCTGCATATTTGATCCCAACCGGGATCAACGCAAGCCCAATAGTCAGAATCACGAGCCCGGTCACGAGCGGCGGCAGCAGGTTGCGAATGCGGCCAATAACCGTACCCAGGAGAAGATGGAAGATCCCGCCGATGACTGTGGCACCAAAAACAGCTCCAATGCCGGCAGTTTTGGCAATCGGAATCATAATCGGAACAAAAGCAAAACTGGTACCCTGCATGATCGGCAGGCGGGCACCCACCGGGCCAAAGCCAATGGTCTGCAGTAGTGTGGCGATGCCGGCGAAGACCATGGCCATCTGGATCATGTAGACCTTGTCTGCACCGGCCAGTCCGGCCACACTGGCGATGATTATTGCCGGAGTCACGTTGCTCGCAAACATGGCGAGTACGTGCTGTATCCCGAGTGGGACAGATTTTGTAATGGGTGGGGTTACGTCTGCAGTACTGTAGTTGATGTCAGTCATAGTGCAACCTCCTCTAAGGGTTGTGACTGTGGCCGTCCGCCGACTGCCGGTCGGCACTTGGCAAGATGCGGCTAGAAAATTCTAGACCGGATCAAGGGGCATGACAAACGGGCCGGTTACAGGTCCGAGTATTTAGAATGGTGCAACCACGGGCCGGTTGATGGCTTGTTATTGTTTTGGCAGGTATTTTTCTGACCAGCGCAGAACAACGTTGAAAGACACAGAAATCCGAGCCTCCCGGGAAAGGTTCGGGTGCACCATGTGATGCAGGAAGGCCGGCCAGACCAGGAGACACCCCGCTTCCGGAAGAATGCGATGCTCAGCCTCGACCTGACCGTCACCGCGAATGGCGCCCATGTTGGCTTGTGCTCTTGGATCATAGAATGAAATCGCACCAGGATTCCGGTCCTGACGGCCGGCAAGCGGCTCGCTGGTGTCGGGGACTGCGACGTAGTAGGTTCCGGACAGCCAGGCATGTGGGTGATTGTGCAGGTTGTGATAATCACCGAATCGATTGACGTTGGCCCATCCCTGGAGCTGCCAGTCCAGCTGGTAGTCGATCCCGAGTCGGCGAATATAGACAATCGTCGCCTGATTGATGCACTCACGCAGCCAGCTGATTGCCGGGTGTTCCTGGATCAACAGGTTCCCCGACAGGTAATCGGTTGTCAGGTCAGAATGTTCGGAATCGATCCGCAGAATCTCTGATTCCAGTGCCCGGTTGGCATCCTCACAGCCCGGTAGTCGATCACGCATCAGCAGTGTCGGCCACAGTTCGAGAAATTCAGTAGTAGAGGGAGGATCATCCACGGCACGACGTTAACCTGCGTCCTTGGAAAATGCCAGTTGTATCCCGGCAGGGCGTTCGATCCCGGTCTTTATTGGGTACACTTGGAATAACAGTACCGCTCGCCTGTCGCCGGCAACAGCCGTCACCAGGACCGGGTGCCCGTCAAACGCTGCAACATTCACCAGGAGGAAGAATCAATGACCGAAGGACTACCCCGACGGGCCCAGGTCGTCATTGTGGGCGGCGGTGCTGTGGGTTGTTCGGTGGCATACCATCTTACCAAGATCGGTATCACCGATGTATTACTGCTGGAACGCAGACAGCTGACCTGCGGCACGACATGGCATGCGGCTGGGCTGGTGGGACAGCTTCGCGCGACCGCCAATATGACCAAGCTGGCGAAGTACACCGCGGAGCTTTTTCTTGGCCTGGAAGCAGAAACCGGCCAGGCGACCGGTATGAAGCAGAATGGTTCGATCGCGGTCGCTACGGACCTGGAGCGGCTCGAGGAACTGCAGCGCGGAGCCTCGATGGCCCGGGTCTTCGGCCTGGAGGTCGAAGAGGTCACCGCAGAGTGGATCGCCCGGAAATACCCGGTCATGCACACCGACGATCTGGTCGGTGGTGTCTTTTTGCCGCGTGACGGACAGACCAATCCGATCGATGTGACCCAGGCGATGGCCCGGGGGGCCCGCACAGCCGGTGCCAGGGTCATGGAAAACACACCGGTCCGCGGTGCCACCATTGAGAACGGTCGGATCAGTCGTGTGCAGACCGATGAAGGTGAGATCGAGTGCGAGTTCCTGGTGATCGCCGGCGGCATGTGGTCGCGTGATTTTGGTCGGCAGATCGGCGTCAATATTCCGCTGCACGCCGCAGAACACTTTTATATCGTGACCGAGCCGATCGACGACCTGCCGGGCGAGTTGCCCGTGTTGCGTGAACCGTCGTCGTGTTTCTATGCCAAGGAAGATGCCGGCAAGCTGCTGGTTGGAGCATTTGAGCCTGTAGCTAAGCCATGGGGCGGTGATGGCATACCAGAAGATTTCAGCTTCGATCAACTACCCGAGGATTTCGATCATTTCGAGCCCATGCTGGAACGCGCCATGCACCGTATTCCCCTGCTCAAAACTGCTGGTATTCAGACGTTCTTTAATGGTCCGGAAAGCTTTACCCCGGACAACCGTTACTACCTCGGTGAAGCACCGGAGGTGCAGGGTGTGTTCGTTGCCACCGGGTTTAACTCGACCGGTATCCAGTCATCCGGTGGTGCTGGCAAGGTACTGGCCGAGTGGATCCGTGACGGCCATCCACCACTGGATCTGTGGGACGTCGATATTCGCCGGGCGTTGCCATTCCAGTCCAACATGCGATACCTGCACGACCGAACCACAGAATCATTGGGCCTGCTCTACGCCATGCACTGGCCATTCCGGCAGCCTGAGACCGCCAGGGGCATTCGCCGGACGCCACTGCATGATCGACTCGCGGCCGCGAACGCGTGTTTCGGTGAGGCCGGTGGCTGGGAACGCCCCAACTGGTTTGCGCCAGACGGGGTCGATCCGGATTACGACCACACCTACGCAAAGCCCAAATGGCTTGACTACTCAGGACTGGAACATCGAGCTGTTCGCGAAAACGTAGGTCTGCTCGACATCTCCACGTTCTCCAAGTTTCTCCTGCAGGGTCGCGACGCAGAAAAGATCATCAACCATGTCTCGGCCAACAACATGTCGGTACCCTCGGGCCGGATCGTCTATACCCAGTGGCTGAACGAGCAGGGGGGTATCTCCGCCGACTTGACCGTGACACGCCTGGCTGAAGATGCGTACTTGGTCATGACTGCCTTTTCCAGCCACAGCCGAGACTTCAACTGGTTACAGAGTCACATCCCTCCGGAATCTCACGCTGTATTGACCGATGTAACAGCGGCCTATGCTGGGATCAATATCCAGGGCCCCAGCGCTCGTGCGCTGCTTCAGCAGGTCAGCCCGGCGGATTTCTCCAACCAGGCCTTCCCTTTTGCCACTTCCCGGGAGATTGAACTGGGCTATGCGACCGTCCGGGCGTCACGCATCTCCTACGTCGGTGAACTGGGATGGGAACTGCTTGTCCCCACCGACATGGCTGTGCACGTTTACGAGACCCTGGTCGGGGCGGGTGGGTCCTTCGGTTTGACCAATGTGGGTATGCACGCGATGAACTCCCTGCGCATTGAGAAGGCCTACCGCCACTGGGGGCACGATATTGCCGACGAGGACACCCCGATCGAGGCAGGTCTGGAATTCGCAGTCCGATTCGACAAGCCGGGCGGATTCGTCGGTCGTGACGCGCTGCTCCGTCAGCGTGACAGTGGTTGCATCGGCAAACGAATGGTCCAGTTTTTGATGACAGATCCCGCAGTTATGCTCTACCACAATGAACCCATTGTGCGGGACGGGCAGATCTGTGGCTACATCACCAGTGCGATGTACGGACACACCTTGGGTGGCTGCGTGGGAATGGGTTACGTCAACAACCCGGTTGAGGATGGGGGTGTTGACGAGGATTTTGTCAACTCCGGCAGCTACGAGATCGAGGTGGCCTGCCGGCGTTTTCCGGCCAAGGTGTCGCTGGTCCCCCTTTACGACCCGGAAAACAAAAAGATCAAGCAGTAAACAGACGCCGTCGATCCGAAACGGGTGCAGGACCGCAATCTGCGCAGCACGGTGTCTCGCCGTGGTCGGGTCAGGGAACACATTGAGAACAGGGAATTGGTGATGAAGAAGATTGCGATCTGTGGTTTCAATCTGGAGTCAAATCGCTTTGCGTCGCCGTGTGACCGCCGCGACTTTGAGGAACACATGTATTTCCAGGGTGAGGAGATCACCCGGCAGGCGCGCGCTGAATATCCCAGTATTCATCTTGGTGTTTGCGGCTTCTACAAAGTCATGGACGATGAATTCGGTGGGCCCGGGGGCTGGGTCGACCGTCCGGCACTGCTGATCGGATCCACCCCGGCGGGTGCCGTCGAGGAGGCATTCTTTGACGAGTTCCTGGCCGAGTTGCGCCACGACCTTGAGACGATAGGGCCTGTGGATGGGGTATATGTCTGCCAGCATGGCGGTGCGATTGCCACCCATACCCACGACCCCGACGGTGAGGTTTTCGCTCTGATACGGGATGTTGTTGGGCCCGGGGTCCCTGTGATTGGCACGCTCGATCTGCACGCCAACGTTTCTGAGATTATGATGGAGAGCACCGATCTTCTGATCGGGTACCGAACCAATCCACATGTCGATCTATACGAACGTGGTGAAGAGGCAGCGCGATCGATGCTGGAGATATTCGAGGGTGTTCGTCCTGTAAGTTACCGGATCCGCCTGCCGCTGGTTGCCCCATCGGTGACGCAGCTGACGGCACCAGGTTATCCCTACGGTGAACTGATCGAGCTCGGCCAGACGCATGTCGATGCTTCTGTCATGAATGTGACTATCCTGGCTGGGTTTGCATTCGCCGATACACCGAAGAACGGCATGACGATCATTGTGACTGCCCGTAACGATCCGCAACGTGCCAAAGACACTGCGACCACACTGGCTGAGGCGGCGTGGGCGGACAGGGAGCGCTATCAGCCGTCAATGATGACGCTGGATGAGGCTGTTCAGCTCGCCGTTGATGTCAGCCGGGAGCAGGCACTGCCCGCGCGGGTGTTTGCTGACCCAGCGGACAATCCAGGTGGTGGCGGTCGAGGCAACACGACGACTATCCTGCGGGTCTTTCTGGAGGCCGGGGTTCGTGACTGTGTCCTGGCTGTGTTCTACGACCCCGCTGCCGTTGAAGCGGCGTTTTCTGCTGGTGAAGGATCCGAATTGGCGCTGACTCTGAACGCGGCAGAGAAGAGTCGATTTTCTGAGACACTGGATGTGACGGCGCGGGTTGAACGGTTGTCCGAAGGACAATTCGTCGGTCAGCACGGTATGGTTTCCGGCATGACGGTGAACACAGGTCGCACGGCCATACTGAATCTCGGGGGAATACGGGTGGTCGTGATTTCGGAGCGCCAACAGTGCCTTTCGACAGATTATCTGACTGCGTTCGGCATAGATCCTGCCAGTTGTCGCACGATCGTCGTCAAGAGCCGCGGGCATTTTCGGGCCGGTTTCGAACATTTGTTCCGACCCGAACAGATTCATGAGGTGGATGTCCCAGGGTTGACATCACCAAATCTGGCTACGTTCGCCTGGCAATACCTACCGCGTCCAGTATTCCCTCTGGACAAAGAAGCAGCGTGGTCTGTAGATCAAGCTTAATAATTCAAGAAGTCAACGTTTTAGGGTAAAACTTTGTTGTCTAAATTGTCTCTAATCATGATACATTGATAAGGTTGTTTGATTAATGATGAACCCCAAGGAGGGTTAAAGGAGGCAATTTATGAACAAAATCATTCATGTCGGAATTGCAGCATTCACGGCGTTCGTTGTTTCAACCAATGCCATAGCGGAAACGGTAACCATTGGCCTCCGTTCAGAACCATCGTCGATGGATCCCTATTTCCACAACTTAGGTCCCAACAACGCGATGCTGGCGCAGATTTTCGGTAAATTGATTGACTGGGGCCCGGCAATGGACAAGTTGATTCCGCGGCTCGCGACTTCGTGGAAGGCGATCAACGACACGACTTGGGAGTTCAAGTTGCGTCAGGACGCGAAATTCCACGATGGCAGTGACTTTACTGCCGATGACTTCATCTTCTCGTTTAATCGAGCTGATGGCTATACCGGTGGCAACTCGTCATTCCGTACTTACACCAAGGGTAAAACAGTCAAGAAAATAGACGATTACACCATCCACATTGTGACTCCTGGGCCGTACCCGTTGATGCCGAACGAGATGACATCGATCCTCGTCATGTCTAGTGAGGCAAAAGGGTCCGGGGGTGAAGAGAATTTTGGTCTCAAGGCCAAGGACTTCAACAAGGGAATAGCCACGATCGGGACTGGTCCCTACAAGTTCGTCGAGTGGAAGAAGGGCGACCGGTTGATAGTCGAGAAATATGATGGTTACAAGGGTCCGCTGGGGCAGCCTTGGGACAAAATGGTGTTCAGGTTCATCAAGTCTGAGCCTGCACGTACCGCAGCGCTGCTTGCCGGTGACGTCGATATGATTGACAACGTACCGCTCACTGATATCGCCACCCTGAAGAGCAATCCTAAGGTATCTCTCAGTTCGGGAGTGTCGAACCGTGTGATCTATATTCACATGGACCAGTTCAGGGACAAATCACCTTTTGTTACTGACAAGAACGGCAATCCAATGGATAAGAATCCGCTCAAGGATGCCAGAGTGCGCAAGGCGCTTTCCATGATGATCGATCGTGACGAAATGGTCGAGAAGGTTATGGAAGGGGTCGCCCTGAAGGCAGGCCAGTTGCTGCCG
>MPLX02134554.1_pt1 | contig 32707 bp, 30 predicted proteins | sample 1617341 | NCBI WGS metagenome assembly MPLX02 (sample SAMN05944804, study PRJNA350692) | marine metagenome | biome: marine; feature: ODZ; material: water; isolation source: 120 m water sample filtered on 0.2 um supor filter | place: Pacific Ocean | collected 2012-04-08 | depth 120m m | reverse complement strand
CGTGGTTTGCCCTCGGGCGAGCTAGACTTCGGCTAGGCGGAGTTTGGAGATGATTTGCTCCGGCGTGCAGCGTTTCTTCGGCATCTCCTGCCCCCTCTCGGCCCAAAATCCTCTCTCTAGATTTGGACCGGTTTAAGGGGGCAAGGTCAGTCTAGGCGGGTCGGCTTCCGCGGGGCTTCAGGACGAGCAGCGCGATCGTGCCGCTCGCCAGGAACATGTAGACCGGATAGACGGCGATGGTGAACCGCCACGCTTCGACCGCCAGCAGGTTGACGGTGTTGCCGGCGATGAAGAGCGCCCACGCGGTCCGGTCCTCGGTCTCGGGCGCGCGGTAGGCCTTGCGAATCGTCGGCAGCGCGCCGGCGAAATCAACGGCGACCGTCATCACGAGGGCGACCTCCGGCGAGTCGAACCACCACCACAGTGCGAGGCCGGTGCCGGCCCCGAGCAAACAGGTCCGGTCGAACGTCGTCCAGCCGCCCTCGCCGTGGCGTACCGACAGCAGCGCGGTGACGAGCGGGCCGACAATGTAGCTCACCGGCACCCAGACCGTGTTCTCGGCGCCCAACGAGTAGTAGCTCGCGCCGAGGACCAGGCCGTTGGTCGTCCAGATCCACCAGGTGGCGCGGTTCGGCCGCGTCTTGCCCCTGAGAATCGCCAGGATGTAAGGGACAAATGCGGCCAGGGAGAGCAAGCCGGCAAGGCGGCCGGCGGCGACGGCAAATTCTGGCATCACATCTGAAGTTAGAAACGACGTGGTCGTTGGTCTCGGTGGCCTATCGCCCGCCCAGAGCCGGTTCGGCTGCTGCGGAGTGTCGAGTCACAGGGTATAACTTACCGCTGCCGGTGTGCGAACCCGACCCTCACGCGGTTGGCCGCAGGATATTGGGGGCCTGGCTCCGCACTGTTCGTGTCGTCGTTGGCTGATTGAGCTTCTACCGAGTCGGACTCCAGATTGCCCGCAACCAGCAAGCTCTGCTCGATTCCCCCGTAGTGATGATCGCCGCGGACCTCGACGTGTCCACACTCCTGGGTCAGCCCGGGTTCGACCGGGACATCCTGGTTTTCGGCGAGGCCGACTCGTTGAGGGCCCTCGAGGCGATCGCGGCGCACAAGCCGCACGTGGTTGTCATTTCGCGATCGTTCGTCGACTCGTCCCGTGGCGCGGCCATCGTGAACCAGATCCGCACCGACCCCAACTTCGGCAAGGCCGAGATCAGGCTCATCGAGAAGTCGATCGAGTACATGACCCTCGTTGCGCGGCGCACCAAGAAGGGGCTGCCGCCGAACTCGGTCGTCCCGGGCCATCCGCTCCCCGACGACTACCGGGGCACGCGTCTCGCCGACCGCTTCGTCATCGATCGCGAGGTCGAGGTGAAACTCGAGGGAGAGCAGACGCGGCTCATCGACCTCTCGCCCACCGGCGCCCAGCTCGTGTCGGGCTCATCGATGCGGCCCGGGCAGCGCGTTCGCCTGTCGCTGGCCCCGAACAAGGACGACGCCATGCACTGGTCGCCATGGTCGCGTGGGCCGCGTTCGAACCGGCGGCCGTGGCGCGGGCTACCGCGTCGGCATCCCCTTCATGGACGCCGACGCCCAGAAGCTCAACTCGTTCTGCCAGAAGTACCGCGCGCCGGGCACCTAGCCCCCGGAACCCGTTCACACCCACGCATCCCGCAACGGCACTCCGGGCACCCGACGCTAGCGGTAGTCGTCGCGCGCCGGCTGGAAGACGTCGATCGCCAGGCAGGCGGTGATCGCGCGGCCCGAATGCACCGTGTTCGAGGGAATGACGGCGACGGCCCCTGGACCCAGGCGATGGGCGGTGCCGTCGATCACCATCTCGAATTCCCCGCTCAGCACCGTCGTGACCTGCTCGTGCGGATGCGAGTGCTCGGGCAGCCGAGCCTCCTCGGCAATGTCCCACCGCACGATCGTCATCCGCTCGGTATGCACGAACTTCCCGGTGAAGCCGGCCATCGGCGACTTGTCGGGCAGGCCGTCAAAGGTCGTCACAGGCATCGGGCTTCCTCCTCGAGGGTACGGTATCCGCGTATGGGCGGCATGCCGGCCGATTATACCTAGGCCGTGCACGCCGCGCCGCTGTAGTAGAATGCCGGCAACACTCGCCGCGGCCTCACGCCGTTGGCGACGAAAGGAGCGCGACCACGGCTCGCAGTCAATCGCGGGCAGATCACAAACCAGGTCGTGCCGGGAGGTGTCGCCTATGCAACATGTCACCAGGAGGCATTGTTAGTTCGTTTTGAACTGGGCCGGGCGCCTCGGCGTCCGGCCCGCCTCCGCTCGCACCCCGCCCACGCACCGCACTGTCACCGCTTCGACGCCGAAAGGAGTTCGCGCATGTTGAGATTGACCGCCGTGCTCGCTTGTACCGCCGCGCTCGCCGTCGTCCTGCAGGCCCGGGACGTCGCCGCTCCCGGCCTGGAATCACAGGCCGCCTTCGGGGCCTTGGCCGGCGTGCCAGCCGTCGACTTCTCGGGCGACCTCGGGGCACTACTGAGCGAGCTACAGCCGCAGGCGAGTCAGTTCAGCCAGGTTCAGTTCGGCCCAGCCGGCCAAACGTTGAGCCCGGCCGACATCTCGTCGTTCGTCGGGTCGACGCTCATCGGCCCGACGTGGGCGGGCGTGGCAACGATCGGCCGCCTGGCGAAGGGCCAGCGGGTGACCGAGCGGATCCTCACGCAGGCGACGTGTGCGCTCAAGATCGTCCATCTGTTGATCGAGGGCAATGACGGCACCCGGGTGCGCAAGAAGATCGCCCGCGGCGCCGGCGACGTTACGACCTTCACGCAGGCCAGATTCAGCGGAATGCTCGTCTCGGCGGTCAACGTCCAGTCCGGCGACCAGGCCTGCGCGATCTTACGCGACTGGACGTTCAGTTCGTAGGCCGCACCCAACCGTCGTGCCCCTCACCGGCCCGGCCTCTCGCACCCTGCTGCGATACGCAGCGTTCCAGGTGCCGGGCGTCGTGGTCGTCCTCATCGTACTCGCGCTCGCCCACCGGCAGGCGGGTCTGCCCCTGTGGGCGGCCGCCGCCCTGTGCATCGCCTGGATCGCGAAGGACGTCGCACTCTACCCGTTCGTCCGTGGGGCCTACGAACCGTCCACCACGCCCTTCGACCGACTCGCCGGCGCGAAGGGCACGGTCGTCGAAGCCTTCGAGCAGCAGGGGCTGGTGCGGGTCGGGCAGGAACTGTGGAAGGCCGAACTGCCAGAGGACCACGGCCCACTCGGGACCGGCGAGGTCGTCGTCGTGAAGTCAGCGCGCCGGATGACGCTGGTCGTCTACCGGGCGGTGGATGACGCCTGACGGTGCCAGTCGACCGTGCGCCGCAGCCCCTCGTCGAGCGAGACCGACGGCGCATAGTCCAGCAACTCACGCGCCTTCGCGCAGTCAGCCAGCGAGTCGCGCACATCACCCGAACGCGCCGGCTCGTAATGTGGCTCGAGCGATACCCCGATGATGGCGCTCAGCCTCGCCAGCAACGTGTTGAGTGACGTTCGCTCCCCATTGGCCACGTTGATGACCGCGCCGCTCGCCTTGGGCGCGGTGCACGCCGCGAACACGGCCGCGACCACGTTGTCGACATAGGTGAAATCGCGGGTCTGCTCACCGTCGCCGTAGATCGTCGGTCGCTCCCCCGCCAGCAGCGCCGACACGAATCGTGCGATCACGCCCGAGTAGGGCGAGTTCGGATCCTGCCTGGGACCGAAGATGTTGAAGTAGCGGAGCGAGACCGTCTCGAGCCCGTAGAGTCGCGTGAACTGCTCGGCGTACTGCTCGCTCACGAGCTTCTGTAGCCCATAGGGCGAGCGCGGCGACGTCGGCATGGTCTCGACCTTGGGCAAGGTCGGCGTGTCGCCATAGGCCGACGACGACGCCGCGTAGACGACCCGGCGCACGCCCTCGTCGCGCGCCGCAATCAACAGTTGCAGGGTCGCGTCGATGTTGGCCCTATGCGACGTCCAGGGGTCGGAGATCGACCGCGGCACAGACGGGATCGCGGCGTGGTGCAGCACATAGGCCGTGCCGGCCACCGCGCGGCGCGCGACGGCGGGATCGGCCAGATCGCCCTCGAGGAGTTCGATGGCCTCGGTGTCGGCCAGCCCGGCCAGATTCTCCCGACGTCCGGTGACGAAGCTGTCGACGACGCGCACCGACGCACCTCGCCGGAGCAGGTGCTCGACGAGATGTGACCCGATGAACCCGGCCCCGCCGGTGACGAGATACGTGTCGGTGCTCAAGGTGTGTATCGTGACGTGCGAAGGATCCGTCGCAGACGCGCCATAAGCCGAATTCTGTGTCCCTACGCTATCGCTCGAAAGCGAGCGCGCCGGGCTGACGACCATTCCTCTAGCCCCGCCATTGCTGGCGGGATCAAGCGACCTACCCGGAGGCTTCGGACGGGCCGTCCTGTAGCGCCTCCCTATTTGGTCTTGCTCCGTGCGGGGTTTAGCCTGCCATCCGCCTCACAGCGGACGCGGTGCGCCCTTACCGCACCTTTTCACCCTTACTCGCCTTCGCCTCACGGGCCGAGGCGTAGCAAGCCCCGAAGGGCCTGCCTCGCCAAAGCACGCACCGCGTGCGACGGCGGGCGGTATGTTTTCTGTGCCACTTTCCTTCAGGTCGCCCTGACCGGGGGTTACCCGGCGCACTGCCCTGCGGAGTTCGGACTTTCCTCCCCGCCGGCGCGGTTGCCCGCACCGGCGCGGCGGTCGTCTAGCGGTCTACGACGGATTGTCAAAGAACCGACGCGCCGGGATCAACCATCCTGCTCCTGACTGATCTGGTACTGCTCGAGCTTCTTGTACAGGTTGCTGCGCGGCGTGTCGATGACTTCGGCCGTCTTCGAGATGTTCCAACCGTGCTCGCGCAGCTTGTCGACGAGAAAGTTCCGCTCGGCGACTTCCTTGAACTCCCGAAGCGTACCCGGCCGCTCGGGTCCATTATCTGCCCCCGCCAACCGACCGTCAACCTGGAGACGTGCCCGCACGTCGGCCGCGTCGATCGTCTCGCCCGACGCCATGATCATCAGATGCTCGACGGTGTTGCGCAATTCGCGCGCGTTGCCGCGCCATCGGTGGGCCTGGAGCGCCTCGACGGCACCCTCACTGAACGTCAGCGGCTTGAAGTTGTTCTCACGGGTGAACGCCGCCGCGAAGTGACGCACCAGCAACGGGATATCGTCCGTCCGATCGCGCAGCGGCGGCACCGGAATCGGCACGACGTTCAGGCGGAAATACAGATCCTCGCGGAAGCGGCCCTCCTCGATCTCCTGCTCGAGCGCCTTGTTCGTCGCGGCGATCACCCGCGCGTCGACCTTCACGACGCGGGTCGAGCCCACGCGCTCGATCTCACCTTCCTGGAGGGCGCGGAGCACCTTGGCTTGACTCCGCAGGCTCATGTCGCCCACCTCGTCGAGAAAGATCGTCCCGCGGTCTGCCTGTTCGAACTTGCCGGTCTGCTTGTCGGTGGCGCCCGTGAACGAACCCTTCTCGTGGCCGAACAGCTCCGACTCGAGCAGGTCGTCCGGGATCGCCGCGCAATTCACCTGGACGAAGCGCTCGCGGCTGCGAAGGCTGTTCCGGTGGATCGCACGCGCCACCAACTCCTTGCCCACACCACTCTCGCCCACGATGAGCACCGTGGCGCTCGTGGGTGCCGCCTTGCGCACCGCCTCGGTGACCTGCGCCAATCCGGCGCTTTCGCCGACCAGTTCATGGCGAAGCTCGATCTCCTTGCGCAGATCGACGTTCTCGGAACGCAGGCGCCGCTGCTCGAGCATGCTGCGCGCCGCCGACAGCACGTGCTCGCGCTGCAGCGGCTTCTCGATGAACATGAACGCGCCCAGTTCACCCGCCTCGAACCCGGTGGCCGGGGTCCCGTGCCCCGAGATCACCGCGACCGGCAGATGCTCGACGGCGACCTTGATCTGCTTCAGGGCTTCTAGGCCGTCCATGCCCGGCATCTTGATGTCGAGAAAGACACAGTCGGGCGTCTCGCGCGAGGCGAGGTCCACACCATCCTGTCCGGTGGGAGCCTGGAGACACTCGTAGCCTTCGTACTCCAGGATCATCCGGAGCGACTCGCGGATCGCCGCTTCGTCGTCGACGACGAGCACCCGGGCCTTCTTCATCGTGAGTCGATTATAAGCTTCCGAAACGCGGCCTCATCGATCGTCCGTACACCGAGGACGCGCGCCTTCTCGGCCTTGCTGCCGGCCTCCGCCCCAACCACAACGGTGGTGGTCTTTCGGCTGACCGACGAGACCACCTTCCCGCCCAGCGCCTGGATCGCCGCCTTGGCCTCGTCCCGGGACATGGCCTGCAAGGTGCCGGTGAGGACGAACGTCTGCCCGGCCAGCGCTCCGGGCACCCCAGCCGGGTTGACGACCGGCCCGCTGAGGGTGAGCCCCGCCACCTCGAGGCGCGCCATCAGGCTCTGGTTGCCCGCATCGTCGAAGAACTCTCGCACGGCGCGCGCGACGATCGGACCGACCTCGTCGACCGCTTCCAGGGCCTCGGCGGTCGCCGCCACCAGCGCGGCCACCGCGCCGAAGGCGCCGGCCAGGACCTGCGCCACGCCCTCCCCGACGTGCCGGATGCCGACACCGTGCAGCAGCCGCCAGACCTCCGCCGACTTGCTCTTGTCGATCTCGGCCAGCAGGTTCGCCGCCGATCGCTCGCCCATCCGCTCGAGGCCCTCGAGCGCCGGGGCGTCGAGCGCGTAGAGGTCGGCGAAGTCCTTCACCAGTTCGATCTCGACCAGTTGCTCAACCAGCGACTCCCCGAACCCTTCGATGTTCATTGCCCGACGCGACGCAAAGTGCAGGAGCCGGCGACGCAGCATCGCCGGACACGACGCGTTCACGCAACGCCAGACCACCTCGTCCTCTGGCCGCACCAGCAGGCTGTCACACTGCGGGCAGCGCTCAGGCATCCGGAACCGCCTCACACGCTTCCCCTTAGGCCGCCGGCTGACGATCGCCTCAACGATCTTCGGAATGACGTCGCCGCCCTTTTCCACCACAACGATGTCGCCGGCCCGCAGATCCTTGCGCGCGATCTCCTCGGCGTTGTGCAGGGTCGCGCGCGCTATCGTCGATCCGCCGAGCCGGACCGGCTCGAGCACCGCGTAAGGCGTGACCGCCCCGGTGCGCCCGACATTCACCTCTATCCGCTCGAGCCGCGTGGTGGCCTGCTCGGGGGGAAACTTGAACGCGATCGCCCAGCGTGGAAACTTCGCGGTGGCCCCCAGTCGCGCACGCTGGGACGACCCGTCCACCTTCACCACGACGCCGTCAATCTCGAACTCGAGCGTCTGGCGCCTCTCGGCCCAGTCACGGCAGAACGCGAGCACCCCGTCGATGTCGCCGCAACGCTGCCAGTGCGGCTCGACCGGCAGCCCCCACGCCTTCAACGCGCCCAGTGTCTCGTGATGACCCCCGCCCGGCCCCGTGCCGGCCTCCTGGGCTTCGACGACCTGATAGACGTAGGCGCCGAGCCCGCGCGCCGCTACGAGCGCCGGGTCGAGCGTCCGCATCGTGCCGGCCGCCGCGTTGCGGGGATTCTGGAAGAGCGGCTCGTCACGCTCCTCGCGGTCGCGGTTGACGCGCGCGAACGCCGGGCGCGGCAGGTAGATCTCGCCGCGCACCTCGACCGTACCCGCCACCGGCACAGCCAAGCCCAGGGGGATCGCGCGAATCCCGCGGACGTTCGAGGTCACGTCCTCACCGTGGGTACCGTCCCCACGCGTGACACCGCGCCGCAGCAGGCCGTCGTCGTATGTCAGCGCGATGCTCAGGCCGTCGACCTTGAGTTCGGCAACATAGGCCGGCGTCGCGTCGCTCGCCCCGCCACCCTCCGCGTCGCGCAGGCCCCGGCGGACCCGCTCATCGAAGGCCCGCAGCTCGTCTTCGTCGTAGGCGTTGTCGAGGCTCAGCAGTGGCGCGGCATGAGCGACCGTCTCGAAGCCCTCGACCGGCCGGCCACCCACGCGCTGCGTCGGCGAGTCCGTCGTCACGAGCGACGGGTGCTCGCGCTCGAGCGCCTCGAGCTGCTTCAGCAACCGATCGAACTCGGTGTCGGTGATTTCGGGATCGTGAAGAACGTAGTAGCGCTCTTCGTGGTGGCGGATCCGAGCGCGAAGCTCGTCAATCCGTGTCGCCGCGCTCTTCGCCACGGTGGAGACAGGGCTCAGCGTTCGCGGGCAAGAACGTAGTCTGGCAGGACCATCAGCGCGTCACGCTCTGGCGACGGTGGGAACACCTCCAGATGCTCCCGGGCCGTGGCCGCACAGGCGCGCGCCTTGTCGTAGGCACTGTCGATGGCGCGATGCTGCGTCAGGAGCAGCGTCAGTTCGCGCCACTCGTCGGGCGAGGCCGTGCCGGTCTCGACGATCCGCCGGACGAGATCGCCCGCGACCTTGCCGTCCCGCTGCAGGAGGTAGATGACCGGCAGGGTCACCTTGCCCTCGCGCAGATCGCTGCAGATCGGCTTGCCCAGCTCGGACTCCGCCGCCGTATAGTCGAGCAAATCGTCGATCAGCTGGAACGCCACGCCCAGGTTGAAGCCGTACTCTCGCAGCGCCTTGGCCTCGGCCTCAGACACACCGCCCAGCCGCCCACCGATCTCGGCGCAGCCGCCGAACAGATACGCGGTCTTGCGTCGGATGAGATCGAAGTGCTCGTCCTCGGTGATTGCGACGTCGCCGGTCTTGGTGAGCTGGAAGAGCTCACCCTCGATCATGCGCAGCGTGACGTCACAGAGTAGACGGACGAGCTCGAGCGAATCCTGGCTCAACGCCATCCCCATCGACTTGATGTAGAGATAGTCGCCGAGCAGGACGGTGATCTCGTTGCCCCAACGCGAGTGCACCGCCTGCTGCCCGCGCCTGACCTCCGCGTCGTCGATGATGTCGTCGTGGACGAGGGTCGCCGTGTGGATGAACTCGACGACCGAGGCAAACACCACGGCCTGCTCACCGCGATAGGCCGCCAGCCGCGACGCCATCAGCAGGACGGCCGGCCGCACCCGCTTCCCGCCGCTCCGCTGGATGTACTTGCCGATCTGTGGAATCAGTTCAACCCGCGACTGGATCTGCCGCGCGTACTCGTGCTCCACCGCCTGGAGGTCATCGCGGATCGGCTCGAAGATCTGGGTGATGTCGACGGCGGAGTCAGTATCGGGCACGGCAGCGTACGCGCGAGGACCGACGATCGTACTCTATCGACCTCGCCAGCAGACGATCACACCATACTCGCGCGCGGAGTGTCAACGTCTCGACCCCCGGATTACGGGGGGGGAACCGTCACTTCTCCGCCATCAGGGAGCCGAAGTTGCGCTCCGCCGCCGAGGCGATCAGGTGGGGTTCGGTAGCTCGCGCCCGCGCGACGACCCCGACCACCTCGGCGACCCAGGCCGGTTCGTTGCGCCCGCCGCGGTGCGGCACCGGGGCGAGGTAGGGCGCATCCGTCTCGACCAGCAGACGGTCCAGCGGCACCGAGGCGGCAATCTCCCGGAGGGCGTCCGCGCGCGGAAACGTCACGATGCCCGAAAACGAGATGTGGAGCCCAAGCGCCAACGCGTCCCGCGCCGCATCCGCATCGCCCGTGAAACAGTGGACGATCCCCCGCAGCGGTCCGTCGGCGTCCCGCAGGACGGCCCACGTGTCGGCGTCGGCCTCTCGGGTATGGATGACGATCGGCCGCGCCAACTCGGTCGCCAGCGCCACCTGCGCCGCGAACACCCCCCGCTGCACCGGTCGCGGGGCGAAGTCGTAGTGGTAGTCGAGGCCGATCTCGCCAATCGCGCGAACCGACGCGTCGCGCTCGACCAGATCGCGCACGAAGCCGGCGGCCTCGTGTTCACGCCCGGCCCACGCGGCCGCCTGATGTGGGTGGACCCCGCAGGCGAATTGAACCTCGGGCCAGAGGTCCCGCAGCGTCGCCGCCCGGGCCGACTCGTCGGCATCGCCGGCCGCGAGGATGCACAGCGCCGTGTCAAGCCCCGCGTCCCGAGCCCGCGCGACGACCTCGGGCAGGTCATCGCCGAACGCCTCATCCGCGAGATGGCAGTGGCTGTCAAGCATCGCCGAACGCTACCGGACGCGGGTGCCGGGCGGTGGCGGCGGGTCGTCGAAGCGCACGAGCGCGGGGATGCCCCCCTCGAGACTCGCCGCGAGAATCATCCCGTTCGATTCGATGCCCATCAACTTGGCCGGCTTGAGGTTGGCCACCACGACGACCGTGCGCCCGACGAGGTCCTCCGGCGCGTAGGCCTCGGCGATACCGGCGACGACCGTCCGCCGCTCGGTCCCAAGGTCGACCTCGACCTTGATGAGCTTCCGCGACTTTTCGACCTTCTCCGCGGCCAGCACGGTAGCCACCCGGAGATCGATCTCCATGAACGCGTCGAAGGTGATCCGAGGATCCTCCGCCTGAGGGGGCGTGGGCGTGGCGGCCGGCGGCGCCGCCTCGGACGCCGGTCGAGATTCGTCGGCGTGGTCCTTCTCAGTGTCAGTCATCGTTCGTGCCTTTCCTGTGTCGTGCGTCCCGGGGAGTCGCCCGCCTTCCGCTCGCGGCCAGAGTGCGGGCCCGAGCACCACCGTGCGCTCGGATGCGGTCGACCATCGCGTGGCCTCATCAAAACGTCGGGCCGTCGCGGACGGCCCGCCCATCCGCGCCCGCACGGCCTCGGCCGACGCCGGCATCACGGGCGACAGCAAGACGGCGGCGATCCGCACGGCCTCCGCTGTCTCGTGCAGCACCTGACTCAGGCGCTTGGCCTGCGCCGGCTCCCGCGCCAGCGCCCAGGGCTCGGTCTCCGTGATGTACTCGTTGGCCGCGTCGACCAACGAGAAGGCCGCCGCCGCCGCCGCGTGCAGCGCCAGCCGATCCATCGCCGCGGTGTAGCGCGCGACGACGGCCTCGACGACGCCGGGGAGCCGCCCCGGCTCCCCCGTCGTCGCGGGCAGACGGCCGCCCCGGTACTTGTCGGCCATCGTGGCCACTCGACTCACCAGGTTGCCGAGGTTGTTGGCCAGGTCGACGTTGTAGCGCTCCTCGAACCGATCGTAGGCAAAGTCGCCGTCCTGGCCGTAGGGAATCTCCTTCACGAGGTAGAGCCGAAGGGGATCGACTCCGAATCGGTCCGCCGCCTCGAGCGGGTCGACCGTCGTGCCGAGGGTCTTGCTCATCCGCTCGCCGCGATGGTGCACCCATCCGTGGCCGAACACCTGCCGCGGCAGCGCGACGCCGGCGCTCATCAGCATCGCCGGCCAGAAGACGCTGTGGAACCGCGTGATGTCCTTGCCGACGATGTGGAGGTCGGCCGGCCACCACGCGTCGAACCGGCTCTCGTCGGTGCCGTAGCCGACGCCCGACGCGTAGTTGATCAGCGCGTCGAACCAGACATACACGACGCTTTCCGGGCTCTCGGGCATCGGAATGCCCCAGGCCTGGCCGCTCCGGCTGACGGAGATGTCTTCGAGGCCACCCTCCAGCAACCGCAGGATCTCGTTGCGGCGGACCTCGGGCTGCAGAAACTCTGGGTGCGCCTCGAAATGCGAGAGCAGCGCGTCGCGATAGTTCGATAGCCGGAAGAAGTGGTTCTTCTCACGCAGCCATTTCGGCTCGACGTGGTGCAACGGGCACTTGCCATCCACGAGGTCCTTTTCCTGCTTGAAGGCCTCGCACGACACGCAGTACCAGCCCTCGTAGAAGCCCTCGTAGAGGTCGCCCCGCGCGGCGATCCGGTCCAGCATCCGTGTCACGCCGGCGCGGTGGCGGGGCTCGGTCGTCCGGATGAAACCGTCGAACGACACGTCGAGCGTCCGCCAGACCGTCCGGAACTCCGCCTCCATCTGGTCGCAGTAGGCGATCGGATCCAGGCCCAGCTCCCGGGCGCGGCGGTGCACGTTCTGCGAGTGCTCGTCGTTCCCCATCAGAAATTTGGTCTCGACCCCGCGCAGGCGCTGGTACCGCGCGATGACGTCGGCCGTCACCTTCTCGTACGCCGTGCCCAGATGCGGCCGGCTGTTCACGTAGTCGATGGCGGTCGTCAAGTAGAAGCGAGACATGGCCTGAATAAGGAGAGGATCAGTCGCTCACGCGGTCGAGATAGGCCTTCTGGGCAAGGGCCAGGACCTCTTTCACCGACAAACCGTGCTCGGCCGCCAGCCGCGCACAGTCCTCGAACTCGGGCGCCGCATTGACGACCCGGCCGGAGCGCCGCGCCACCTTCACCCTGACCGTCCCGATCGGCGTCTCGATCGGCAGCGACGTCCGTTCGAGGCACTCGCGCGTCATCTCGTGGTACCGCAAGCCGATTGTCGTGCTCTCCCGGAAGACAATCTCGCTGAGTGCCGCCCGCCGCTCGGGCCCCGCGATAACGGTCACCAGCGTCCCCGGCCGGTTCTTCTTCATCTGCACCGGCACGTAGAACACTTCGAGGGCGCCCCCCGCGTACAGCTGGCTCATCAAGGAACCGAACAGTTCCGGGTTCATGTCGTCGATCTCGCACTCCATGACGACCACGCGGTGCCCGACCTCCGCGTCGGCCGACTCCCCCACAAGCAGTCGCAACACATTGGGCGCCTTCGGCAGATCGCGATCGCCCGCGCCGTATCCGATCCGGTCGACGCGCATCGCCGGAAGCGGCCCGTAGGACGACGCGAATTCCGTGACGAGCAGCGCGCCGGTCGGCGTCACGAGTTCCGCCGCGACGCCGCTCGAGTAGACCGGCACACCCTCGAGCAGGCGCGCCGTCGCCGGCGCGGGCACGGACAACTCTCCGTGGGCGCAGCGCACCGTACCCGACCCGACGTTCAGCGGCGACGCGACGATGTCGTCGGCGGAGAGCCACTCCAGGCCATGCACCGCCCCGACGATGTCGATGATCGAGTCGAGCGCTCCGACCTCGTGCAGGTGCACCTCCTCGACGGGCATCTGATGAATGGCCGCCTCCGCCTCGGCGAGCCGTTCGAAGAGCCGGCCTGCCCGCGCCTTGGCGGACGCCGACAACGCCGACTGGTCAATCAGTCCGACAATTTCCCTCAGGCTCCGGTGGGGATGATGGTGGCCATGGTTCCCGCCGTGATCATGATCGTGTGGGTGAGCGTCCACCTGATCATGGGCGTCGTGCTCGTGGTGATGCGAGTGGCGCTGCTCCGATGCGTCGTGCGCATCGCTCGTGGCCGCCGGAGCCTCGGGCGCGCCACGCTCGCGCAGCCGGAACTTGGTCGCGGCGACCCCGGACCGATCTACTCGATCGGCCTCGACCGACCATGCCGGATCTCCGAGCGCCAGGCTCCCGAGCGCCGTGCGCAGGTCATCGAGCGGCAAGCCCGCGTCGAGCAGCGCGCCGAGCACCATGTCGCCGGAAGCGCCAGAGAAACAGTCGAGATAAGCGATGCGGCTCATGTCACCGGGCGTCGTGTCGCGTTCAGAGTCGACCTGATTCCTTGAAGCTGAAGTAGCGCCCTTCGCCGAGCACGACATGATCGAGCACGACGATCCCCATCAGCGTCCCCGCCTCCACCAACCGCGCGGTCAATTCCGCATCGTCTCCGCATCGTCGCGACTCGGCGTCGGATCGCCCGACGGGTGATTATGGAACAGCACGATCGCCGCGGCGTCGGCCGTCGAGGCTTCGCGGAACACTTCGCGCGGGTGCACCAGGCTCGCGTCGAGCGTGCCCACCGAGAGCAGGACGATGCCGAACCGCTCGACCGCCCCTCCGCCGAATCGCGGCGTCAAGTACGCCGCCGCATCCCGTGGGCTGCCGAGTTGCACTCGTGCCGCTGGCGCCCGAGTCAGCGTACGGCGTCCCAACTCGACCGCCGCCAGCAACTGGGCCGCCTTCGCGCGACCGACTCCCGCGTCAGGCCGTGCACGCCGTTCATCGACGCGAGCACCAGCTCCGCCAGCCCGAGCGCGCTATACCGAGGACCGCCGTGGCCCAACACGATGGCGACCAGCTCCTAATCGCCCAGGGCATCGACGCCCAGGCGGTCGAGGCGCTCGCGCGGCCGATCGTGCGGCACCAGACTTCTCATCGTACTACACGCCACCCGTACCATCGGGATGCCGGAATCAATTCGCATATACTCATCCGATGCGCCTGCCCGCCCATCGGACTTCCCTCCTGAGGGGCTTCGCCCTGGTGGTCGCCGCCGGTCTCGCCTCGGCCTGTGCCGAGCCGCCAGCCCCCGAGATGCATGAGGCGCAGGGCGCGATCGACACCGCGCGGGCGGCCGGCGCCGACGTATACGCCGCAGAGGAGTACGATGCCGCGGTCGTCGCCCTCGAACGGAGCCATCAGGCTGTCGCCGAGCGCGACTATCGCCAGGGCCTCAGCCACGCCCTCGACGCGCGCGAACGCGCGCAGGCCGCCGCCAGGATGGCCGCCGACCAGCGGGCGATTGTCCGGAGTGAGGCGGAGCATGCCCTCGAGACCGTCGAGGCCACCGCGCGCCAACTCGACGCCAGCCTAACATCAGCCGACACCGCACGCGTCGGACGAACCACACTCGAGCGCGCCCGCCTCACCGCCCGCGCTGCCGAGGAGGCGGTGCAAGAAGCGCGCTCAGCGTTGGCAAGTGAGAACTACGTGACAGCACGCGATGCCACGCGCGGCCTGGCCGAGCAGTTGCGTGACGTGATCGGCCAGCTCGATGCGGCCATGGCCGGGCATTCACCGCGCTGGTAGCGAAGGTCGCGCCCGATCGTCTGAGCGGGTACGCAGGAACTGCACGCCGGGCCTCTGAGGTCCGCGTCGAGGACGCCGAGCGCGCTTACCCAGCCGGAGCCTCACCCATCCATCGGCCAGCCCAGAGAATCTCGGCCCAGCCGGTCAACTCGAGGCCACCCTCGCTCCAGACGACGCGCTGCGTGCCGCCGGGTGCCTCGACCGCGACGTCGCGCGAGGCGCCGCCGTGGGCCGCCGCGGCCACCGCCGCCGCGCAGGCTCCGGTCCCAGAGGCGAGAGTCGGTCCGACGCCGCGCTCCCAGATCAGGATGCGGACGTGATCGGCCGATGAGACCTCCGCCAGTTCGACGTTGGCCCCCTCCGGAAACGCCTCGTGACTCGACAGCGCCTCGCCCAAGGCCAGGAACCGCGAGCGGTCCGGCAGCGGCATCAGCGCGACGCACTGCGGGTTGCCGACCCTGAGGGCCACGACGTCGAGGTCCTCGCCCGCGGCGCGAAGACGCAGCTGACGCAGATCGGTTGGCGGGCCCATCGCCGCCGAGAACGTCAAGCGCTCAGCCTCGATGCCGACGAGTTCGAGGGCCTTCGTCCCGGCGTCGGTCTCGATGACCAACCGGCGGCCCGTCTCCGCGCCGCCGTCGGTCACAGCGCCCGCGCCGCGCACGACCCACGCCGCCAGGCACCGAACGCCGTTGCCCGACACCTCGGAATCGCTGCCGTCGGCGTTCAAGAGCCGCATTGTGGCGCCGTCGGGCGTCACGGTGTAGAAGATGAGGCCGTCAGCCCCCGCGCCCGTGTGGCGATCGCACAGGCGCCGCGCCCACGCGCGCCGCGTGCCCTCGGCGACACCCGACGCGGGGGTCAGCAGAAAGTCGTTCCCGTAGGCGTGTGCTTTGACGAGATCGACCACCAGCGCCTCGCCGCTACGGGACCTGAAACGCCTGGAAGACGTAGGTGAGACCAGCCGTGACGCCGACGGTCGGGTCTTCGTTCGTCACACCGACCAGCACCGCCACGTCGAACCTGGCGGTGCCGCGGGTGTAGCGAGTGCCGAACCGCATCAGCGCACGGCTCTCGGTCCCCTGCGGCGGCGTCCCGTTTCGCGTGTCGAAACGCCCGTTGATCTCTCCGACCACTTCGAGCCCCTGGGCAACGGCTCGCGCGACCGACACGCCGTACGTGAAGACGTCATTCTGTCGATAGCCACGCGTCGGATCGGCGAGAGTCCCGACGCCGATGTTCCCGACCAGGCGCACCGACTGGATCGTCTTGCCCACGAGCAGGGACGCGAAAAACTCTGTCGTGTCGAACCCCAGGCCGCTCTCGTTGCTGGCGTTAGGCAGCTTCGTCGCGAACCGGAACCCGAACGCCGGGCGGCGCGCTGTCTCGCCGGCCAACCGGATCTTCGTGCCGATGACCATGTCCTCGACACTGCTGGTGGTGTCGCCGTCGACCTCGAGAATCTCCGAGAGCGGCGCGTCGAAGCGGTCGGTGATGGTCAGATGGCTGTAGAGCCCTCCATCGATCTGCACTTCGGCAATCGAACTCAGACCGATGCTGAACCCCACCGTCGGAACCCGCCAGAGATTGCCCTCGAGCCCAGACACCGGAAACCGCTCCCCTCGCCGATAGTCGAAGCCGGTCTCGAAGAGGACGATCCCCGCGCCCACGGTCTCCGGATCCTCGGTCACCAGCGGCCGTTGCTGGGCGACCGCCAGGGTCGGGCCCAGGACGATCGAGACTGCCGTGGCCCACGTCCCGATCCGAAGTCGACTCATGCTGACGGTTCCCCCCTATCGCCTCAGAAGCGCTTCTCGCTGTCGAGCAGCAGCGTCACCGGTCCGTCGTTGACCGATGCCACATCCATCATCGCCTGAAACTCACCGGTCGCGACCTGCACACCACTTCGGCGGAGCTCGTCGATCAACGCCTCGTAGAGCGGCCGGGCGACCTCGGGTGGTGCCGCGGCGTCGTAGGACGGTCGCCGGCCACGCCGCGTATCGCCGCACAACGTGAACTGCGACACGACCAACACCGCCCCGCCACGCTCCTGCACCGAGAAATTCATCTTGCCCGCCGGGTCGTCGAACACGCGGAGGCCTAACAGTTTCCGCGCCAGGTACTCGACGTCGGTCCTTCCATCCGACCCGGCGATGCCGAGCAGCACCAGCAATCCGCGACCGATCTCGCCGACCACGCGGTCGGCCACCGTCACGCGCGCCGACGTCACCCGCTGGACGACCGCGCGCACGCGTCCTCCCGACTCCGACAGGTGGCTCCTCGGGACCGCATCGGGTGTCGGCTACGAAGCCGCGGCCTCCGCCAGCACGCGGGGGATGAGACCGAACTCGATGATCGCCTTGATGCCGCGCCGTGCCAGCCGCGCCTCGAGTGGTGTGCGATACGCCATCTGCCGGAACACTCCCGCCGACCGATCCTACACGAGGACCAGGCGGGAGACGGTCTCCTCCCACGTCAACCGGCGCGCCACCTCCGACCCGGCGGCGCCGTATCGCTCGGCGAGTGCCACGTCGCCCATGACGGTGCGGATCGCCGCCGCCAGCGCCGGGGCGGTCGGCGCGGTCACCAGGCCGTTCACGCCAGACTCCACCAGTTCCGCCGGGCCGCCACTATCCGAGCAGGTGATCACGCTCTTCCGGGAGGCGAACGCCTCCGACGTCACGAAGCCGTAGTCCTCGCGCAGCGGCGGAAAACAGACCGCCCGGCATCGCGCGAGGTGGTCGAGCACCGCCGCCTCCGGCAATCGCCCCAGCAGCGAGACGCGGCCGCCCATCCCAAGCTCCTCGATCCGGGCACGTAGCGCCGGCTGCTCGTCGCCGTCGCCGGCGATGAGGCACCGCACGCCGGCCGCATCGGGATGAGCCAGCGCATCGACGACCAGCCCGATCCGCTTGAGCGGCGTGAGGCGCGAGACCACGAACAGAAAGTCGCCGTAGCCGTCACAGCGATACGCACGCTGGGGCGGCGGCGGGTACAGCACCTCCGCCCCGATCCCGCCCCACCGCGACAGCCGCGCCTGGATCGTCTTCGATATCGCGAAGACCCGAGCGACGTTGCGCGTGAGGAGCTGGCGGTCGACGGCGTGCACCACCCGCCGGCGCGCCTGCTCCTTCAACTGATTCCGCCACGACAGGCCGGCATGAAACTGCTCCCAGCCATCGTAGTACGCCCGCATCCGGTGGTTCAGCCAGCACACCTGCCGGGGGTGCCGCACGGCGTAGCTTGGAAACCTGAGGGAGATGACCTGGTCGACCGAATGCCCTCCGTGCGCCCGGCCGGGATCGGTCCGCCAGGTCGACCAGTACGCCGAGGCCATCGTCCCGAACCCGGCCTCGGCCGTGTACACGAGGGCCACGTCGTGGCCCGCCTCGCCGAGCGCTCGCTCGAGCGCCTGGGCGATCACCAGGTGGCCGCCGTGGCTCAGCGGCGGATGAGAGGTGACGACGGTAATCCTGGCCATCGGGAACTAGCCGCTCCCCCGCGGAGGTCCTTGCGTCATTCGCTCGCCGCGGCAACGGCGTCGAAGCGGATGTAGACGCCGAGGAACCGCGGGTCGACCGACCCGATCTTGGCCAACTGCGGCACGACGCCCTCCTCGGCCGCGATCGACATCAGCACGTTGTGACCGCCTTGCGCCGTCACCGGTCGCGCGGGAATCCGTGCGCGGACGGGGGCGCCCGGCTCGAGCACGATCCGATCGGTCGTCCCACTGACCGTGATCCACGCCACGTTGGCGATCGGCGACCGCACGACGATCTCGAACGCCTCGACCGGCACCGGACTCCGCACGATGATATCGGCCCGCTTTCCACCCAGCACCCACACTCCCTGGCCCTGCGGCCGCGACGCGTGGTTGTCGAGGTAGTACAGCGACACCCGCGGGTTCTCCCCGTACGGCACGCTGGAACGCAGCACGTCGAGGCCGACCGGCAGGTCGTTCACCATGGTCAGCTCCACGGGCAGCATCCGCACCAGGCCTTGCTGCGTTTTCTGCCCCGGCCGCTTCGCCGCCACGAACGGGTCCGCCAGGATCTGCCCGGTGAACAAGGCACCGCCCACCCAGGCGACGATGCCCGGCACGAGGGACGGTGTCGCCGGCAGGAGAAAGAACAGCGCCGGGTACACGCTCAGGAAATACCGGTTCCCCGGCGGCCCGCCTCCACCCGACCAGGTGTTGGGCAGAAAGACGAGGAGCACGAGCGCGGTCGCCGCGACAGCCCCGCCGATCAAGCCGTGCCAGAGCATGAGGTCGCGCCACCGCCACAACGCCCAGACGATGAGGACGACGGCCGGGAAATAGTACGGCAGCAGACCGAAATGCCGGCCGGCCAGAAAGTAGGCCACATTCCGCGCCAGCAGGCCCCAGAACGACGGGGCCGAGTCGTCGCTGGGAATTTCGTTCGTCGTCATGGCGGTGCCCAGTTGCTCGAACTGTGCCCCCCCCTCCTCGAACGGAAATTGCCGGTAGAACACCTTGCGATCGCCGCCCTGATAGTTGACATCGCCCGAACCGACGGCGGTCAAGGCGAAGCACCCGACCACGACGGCGACGAACAGCGCGGCCACCTGGGCGCCGCGCCACCATTGCCGACGCCACCCGCACAGGAGCACGAGCGGCGCGATCAGGAGCGCGTGGCTCGGCTTGGAGAACGTCGCCAGCCCGAGGAGCACGGCAGCCAGCAGATCGGACGACGGGCGCCAGAGCAGTCGCGTCGGCGCCTCGGTGGCCGGTCGCGACTCCTTGTAGAGCCAGACGAAGTAGGCAAAGAAGACGAGCGCGAAGTGGAAGACCTCCGGCGTCAGCCAGACGAGGTACAGCGGCGCGATCGAGCCCGCCAGGAACGCCCCGGCGATCAGGAGTGCGCCCCCGGACGGCCCGCGTCTCGAGGCATAGGCGTAGGCACAGCCGAAGACGCCAGCGAGCAGCAGGACGTTGAACGCGAGAATCCCGTTCAGGCCAGCGAGCCGCGCGAACGGCGCGGCGATCAGCGGATAGATGAACGCCTTCCCGAAGTAGAGCCGGTCCACCTGCTCGTCCGGCGTCGTGGCGACGTGCACGAACGGCCAGCGCCCGTCGAACGCGACGTCGACCTCCCGGCCGCGCTTCAGGAAGATCCCCTCGGGGCCGCTCTGGTACACCTGCCAGAACCGCAGGAGATCGCGGCGGTCGAACGCCAGATCGCCGTCGTGGGCGACGCTGAGGGTCATGGTGACGTAGGTGGATTCGTCACCCTTCACGCCGTAGCCCGTGCGGACGACGTCGATCGACAGCGCCGCCGCGGCGAGACACGCGAAGATCAGGAGGCCGAAGAGGAACCCTGGATGGAGTGCCGTCACCCCGGCTGACTCGCCACGTCCACGATCTTCAGGCGTAGACGGCGCCGACGGTGCGTGCACGGGCACTACTATATACTAGCTAACGTTTCGTTCCGGGCGCGTATCACCCCGGCATCCCGCCCGTCATTGTCCGGACGCATGCGACGCGATCTTGCCTCGCTTCAAGCCACGACGTTCGATGTCATCGTCATCGGTGGCGGCATCTCGGGCGCGTGCATCGCCTATGACGCCAGCCTCCGCGGGCTGTCAGTGGCGTTGATCGAGCGCGGTGACTTCGGCGGCGAGACTTCGGCCGCCTCCTCGAAGCTGATCCACGGGGGCATCCGGTACCTGCAGCAGGCACGGATCGACAAGGTGCTGGAGTCGGCGACCGAGCGCGCCCACCTCCAGCGGCTGGCGCCCCATCTCATCCACTGGGTGCCGTTTCTGATCCCGACCCATCCCGGTCTCAGGCGCGGCCGGCCGTTGCTCCAGACCGGCATGGCCGCGTACGAACTGCTGACCCGAACCGCGAACCGGCGCATCACCGACCCGGCCAATCGCGTGCCGGCGGGCGTGTATCTCGGTCGCGCCGCGCTGGCCGCACGCGCGCCGGCCCTGGCCGCGCGTGCAGACGTCACCGGGGCGCACGTGCTCTACGAATCGCATCTCCACAGTTCCGAACGGATGACCCTGGCCTTCGTCAAGAGCGCCGTCCGCCACGGTGCTGCCGTCGCCAACTACGCGCCCGCGACCAGGCTGATCCAGTCGGGCGGACGGCTGGAGGGCGTGACGGCGACCGACGCCATGACCGGCACGTCAATCGATGTGCGCGGCCGCATACTCGTCAATGCGGCCGGCCCGTGGCTGGCCGAGCTCAATGACCAGCTCACGTTGGGCGGGCTGCGCCGCGCGATCACCGGTTTTTCGAGAGGGGCCCACATCATCACGCGGTCGCTGATCGACCAGTTTGCCGTCGCGCTGCCGACGGCGCGCAAGGCCAGCACGCTCGTCGATCGCGGCGGGCGCCACATCTTCATCATTCCCTGGCGGGGGCTCTCGCTGATCGGCACGAGCGACCGCCCCCACGCCGCCGGTCTCGAGCGCATCGTTCCGGAGGAAGAGGACGTCGCCGCGCTGCTCGCCGACGTTGCGGCCGCGCTGCCGGAAGTGAACCTGACGCGACGCGACGTGCGGCACGCCTTCGCCGGCTTGTACCCGCTGACCGCCGGGGAACTGAGCCCGGATGTCTACCAGGGATCCGGCAACTTTCAGATCATCGACCATGGGCGAGCCGGCGGCATCGAAGGCGCGATCTCCGCGCTCGGCGCGAAGTACACGACCGCCCGTCGCCTCGGCGAGCGCGCGACCGATCTGGTCTGCGCGAAGCTCGGGCGGACCGCCTCGGTCTCGCGGACGGCCACGACGCCGCTGGTCGGCGGCGAGATCGACGATCTGGGCGGCTTCACGGCCGAGGCCGTGGCGCGGCACGCCCCGCGCCTGGATCCGCCGGCCGTTCGCCACCTCATCCGTCACTATGGCACCGAGACCGACGCCGTCGTCGACGCCGCGACCGGTTCACCGACGGGGCTCGCGCCACTGTCGTCGTCTCGGCCGTCACTCGAGGCCGAAGTCACCTTCGCCGTCGATCGCGAGATGGCCGTCACGCTCGACGACGTCGTGTTTCGGCGCACGGGTCTCGGCACGATCGGACATCCGGGCGATGCCTGCCTTCGCCGATGCGCCGCGCTGATGGCCGACCGGCTCGGCTGGAGTGCGGACGAGACCGACCGTCAACTAGGCACGACGGCCGGACGGTTTCTCGGAGGCTTCGCATGACCCTCGACGGATCCGGACCGCTGCGCGTCCTGGTCGTTGCCCCCACGCCGTTCTTCGGCGATAGGGGCTGCCACATCCGGATCTACGAAGAGGTCAGGGGCCTGGCGGCGCTTGGCGTCGAGTCGTCCGTCGTCACCTATCCCAGCGGACGCGATCTGCCGGACGTGGAGATCCACCGCGCGACCTCAATCCCCGGCATCCGCGCGCGCGAACTCGGACCGAGCTGGACGCGTCCGGTGATCGATCTCTCGCTCTGGCGCGCCGCCCGCCGGGTCGCGCGTTGGTTCCGCCCGCACCTCATCCACGCCCACCTGCACGAAGGCATCGCCATCGGCACCCGCCTCCGCGCCTCGCTGAGCGTGCCGCTGGTCGCCGACCTCCAGGGCAGCCTGGCCGCCGAACTCGTCGACCACGGATTCCTCCCCGCCCACGGTCTGCGCCGACGGCTCGTGCAGCGGATCGAGACCTGGCTGTCGCAGCAACCGGATCTCGTCCTGACCAGTTCGTCGCACGGCGTGACATGGCTCGCCGAGCACGGCGTCCCCACCGCGCGAATCGAGGCGCTCCCCGACGGCGTCGACCTGGAACGGTTCCGGCCGCTGCCTCTCGACGACGCGCTCCGCGCCCAACTCGGCCTGGTCGGCAAGCGCGTCGTCGTCTTTCTCGGCGTTCTGACGCCCTACCAGGGCGTCGATCTGCTGCTCGATGCCGCCGTCCGCGTCGTGGCCGACGTGCCCGACGCACACTTCCTGGTGATGGGCTACCCGAATGAAGACCATTACCGCGACGAGATCCGCTCCCGGGGGCTGCAGGCGGCCGTGACCCTGCCTGGGCGGATCCCCTACGACGAGGCGCCGCGCTGGCTCGGCCTCGGCCACGTCGCGGTGTCACCGAAGCAGTCCCTCACCGAGGCCAACGGCAAGCTCCTGAACTACATGGCGTGCGGTCTGCCCGTCGTCGCCAGCGAGACCCCGGTCAACCGTGAACTGCTCGGCGATGAAGGGATCTACGCGGCTGTGGGCGACGCCGACGCGCTGGCGCAGCGCCTGGTGGACGCCCTGAAGGATGCCGAGGGAGGACGTCGACGGGGCGACGCCCTGCGGCGACGCGCCGAGGAACGGTTCGCCTGGCCGGTCCTCGCCGCGCGCCTCGCGAACCTCTACCGCGGGTTGTCCGCCACGCCGCCGCCGTGATCGGCGTCGACTCGATATATGATCCGGTGCGAGATGACAGACCCTTGGCGAAGTGAACGACAGTTCGGACGCGCCGTCGGCAGCGTGCTGGCGGTCGCCGGCGCCTACCTCGTCTGGCGCGAAGCACCGGTCGCGGGCCCGCTGCTGTTCGGCCTCGGCGCCGTTCTCGTGATCCTGGGTCTCGTCGCACCCCGACTGCTCGTCGTTCCCAATCGCGGATGGATGGCGCTGGCGGAGGCCCTGTCGTACGTGAGTACGCGGATCATCCTGGCCGTGGTGTTCTTCCTCATCGTGACCCCGATCGGGGTGTTCCGCCGGATGGCCGGCTCTGACCCGCTGGGCCGGCGGCGACCGGCGCAACCAACCTACTGGAGCCCGTATCCGATGCGTCAGAGGGATCCGAAGCACCTGGAGAAGATGTTCTAGCGCCCGCGCGCACGAGAGGCACGACGACCATGGCCAAGATGCAGGTGCTCGCGGAGTTCTGGGAATTCCTCCGCTTCAACAAGAAGTACTGGCTGCTCCCCATCGTCGTCGTGCTGGTGCTGGCGAGCTTGCTCATCGTCCTCGCACAGGGATCGGCGGTGGCGCCTTTCATCTACACGCTCTTCTAGTCGACCGATGGGGCGGCGCGCGCCGGGCGCGCCGCCTCACCGGGCAGCGTTCATGACCGCAATTCTGGGAATCTCCGCCTACTACCACGACTCGGCGGCCTGCTTGGTCGTCGATGGCGAGATCGTGGCCGCCGCACAGGAAGAGCGCTTCTCGCGAAAGAAGCACGACTCCCGGTTCCCGACCCACGCGATCGCCTACTGCCTGTCGGAGGCGGACCTCGGGCCCGACCAACTCGACGTCGTCGGCTTCTACGACAAGCCGCTGGTCAAGTTCGACCGCCTCCTGGAGACCTACGTCGACTACGCGCCCGCGGGCTTCCCCTCATTCCTGAAGGCGATGCCGTTGTGGATGAAGGAAAAGCTCTGGCTGCCCGACCTGATCCGCCGGGAGTTCGCCAAACTCGAAGGCCTCGACGACCCCAAGGCGGTGAAGCGCCGCGCGAAGACCTTGCCGTGGCGGCTCTGCTTCGGCGATCACCACGAGTCGCACGCCGCCTCGGCGTTCTACCCCTCGCCCTACGAGCAGGCGGCCATCATCACCGTCGACGGCGTCGGTGAGTGGGCGACGTGCTCGGTCGGGCACGGGAACGGGGCCGAGATGACGCTGCTCCACGAGCTGCGGTTCCCCGATTCGCTCGGCCTCCTCTATTCCGCGTTCACCTACTTCGCGGGATTCAAGGTCAACAGCGGCGAATACAAGATCATGGGCCTGGCGCCGTACGGCGAGCCGACATACGTCGACCTCATCAAGGACAAGCTGCTCGACATCAAGGACGACGGCTCGGTCAGACTGCATCAGGAGTACTTCACCTATTCGCAGGGGCTCCGGATGACCGGCAAGGCCTTCGAACGGTTACTGGGCGGTCCCGCGCGAGAGCCGGAATCGCGGATCACCCAGCGCGAAATGGATCTCGCCAGGTCGATCCAGGACGTCACCGAGGAGATCATGCTGAAGATGGCCGGCTTCGCCCATCGCGAGACCGGCCTGCCGTATCTCTGTCTGGCGGGAGGGGTCGCCCTCAACTGCGTCGCCAACGGCCGCATCCTGCGCGAGGGCCCGTTCGAGGATATCTGGGTTCAGCCCGCGGCGGGTGACGCGGGCGGCGCGCTGGGGGTCGCCCTCGCCATCTGGCACCGCTACCTGGGACAGCCCCGCCGCTCCGCGGAGACCGCCGGTACCTGGGTGCCACCCAGCCGCTGGCCCGCGCCGGTGACGCCGGGTCCGCCGTCCGAGTCGGCCAACCGATCGGTCGGCGCCATGGGCCGCGCCGCGGCGATCCCGCCGTACGCCGATGCGATGCACGGCGCGTACCTCGGCCCGCGGGATTCGAGCGAGAGCATCCGCCGGCAGCTCGACGCGCACCGACGCCCGTACCGTCAGGTCGAGCGCACGGCCCTCGCCGATGCGATCGCCGAGTCGCTCGCCGCCGGCAAGGTCGTCGGCCTGCACCAGGGTCGGATGGAGTTCGGGCCCCGGGCCCTCGGCGGACGCAGCATCATCGGTGACCCGCGTTCGCCGCAGATGCAGTCGGTGATGAACCTCAAGATCAAGTATCGCGAGAGCTTCCGGCCGTTCGCACCGAGCGTCCTGCGAGAGGACGTGGCGGAGTGGTTCCAGCTGGACGCCGACTCCCCCTACATGTTGCTCGTCGCGGGCATTGCGCCCGCCCGGCGGCGGGCGATGAGCGTCGCTGACGAGCACCTCTGGGGCATCGACAAGCTGAACATCCCACGATCGGAAATCCCCGCCGTCACCCACGTCGACTATTCGGCCAGGGTGCAGACCGTCAGGCGCGACGTCGCGCCGCTCTACTGGGAGATCATCGCCGCGTTCCGCGAGCGCACCGGCTGCCCGGTAATCGTGAACACGTCGTTCAACGTCCGTGGCGAGCCGATCGTCTGCACCCCCGAAGACTCCTACCGCTGCTTCATGCGCACCGAGATGGAGGTCTTGGCGCTCGAGGACTGTTTGCTCGAAAAGAGTCAGCAGCCGGCGTTCGACAACGACGCCGACTGGCAGTCCGAGTTCGCCCTCGATTGAGCGCCGCCGGGCCGTGGTGATTCCCTACCCCAGCAGGCCCTGCTCCCGGTACCAGGCGGCCGTACGCCCGATGCCGGTTCGCAGGTCCACCCGAGGCGCGTACCCCAGCTCACGGCGCGCGCGCGAGATATCGAACGCGCGGCTCTTCGTATAGAACGCGATCCGCCGGCGGTACAGCGGCGGCTCGATGCCAAACGGCACGCACAGGAATTCACAGGACGCCGCCGCCAGCCAGACCGGCCACACGGGCACACGCCAGCGCGGCGGCGCCACACCGAGCACGTCGGCGACGAGCGCCACCAGCTCTGCCAGGGTCGTGTACTCCGCCCCGCCCAACAGATAGGTGCGCCCCGCGGCGGCCGGCACCTCGCCACAGAGCCGGAAGCCCTCAGCCAGGTCGTCCACGTAGTTCAGGTGGTAGAACACCTGCCCGTCGCCGATCATCGGAAACGTTCCGCGCGCGATGCCGCGGAACAGCTTCAGCAGGCGCGTATCGCCTGGACCGTAGATGCCCGTGGGACGGACGATCACGACCTCGACCGAACCCGCCTCGCCACACGCGCGCGCCAGCCGCTCGCCCTCGAGCTTGGTCTGCTGATAGATGTCGCCAGGCGCGATCGGCGCGTCCTCGTTCGCCGGCGGATGCTCGATGTGACCATGCACGCCGCCGGTGCTGCAGTGCACGACTCGACGGACACCGGCCGCGCGTGCCGCGTCGAGCAGATGTCGCGTGCCCTCGACGTTGACAGCCCGATAGGCCGCCTCGGGCTGTCCCGCCTGCCGGTAGGTGGCCGCAACGTGGTAGACGACCTCGACGCCCGCACAAGCGCGCGCCAGGGACGCCGGATCATCGAGATCGCCGTCGACCGCCTCGACCGTGCGCTCTAGATCGGCGAGCTTGCCGCGGCTCGCCGGGCGGACGAGCCCACGGACGGCATGACCCGATTCGACGAGGTGGCCCGACAGCCGCCCACCGGCGAAGCCGGTCACTCCCGTGACGAGAACCTGCATCGTGTATCAGGATTCGTGAAACTCGACGCGCTCGACGGACAGGCAGGTGCCGTCCCGACCAGATTGACGTTAACTTAACTACACAAGCTCGGATGTTCGACGCCGCCGATTATACACTCACGACTCGCACCGACTTCTACATTGCGCTGCACCTAACCCGCGGGACGCTCGGTCGTCACGCCTCGAGTGCGTTCAGCGGCCACCATCGCCCCGGCCGCGTTGCGTGAAAGAGAGCGGCTCGGCTATACTCTGCGTGTCTCTCCCACGTACCGCCACCGGCATCGGCATGTCTACTGACCAGCCACACCGGGCAACGTTCTGGCAGCGTGTCCTGCTGGTGTGCCTGTCTCCTGTCATCTTCCTGGCGGTCTCCGAGATCGCCCTCCGAATGGGGTCGGCTGATACCGACCTCTCCCGCAACGAGAACTTCGAGATTGCCGTTCCCACTTGGCTGCTTGCCGACGACAACTGGGTCGACATTCAGCGCGAGCGTCTCGAGAGTCCACGCGGCGTCCGAGCCGAGGACGTCTCCTGGCTCAACTTCTTCGAGGAAGCCCGTTGGATCCAGTACAAGCTCAAACCGGGGCTCTCGGCCCATGCGAACAACCCCTTCAACGATATCGAACTGGCCAAGAACGTCACGTTCGGACTGCGGTCCAACAGTAGTGGATTTCGGACGAGGGAGTTTCACGCGAGAACGCCGGATCTGAATCGAATCGTGACGCTGGGCGACTCGAGTACGTTCGGGTGGGGGGTAGACGCACACTACACGTATCAGGCGCTGCTCGAGTCGCGGCTGCGGGCGGACGGGGAGGCAACGGAGATCCTCAATCTCGGCATCCCCGGGTTCACTTCCCGACATGGCCGCGGCGTGATGGACCACTACGGCCTCGCCCTGGATCCGGACCTATTCATCTTGAGCTTCGGCGCAAACGACGGCCGATATGTCCTCCGGCCGATCGACGACGTGCTCGCTCTCGACGACACGTGGCGCGGCACCGCCCGCGCCGTGCTCTTGCGCTTCGCCAGCTTTCGACTCCTGAGGCGCGCAATCTTCACTTGGTTCGACCCTTTCGAGCGTTCGCGTGAGAACGCCGCGGACGGCTCGCCCCGACAGCTCGTGCGGGCCGTGTCGCGAGACGCCTACATCGAGAATCTGCGAACGCTGATCGCGCAGGCACGTAGCAACGGCGGGGATGCCGCGCTGCTGTCGGTCTGCGCACCTCAGGAGTACGCGAACGCGATGCGTGAAGTCGCTCAGAGTGAGGATGTCCCGATGGTCGATGCGCTAGAACTGTTCCGCGCCAGCCTCGACGACCTCCGAAGCCATCGCCTCTACCCGCACGAGGTGAGCTTCTATGAGGACCTCTACGGGCTCGAGGCGATGGAGGCGAACTGGCGCTACTACGTTACGACGGATGGCTGCCATCCTGGTCGAGCCGGACACAGCCTCATTGCCGATGCCCTCGCTGACGCGATTGGTCGGGCTCGCAACCTCCGGATAGACCAGGCGCTGCTATCTCTGGCGACCGGCCGCGACCGCACTCATCGATGACTGGCAGACCGCGCTCGTTCCGCGGCAGTGCTTGCTTCGACCACTGCGCTACGATGTCCTGTTGACTACCTGAGCGCGATGGGCGAGTACGCGAGCAGCGCAATGCTATCTCGGTGGGTTAGATACGGAGCACTCTCGCTGACGACAACGTTGTGCGCCAGCAGCTGTGGCAGCGGCCGGTCGGCGACGTCTCCTTCCCCGGTCCAAGCGGCACCGACCGCGTCCGTCTGCCCGGCCTCCATCGAGATGTCGTCTACCGACGGTGGGCCCGTGCTTGTGGAGTTTGAGGCGCTCTCCAATGGCGCGTCCGGCACGATCGCCTGTGAGCCAGCTTCGGGCTCCCTCTTTCCATTGGGCAATACGCGCGTCTCCTGCCTTTGGCGGGACCGCGTCGATGCCGGTTGTACGTTCTCGGTTCGTGTCGTGGCCGACACCGACACGCTGCCGGGCGGTCCCCCGCCCACTGACAATCCCCCGCCCACTGACGGCCCGCCGCCCACTGAGGCTCCGCCGCCCACTGACGACCTGCCGCCCGTCGAACCGCCTGCCGCCGCAACCAGGCTGACCGTCTCGACGATATTGGCCTTCGGCGACTCAATCACAGCAGGCTACGTGTCTCCAACGGCCTTCACACTGCTCCTCGAACCGCAGAACTCTTACCCGACGCTCCTCGAAGAGCTGCTGCGGACCAGGTTCCCCTCACAGAACATCAGCGTGATCAACCGCGGAACTGGCCGAGAAACGTCCGCAGAGGGCAACGACCGTTTCCTCAACGAAGTCGACCGCTACCAACCTGATCTCATTCTGATACTCGAAGGCGTGAACGATCTGGCCTTGGGCATACTGGCCGCGAGTCTTGATGGGAAACCGTTCGACGAGAACGGCTTCACCGACGGGATCGTTTTGAACTTGAGCACCATGGCGAGACGCGGCAGTAAACGCGGCGCCGCAGTCCTGCTGGCCACCCTAACGCCGGTCGAAGCCGCGTGGCGTGCCGCCAATCCCGACGGTGACTCGGCCGTGGACAGTCTCAACAGGAAGATTCGCTCCCTCGGAAGCGAACTGGGTGCCGGCCCCGTCGAGACTCACGGGGCTCTCGAAGGAACTGGCCTCATCGGCCAAGACGGACTGCACCCGACTCGTCAGGGCTACGAAGTTGTGGCCCAGACCTTCTTCGAGATGATCGTCAGTCGATTCGAAAAGTCTGTGTCAGCAACGTCGCCATTCGAATAGCCAGTCTCGACCGATGTCACGCCGTCGTCTCGAGCGCCGGACACGCGCACAGTGATCCGCCCCCGCTCCCCACGAGTCGTCCCGACCCAGCGGAGTCTGGTGCTCGATCACCGACGCGGCGTCATCGATATTCGTTACACGGTCACACCACAGGCGCGGTATATCTTCACTATCGACGTGTACGGGTACGGCAGTCGAGAACATCCGAGTCGACATCTCGGATGGTGGCGCTTTGCTCTCGACCCTGCTCATGCCGACGGACGCTTGTCGCTAACTCTCGACCCCATCGATGCCAACTCAGTGGCGCTCACGATCAACGAGGCACCGGTGCCACCCCTCGAATGCTGGTACAACTCAGACTACGCGATCGATCCGCTCCTGGACCTGCAACTTGTCACACGTGACCCAAGCGGCGATATTCTTCGCCTTGAATCAGTTCTTCTGAAGTGCCCGGACCGAGACATCCTGCGTGCCTTCTATGAGCGACAGTATGCGACGGACGGCTACTCGAGCGCGGAAGACGCGCCGTTTCTGGAAGAACTACACCAATACAAGCTTACGCACTTGAAGGAACTGTTCCTACGCTACATTCCTCCGGCCGGTCGGGCCCTTGACGTCGGCTGTGGACGCTCACTCTTCGCCGACCTGCAGACACCCTTCCCGTTCTCGATCCATGCAGGCGATCTCAACTACGACTCGGTCCATACTCGCGCGTCAGAAGTGCCCACGCAGACGTGGTCGACGTTCGACGCGTCCGCGCTGCCGTTCCGCGACGCACAATTCGACGCGTTGTTCGCTGGAGAAGTGATCGAGCACGTTCCTGATGTGGAAGCCACCCTGCAGGAATGGTGGCGAATCCTCAAAGTGGACGGGATAGCCATCATTACGACTCCGAACCGTGAGCGACTCGTCGCGGTGGCGAATCGCCGGGAATGCCCGTACAGCGTCGATCACCTCAACGAGCTTTCGTATCGCCAACTCACGCAGCACCTCCTACCCCGGGCGGGGTTCGCGTTCGTCGAACAATCCTGCCTGTATCTGGAACTCTGGCTGCGGCACCTGTTCACGGGCCAGACGGTGGAAGACTTCCTCCAGCGGGAGGGGAACCAACGACGTTACGTCTGGCTCATGCGCCGACTCTTCCCACTCGGCCGATACCTGCCTCGATGGTCGCTGGGCCTCGTCATCGTCGCTCGCAAACGCCCTGGGCGAAACGCAAGTCGCCTGGGCTAAGGGGCCCCGTCGGACCGGTCGATGGGGCGAACGCGCCGGATGCGGAACACGTAGTCATCTCCCTCCTTGGCCACGAGTTCCAGAGCCGGATGCTTCAACTCCGAGAACACCCGCCGGGCCGCCGCCGAATCGTCGTACGCCGCCACGTGGGCAACGACGTACCGCACGCCCAGCCTTCGCAAACGTCTGACTGACTGGTTGGACGGAAAACGGCTCAACGGGCGCGTGAGTCTGTCGTACGTCGCCGGCCGACTACCACTGTAGCCGTTGACGAGCGGCTTCCAGTGGGCAATCGAGGCGAGCAAGTATGGTGCGTTCCGATAGAATTCGGGCCCACGGTACAGCGGCAACTCGAGCACTGCCACGTCGTCCGTATCCTCCGCGATCACGCGATAGACCGAGGAAACGCCGTCGCTTCTCACGTATCGTATGGGCGCGTGCACTGATTCAATGGTGATGAGCGCGACCATGGCGAAGCCAACGGCCCTCGCCTGAACAGGCGAGAGCCGTCGGCGTAGATCGGACAGACCGTAGCCCGCGAGGAGTGCCACCGCCGCAATCACCAGGTAACCGAATCGAGCCGGCGCACGGATCCCTCCCATCGGTGGAAACGCGTGGTAGATCCACGCATACACTGGTGTGGCTGTCCCCAGCGACATCACCAAGCCGACAATCAGAATCACCACACACGAACGCCGACGACGGCCTCCCTCCTCACGCCACCCTCTGGTGAGCGCGAGCCCCGCGAGAGCAAGGGCGGTTAATCCCGGAAACAGCAGGTCCTCCGTTCGCTCCGGGAAGATGTGATGACTCCAGGCCGCATAGTGCACGCGGCTGGCGGTCGCCACGTAGCTCCACAACGTGGCCGACAGCGATCGCAGCCCATCCAGTGGTCTCACCGCAGCGACCTGTCCGTACGGCCACAAGACAGCCGCCGTGACCATCACGGTGATGCCGCCCGCCGCGGCGAGTCGAACGACCACTCGGAGCCGGTTTCGCCCCCACCACTCCAGCGGACGACTACCCGCAGTCGCCATGAGCGCGAAGACGACCAAGACCGCCAGATAGCCTGAGGTCAACGCCGCACCCGACACGGCGAGACACAGCCACCACATCTCTCTGCCTCGGCGACCGCACAGAACACCGTCGAGCGCCCACAGTGCGAGCGGGAGCCAGTACGCGTGAATCGCCTGAAGGTGAGGCAGCCGCGTCAGCGTGTGAGCGTTGAAGGCAAGGACAGCGCCGGCCAGAACACCGGCAGCGTGATCTCCAGTCCAGTCGAAGACGACGAGGTAGGTCACAAACCCGGTCAACGCGAAGCCGACGAGCAGCAGCACATTGTAGGTAAGCACTGGTGATGCCCCGACACCGCGAATCGGAATAGCCATGAGGCCAGGGACGATCAACGGCTCGGAACGAGCCAGCGAGTAGCCCTGCGGATGAAATATGTTCGCATCGAACAGGTGCGCCGGATCGGCCAGCACCTGCTGAGCGACCCACGATACGATCCACGTGTTGAGGATCGTGTCCGCGTTGTCGTTTCGAGACAGTGAAGCCGGATCGGTCACGAGGGGATACGTGTGCAGCAACGCCAGCAGGACGAACAGAACCAGCGCCCCCCATCGCCATCGGTCCATTATCGTTCTGTCTCCAGATCCACGCTCGCGCGATCCACCAACATTCCTTGGACGTACATGCCGACGCCTCCGCGTCACGGTGCAGCGCACCGCCGACCCTGGCCGCTATGGGACTGCGCTGAGCCGAACCAAGCAGTAGACCGGCCGCAGCGAACCGCCAGCATCGCCTCGGCGAGGTGCCGGGCGCCCCGCCCGATGGTGATCGCCGCGGTGAACTTGCCCAAGGACATTCGCGCGTTGGTAGAGCATCAACTACTTCTGCTGGGTGACCATCCAGATCACCT
>MPLX02035511.1_pt1 | contig 32865 bp, 29 predicted proteins | sample 1617341 | NCBI WGS metagenome assembly MPLX02 (sample SAMN05944804, study PRJNA350692) | marine metagenome | biome: marine; feature: ODZ; material: water; isolation source: 120 m water sample filtered on 0.2 um supor filter | place: Pacific Ocean | collected 2012-04-08 | depth 120m m | reverse complement strand
GGAAGAAATATGCCATAAATTTTCCACTCTCCGGTAGGCGGGAATGGATGTTTGTAATAGTCAAAATATTCATCCGCAGTTTCCAAAAATCGGTAATATATACGATATCTTGGTTGGACAGTTTTTCCGGGGTAGCGGTCTGTTCCAAATAAAATACGATCTTGATACTTTATGAAAAATTTCCGCGCTAAATAGGGTTGTCTTCCCAATTCTGCCACCCTACCGGAGATGTCGACATAAAAATTTGAATATTTATCAAGCAATTCCGATAAAGATTTCAAATCCTCCGCGCTGTTCCCAATGTGTGCCCCTATAAATAAGGTGTTGGGATGCCTGCCAAGGATATTATTTCTTTGTTTCAAAATTGAATCTTTTGAAGGAAACTCATTTCCATAAAAACTCCAATCCGGATGACGTTTTAGTTGCAGCCAACGCTCATTGAAGCGGTCAGTTGGCTGAAAAAAAGCTGCCGGATCTGCTACGTGGATGAGGACAGGCATCCCCAATTCTCCCGCTTTCGCCCAGATAGCGTCTAAACGCGGATCATCAACTGGAACAATCTTGCCCGATTTATCTTTGATGCTTAAACCAAGACTCTTGAAGATTTTCAATCCTTCCGCGCCTTTGGAGTGTGCTTCTTCCAAGAATGCCGACATTTTTTCCCCGAAATCTATCTCATCTATTCGGGAAAAATCTATATTACACATGATTATAAAACGCTCGGGGGCGAAATTTTTAAACTTCTGAAGAATTTTGTCAAGATTTTCACCCCAGCCGCCGCTCAAATTTACTACACGCTTCACTCCTAAAGCATCCATTGAACCCAAAATTACTTCTGGGTCCTGATCAAGGCCAAAGTGAGTGTGAACATCGACAACGGGGTATTTTGCCTTTGAAATAAGATGATTTTCCGTTACCAGGGTTGTCGTTGGGCGATAATCCTTTAGAACCTCATCACCAATATAAAGCGCTTTCCCTATATTGTGATTCGGATAAACTGCACAGCCACTGCTCAGAAACAGGGCGACAAAAAAGGCATGGAATTGATAAAAATTATAAGCCATTTCATTTTTACCTCAGTTTATCGGAAATATTTGTAAAGATAGAAAACTATATAATTAAATTATAATGAGATTGTTACAAATTTTGTCCAGAATGAATTTTATTGTAATAATCTAAGAATTGTTCGAGATATTCTCTTATTTCACTTTCTTTCCACAATAATGAATCATCATTATTAAGTATTCTGTCCCTCGTTAAACAACTTTTTATCGCTTGGATACATGGTGGTTCTGAGTTCTTAAAGTTTTTAAAAACGTCTTTAGCTGCATCTTTAGGGCTTAACCGGTATCTTTCTAAAGATAGATATAAAAATTCAAAAACTAAAATGAAATCATCATCTGGTTTTAGAATGTCATTTGAATTACTCATTTAATAAATAGATATGTTAAGGTTAAGATGACCTCAGCTTTTTCCTTAAAGCTTTTGTATCAAGAGGAGTAAATTCAAAAACACATATTTGCTTGATTAAAAGAAAAGATGATCAAATCTCTTCATGATTACATGTATTTAAGACAGTTGTCAGCCCTTCGGCTTCGCTCAGGACAGGTGGCCGGGTGTCAGAGAAAAATTTAACAATTCACACCCCGCTTATTGAAGCTCCCTGTAGCAATGCTACGAGAAATCTTCACAATTTGACCATGATGATAAAATTGGATGGCTTCTAAAAAGCCACCCGAAGGGTTGAGACCATGGATGGCAGAGCTAAGCTCAGCTTTGTCGAAATCAATTTAGAGTATGATTTTATTTTACAATCGGTTAAGTGCTGAACCTTGTGCTCTTATTTTTTTTAGCTTTGAGTTTCTTCCTCACTCATCAAAAGTTTTACAACCTGCAAGTGACCATTGTGTGCCGCGTTCATCACGGCTTCATACTCTCTCTCATCTTTTAAATTTACAATGGCTCCTTTTTCCAGCATTAGCTTGACAACATTTATATGGCCGTTACTAGCGGCTACCAGTATTGCCGGTAAAGTTGCGCCAGCCGCATTTATATCGGCGCTGTTCTCCAATAAGAGCTTGACTATTTCCATATTTCCTTCACCCGACGCCATTTTGAGAGCTGTTATGTCACGTTCGCACTTTGCATTTACATCTGCCCCACACTCAATCAATTTTTTTACAATATCAAAATGGCCTCTGTTTGCTGCCATGATCAGGGGTGTAAATTCGGATTCCAGTGTTTCATTAACACTTATCCCTTTTTCCAATAACGCGGATACTGCTTCCAAGTCACCTTTTTCAATTGCACTTTTTAAATCTTCCGCCATAGTTTTCCATCTCCTTTAAGATTTATAAAATTTTACGGTTCATTATCTTTTTGCAATAATTGCAATTAACCTTTTATCGTTATTTATAGATTTTGATACCTATAATCTTTTTCAAAACTGTAAAATGGTTGTCTAAAGAGTAAATTTTACAATTATTTTGTTTTGAATTTTGCGCGATAATCAAATCTGGTATTCCAATCCCATTAATTCCAAAATTTAAGCATTTCACCTGGAATTGGATAATTTCTTCCCAATCAATTTGTAATGGAAATTTCACGATATCTTTTAATAACTGGATAATTTTTTTCTGACCCTTTACTTTTAAGAATGGGATCAATTCGGTGAGGATAATATCATTGGTTACTATAAGGTTTTCATCTATTAGAATGCTTAGATCGTTCGAGATGATCCCGCTTTTGAAATAATCGATCCATATAGACGTATCTATAAGAACCTGCATTAACGGCCTCTGATGAGATTCAGATCAATATCAAGATCAACTTTTCCCTTAAATTTTTTTAAATCAGAAATCTTTGATTTTCTGATTAATTCTTTTAGAGCAAGAACAATTACATTTGTCTTTGTCTTGACACGACTAACTTTCATTGCTTCTTTTACTAATTTCTCCGGTAAATCAAGTGTGGTCCTCATTTTTACCTCCTTATGCATAATAATACCATTTTATGCATATAAAATCTAAGTTTTTTTTTAAGTAGTTTTTCCCTGACAACTAATTTATTGATAGTAGAATGCTGTATTTAATCCCCGACCTCTGACAACTGATTTTTTGATTTAAGACCCTGTCTCTGATAGAATGAAAATCAAAAAGGGATGGCATTCCCTGTAAAAAAGATGCCATCGAAATATGTTTCAACGCCATGGGCAGACTTTCGATTCAATACTGAACTATGGCAAAAAAAGGGAGGGAAATGGTGAAATTATTTGTTGGTGGTATTAGTTACGATTTGAAAGACGACGAGCTCAAAGCCGCTTTTGAAGCTTACGGGGAAGTTGAATCTGCAACTATTATTGTGGATCGAGATAGCGGTCGCTCTAAAGGTTTTGGTTTTGTAGAGATGTCTGAAAAGGAAGAAGCTTTGAAAGCTATTGAAGGGCTTAACGGTACTGACCTGGGTGGAAAGAGTATTACCGTCAATGAAGCGCGTCCGAAACCCAAAGGCCATAAACGACCAGGTGGATTTGGTGGTGGTCGCGGTGGCGGTGGATATGGCGGTGGTGGACGTAGTGGTGGTGGATATGGTGGCGGACCCGGTGGCGGAAAACGTGGTGGTTTTAGCGGGAGTCGTCGTGACAGGCCTGGTGGAGGACGTGGTAACCGCTAATTAGTCAGCAAAATCAAATTTCCAAGAGCCGGAGGGTGGCAAGCATTTTCTGGCTTTTTTTTGTTGTCATACAGTCAACAGCAGACTTGAAACCTTTTTTATTGAAAACAAGACGTTAGCTTAGTCCGACCCCAACCTTAGGCTATGAAAATTTTAGCGGTGATGGCAGTTGCTCTGAACCTCCTTTTTTGGGGAACCCCTAGTTATGGGGGAACCTCCTTTTACCAAATTGACGCCAACAAAAGCGAGCTTGTAACACGGTTGTTCCCGGGCGGATTTGTTGGGTTTATGGGACATAACCATGTCATTAGAGCCACTAGATTCTCAGGAAGCATTCAGTTTGATCCCGAGAAGCATTCCTTCTTTGCCGCGTTCATAGAGGTTAAAACCGCCTCCCTTAAAGCGGATGAACCTAAAATTAGAGCTAAGTACAAACTTAAGAAAAAAATCAGAAAAAGAGACCGAAAAAGAATTCAGAATACTATGAAATCTGCTGAGCAGTTGGATGTTAAAAAATTTCCAGTTATGACTTTTAAGGCAACGAAGGTTGAAAAACAAAAGAAAGATAAATATCGCATCCATGGAGACCTAACAATGCATGGCGTTACCCGTCCGGTTTCTCTTTCAATGTTGGCGAAGATAGAGAAGAGCCAAGTGACCCTCAAGGGTTCCCTTAAATTTAAGCAGTCCGATTTTGGAATAAAGCCATTTAGCGCTGTTTTCGGCAGTGTTAAAAATAAAGATAAAGCAATTTTGCTCATTAAATTAGTGGCTTCTCTTCAGCAATCCTCTGCAAATTGACTTCTATCCATATCATATTTCAAAATTTATAATTAAAACATTACGGAAAGATTTACCCCTTTTACCCTCAAAAAAGTTGAAATAAGGCCCAAAAAGGCTTGTTTTTTTAAGTTTTTCCCTTTGAAAACAAGATGTTAGCTTAGTCCGACCCCAACCTTAGAAGCGTGTCCAAAGCCCAAGAGCCATAAACGATCAGATGGATATGGTGGACAAAGAAGCGGTGGATATGGAGGCGGACCTGATGGTGGAAGGAAACGTGGCGATCTTGGCAGGAGCCGTCGTGACAGGCCTGGCGGAGGACGTGGTAACCGCTAATTAGTCAGCAAAATCAAATTTCCAAGAGCCGGAAGGTGGCAAATATTTTCTGGCTAATAAATCAAAAGGTTGCTGGAGGATTACACCTTAAATCCATTGGAGACCGGCTCTAAACCCATGTCTTTGATCATCTGTAAATCGTCTTGATAAGCCCTGCCTTTGGTAGTCAGGTAATTCCCAACCATTGTAGAATTTGCTCCAGCGGCGAAGATCATCGATTGGAAGTCTCTCAGGTTATGTTCTCTGCCCCCTGCAATTTTTATGTCTTTCGCGGGGAGTAGAAAACGATAGATGGCAATGATCTTTAGAATCTCAAGCGGTTTTAATGGAGGAAGGTTTTCTGTCCCGGTTCCTTTAATGGGATGCAAAAAATTTATCGGCACGGAATCGACATCTAATTCTCTTAATGTAAAAGCTAATTCTATCCGCTGCTCAGGAGATTCCCCTAACCCGAAAATCCCTCCGCAGCAGGTTCTGAGGCCGATTGATTTTGCGGTCTTTACTGTTTCGACATCTTCTTCATAGTCATGCGTTGTGCAAACTTTCGGGAAATAGCTACGGGAAGTTTCGAGATTATGATGATACTCTTCAAGACCCGCTTCTTTTAGTTTTATTAATTGGTCACGGCCCAACATTCCGAGTGACGCGCAACGGTGGATTTTTCCGTCTTCTTTAAGTTTCTTAATGGTCTTGCAGATTTCATTTAATTCCTGTTCTGTGCTAATTCTCCTGCCGCTTGTTACTATACCAAACTTCTGAGCTCCATGGTTTAATGCTTCATTAGCCTTTTGAACCATCTCTTCACTTTTAATTAAAGGGTATTCATCAATGTTTGTTTTAAAATGGTTAGATTGGGAGCAAAAAATACAGTCTTCCGGACAGCGTCCTGACTTTGCGTTTACAATGGAACAAAGACTGATTTTATTGCCTTTAAACTTTTCCCTGATTCGGTTAGCAGAAGCAATTAAGTCAAAGGTATCTGTATCATTGAGGTTGGATAGAAAAACAGCTTCTTCATTATCAATCAGCTGGTTTTCGATTGCTTTGGATTCCAACTCCTTAATGATTTGATAGTTTTGTTTTGCAGTTTTCATATTTTAACCGCAGAGGATGCAATGAGAATAAATCATGTTATCCACAGAATAACATAGTCTAGCTTCACCGCAACTAAAATTTTTACCACGAAGCTCACGAAAGACACGAAGAATTTTTATTGTTACAACCTTACAGGATTTAGAGTTCATATTACAGTTTCATGACAAAAAATTATTTTTAAATTAAAATTAAAAGCCATAGACGCTTTATAACAAGTTACAAAGGAGCAAGAATAAAAATTTAATAAAGTAGTATTTAAAAATTTTCCTTCGTGATCTGTGTCCCGTTTTTTGGGATTCGTGGTTATAAATCAATTATTTAAAAAAAGTTATTTGCAAAACTTTGAAGAGCTAAGCTCAGCTTTGCCGATAATCAAATAGGGCTCCGCCCAAAGTTGAAATCATTTTGGAGGTTCTGATATTGAATTAAAAAATATCAAAGAAGCCAGTTTAGCTGTGTGTTGGTCAATGTCGTGCGCGGGAGACATCTCAGCTACATCCATACTTATTACCTTTTTAGAACTCAATATTTTCCTCATAATCGGGAAAAAATATTGAGGAACCAGGCCGTTTGAAGCTGGAGCACTAACTCCCGGGGCAAACGCGGAATCAAAAACATCGAGACAGACGGTCAAGTAAATGAACCCGGTTTTTTGAATAAAAGTTTCGATTTTAGGCATGATTTCCGCGTGCCGCTCTCTTTCATTAATCTCATCCGCAAAAACATATTGAACTCCTAACTCTTTGGCAGTTTGGAACAGCTTTTTTGTGTTCGATGTTTTTTGAATTCCAAGGCAAAGATAATGAAACTGTTCTTTTCCGCACAATTCCGCGATTTGCAGAAAAGGCGTTCCTGAAGTTCCCTTGTCATTTTGAAAAGCTCTCAGATCAAAATGAGCGTCAAAGTTGATAATCCCTACGCTCTCTTTTGGTTTATTATTTTCACAAGAGTGAAGAAAGGAGTGGATTCCATGAAAATGACCAAACGCAACCTCATGTCCACCTCCGAGAACGATAGGAAAAAAACTGTTGGATAATAAAATTTGAATTGCAGTGGATAAGACAAGTTGTGTGGAGAGAAGTGGATCGTCGGAAGTTGCGGCGCTTTCTTGATAAAGGATATCGCCGGCGTCAAAAAGCTGAGTCTCTTTTTCATTAAAATGTACCGGTAAATTAGCAAGCGCGTTTCTGATAGCGCCCGCGCCTTCCCTTGCACCGGGCCGTCCCTGGTTTCTTCGGATTCCCTCATCGCAGCAAAATCCGATGAGCGCGATTTTTTTATACTTTTTCGAGGCTTGACTTCGTCGGGTTGCAACATCTGTTACATGAAGTTCTTTGAGATCAAGAAATTGAATAACTTGACGCAGTCTTAAGCTGTTTTCATCCGGGTCACCCTGCCCCTGCCATCTATTATTGTCTGGTGGTTTATAATGTGATTTTAAGTTCATTTTACCGCTTCCCCGTTTTTCCAGATTCGATGTGGTTTCAAGCTACCCTGATGATACAATATCTCACGAAAGTCACTACAGGGGAACGCGATCATATCCGCAAAATACCCTGTTTTGATCATCCCCCGGTCACTCAATTCCAGGACTTTTGCCGCTCGATTTGTCAAAGCGGAAAGGGTTTCTGCCATGGTGAGTTTTTTATCAGTACCCAGTATTGAAGCCAACGTCAGCAGATCTCCCATAGGAGCAGACCCGGGATTCCAATCGGAAGAAATAGCAACAGTTAGTCCCGCGTTTAGCATCTTACGAACAGGGGCAAAGGGCATTCCTAAACCTGTGGACGCGCCCGGCAAAACATTCGCGATAACATTTGCCGATTTTAGCATTTCAAACTCGCGATCTTCAGAGGTTTCCAGATGATCAGCACTGATTGCTCCCACTTTTGAAGCTACCTCAGAACCGCCTTTGGAAAATTGGTCCGCGTGAATGGTGATGGAAAACCCGAGTGCCTTTGCCTGTTCCAAAAATTTAAGAGAAATTTCCGGGTTGAAAGCACCCTCTTCTATAAAAATATCGACTCTATTGCATAGTTTTTCGGATTTGATTGCAGGTAATAATTCATGAACGATATAGTCAAGATATTCTTTATGATCCTGAAACTCTTCAGGTTTCACATGAGCAGCCAGGCATGTTGGTACCAGGTCAGGCAGGTTTCCCTTTTGATTAAGAGCTTGGATTGCTCTCAACATTTTCAGTTCCGCGTTCTTTTCTAATCCATATCCGCTTTTCACCTCACAGGTGGTAACTCCCCTGAGGAGGTGGGTTCGGGCTCTTTCCAAAAGACTTTGTTCCAACTCCTGTTGTGACGCGGCTCTTGTTTTAGTAACGGTGCTTAAAATTCCTCCTCCCTGTTTCGCGATTTCAAGATACGTTTCTCCCGATAGTCTTCTGGCATAATCTTCTTCTCTTGAACCCGCGTAACAGATATGGGTATGGGCGTCAATGAACCCCGGCATAAGGACCGCATCTTCCTGTATCTCATTTGGAGAAGTTTTTTTTGTTTGCTCACTGGAGCGGTAGCTCCATTTGGTTGCGGCCACTGGCCGCTTTTCGGAAAGAACTTTTACAATCTTTTGGTCTTCTATCAAAACAGAGCCGTTGGAAATAATCTCAAGGGAGTTATCACGAATGTGACCGGAATCCGGTAGCCTGTCCATTGTCAGGATTTGTTTAAATGGTCCTATTATGATTGAGTTATCCATACACACCCCTCAGTCCCCTCTCAAGAGGGGATTTAAGAGCACTTAATTATTTATAATGTATATCTAAATTGTTAATCCAAATGCTTTTGAAACTTTGAGGGCTTTTTCATAACCCGCATCAGCGTGTCGGATCACTCCGGTAGCAGGATCATTATAGAGAGTTCGTTTCAGACAGTTTTCCGCTCGTTCGGAACCGTCCGCAAGAATAACCAGTCCCGCGTGTTGCGAATAACCGATTCCTACTCCCCCTCCGTGGTGGAAGGAAACCCATGTAGCTCCAGATGCGGCGCTGGTCAATAGATTTAGAATTGCCCAGTCCGAGATTGCATCCGAACCGTCTTTCATGCCTTCTGTTTCCCTGTTAGGTGAGGCAACCGAACCACAATCCAGGTGGTCCCGGCCAATGACAATAGGAGCGGAAATCTTTTTTTCCCTTATAAGCCGGTTGAACTCAAGTCCTGCTTTTTCCCGTTCTCCCAGTCCAAGCCAGCAGATTCGAGCGGGCAGTCCCTGGAAAGGAATTTTCTCTTGAGCTTTTTTAATCCATAAATGAAGATGCCGGTTTTCAGGAAACGTTTCCAATATAGCCCGGTCGGTCATTTCTATATCTTTCGGATCTCCCGATAGAGCAACCCAGCGAAAAGGCCCTTTTCCTTCACAAAACAGAGGGCGTATATATTCCTGAACAAACCCCGGAATATTAAACGCATCTTTTTCCCCTCCCTGTTTGGCGAATTCTCTCAGGTTATTTCCATAATCAAATGTGACAGCCCCCTGTTTTTGCATTTCGAGTATCCCCCTGACATGTGTTGCCATTGTCTTAAGAGATCTTTGCTGATATTGTTCGGGGTCGGTTTTTCTAAGTTCAATGGCCTCTTTCAAGCTCAGACCTGTGGGGACATATCCGTTGAGAGGATCGTGAGCAGAGGTCTGATCTGTAACCACATCCGGGATGATATTGTCATTTAGCAGTTGATGCACTATGTCCGCAATATTGGCGACCAATCCGACTGACAGGGACTTTCCATTTTCTTTTGCCTCTAAAATCAGGGATTTTGCCTCTTCATAAGAGTGTGTCATTTTGTCAAGGTACCGAGTATCAAGCCTTTTTTGAATTCTGCTTGCATCCACATCCACTCCCAAAAACGCGGCTTCGTTCATAGTAGCCGCGAGCGGTTGTGCGCCTCCCATTCCTCCAAGACCACCGGTAAGCAGGAACCGGTTTTTGAGTGTTCCTCCGAAATATTTTTTAGCACACGCAGCAAAGGTTTCAAAAGTTCCCTGAACAATACCCTGAGAGCCAATATAGATCCAGCTTCCCGCAGTCATTTGACCATACATGATCAGACCGCGTTTTTTTAATTCATTGAAATGTTCCCACGTTGCCCAATGGGGAACGAGATTGCTGTTCGCGATAAATACTCTGGGCGCGTTCGGACCGGTATTGAGGAGGCCGACCGCTTTACCGGACTGAATCAGCAGGCTTTGGTCCTCCTCTAACAATAAGAGGCACTGAATAATTTTTTTCAGCGCTTCAGGGTTTCTGGCCGCCTGGCCCGTACCCCCGTATATCACCAGATCCTTTGGAGATTCCGCTACCTCTTCATCGAGATTATTGAGAAGCATCCTGAGAGGTGCTTCAGTTTGCCAAGATTTAGCATGAAGACGGTTTCCCCTCGGCGCTTTATAGACAGGATGTGACGCGTAGTGAGAAAGAAAAGTTTCAAAGGTTTCAGAATCAAATTTATTTTTCATAACAAATCCTTTTTTATAGATTGTCAGATAAATAATTTCATGTTTTGGGTTACACACCCCTCAGTCCCCTCTCGAGAGGGGATTTAGGGATGTGTAATTATTTATCTGACAATCTATAAAGACATGGTTGCTTTCAGCAAATCATCATTTGAAACGAATTCCGTTGCCATTTCAATGTAGTCTGACATTACCGTATCTTCTTTTAAATGAGGTATTTTTTTGCGGATTAAAGAGTGGAACCTCTCAAGGATTTCACTGGATTGAACCGGTCTTCTAAAGTCAAAAGCTTGAGCCGAGCACAATAGTTCAATCGCAAGAATTTTTTCCAGGTTCTTCACAATGGCCAGCGCTTTCCGTCCGCTGATCGATCCCATACTTACATGGTCCTCCTGCCCCATAGATGTTGGAATACTGTCCGCACTGGCAGGAAAGCAGTTCGATTTATTTTCGCTGACAAGAGCAGCAGCGCAGTATTGGGTAATCATAAAACCTGAATTAAGCCCTGACTCTTTCATCAGATATATTGGAAGACCCGCGTCTCCTCCAAGAAGAAGGTAGGTGCGTCTTTCGGAAATACTACCCAGTTCTGAGGCTGCCAGGCTTACGTAATCCAACGGCATGGCAAGAGGTTGTCCGTGAAAATTCCCACCACTAATCGTATCTTCAGCACTGAAGATGATAGGGTTATCGGTAACAGAGTTCAGTTCACACACCAGCTTTTTATTAAGATGATAAAGAGCGTCCCTGGAGGCACCATGCACCTGGGGGATGCATCGGACCGAATAGGGGTCTTGAACTCGTCCGCAATGTTCATGTGATTTTACAACTTGAGATCCTTTTAGAATGGTTCTCATTCGTTTGGCAACAGTGAGTGCTCCGGTGTGAGGTCGAAGTTGATGGAGTTTTTCAGCAAAGGGTTTATGAGATTCCAGCATAGCTTCGAGGCTGAGTGCTCCAATAATGTCCGCATAATCCAGGCAACGAGCAAACTTTTCGGAAACTGCAATCGCATGTGCCGAAATAAATTGGGTCCCATTAATTAAAGCAACCCCCTCCTTGGGCCCTAGTTTTAAAGGTGATAGTTGAATTTTTTTCAAAACATCAGGAGCGGGAAGATAGATTTTGCCGTCTTCAGAGAGCATACCCAGGCCGAGCAAAGGGAGAAAAAGGTGGGCTAATGGCGCCAGGTCACCTGATGCTCCAACGGAACCCTGGGTAGGAACCAGAGGAATGCAATTATGTTCAAGATGCCAACAGATTCTTTCAACGACTTTAAGAGAAATTCCTGAATAACCATAGCAGAGAGAATGAACCTTAAGAACCAGCATCAGTTTTGCGAGTTCATTTGCAACAGGTTCTCCCACCCCTACGCTATGACTTTTTATCAGATTTTCCTGGAGTTTTCTGATATCTTTTTTAGAAATTTTTCTGGTACATAAAGATCCAAGTCCGGTATTGATTCCATAGACAAGTTTTTTTCCTTCAGCGATTTTTTGAACCGCATCATAACTTTTCGATACATTTGATATGACTTTATCTGATAGAATTCCCTGCAGTTCATCCCTTGCAAGTTGAAGCGCTTTCGTGACGGTCAGTTGATCCAGACCATATTGAAATTTTTCAGTCATGGCGCGTTCCCGGCTGAACAATAAAAGATGTCAATCTGATTAAATTTTATCATAAAACCGGAGGGAAAGCCTTCGGAAGATTTGAAGAAAGAGTCGAAATTAATTACAGTGAAGAGCGCTGAAACCGCACGGTGGCAAGGCCAAAATAAGAATTTGGTAAGGAAAGCCGCCCGACGGGTTGAGGTCGGGGATGGCAGAGCTAAGCTCAGCTTTGTCGAAATCAAAAGTGGATTTTAAGCGTCCTGCTGTTTTTTAACGAGGTGGTTTACAGCACTGAGATATGCGAGAGTGGTAGCTTCTATAATATTTGTTCCTGCGGCTTTTCCTCGTACTTTTTGCTTTTTATGCTCCACCAGGAGGTTCACTTCTCCTAAGGCATCTCTTCCCTTAGTTACAGCGCGAATTTCATAATCGGACAAACGACATCGGAGCTTTGTAATTTTATCAACGGCGTTTAAAATAGCATCCACCGGTCCATCACCTGTAGCCCTGGCACTCTTGATTTTTCCATCATAAGACTTTAAAGTAACATTCGCTTCTGGCGTGGTCTCCGTATCTACCAGTATCTTGAATTTTTCAAGGGAGAAGTATTGGATTTCTTCTTTGCCTAACTGGTCTTCTATGATTGCGCGCAAGTCTTCATCATAAATTTCTTTTTTTTCATCAGCAAGAATTTTAAATCGTCCAAAGGCAGTGTTTAGTTTTTCTTTTGACAATTTAAATCCCATTTCTTTCACCCGTCCTAAAAAAGCATGTCGTCCGGAATGTTTGCCCATCACGAGGTTGGATTTATCCCATCCAACATCTTTAGGGTCCATAATTTCATAAGTGTCTCTTTTAGATAAAATACCATGCTGATGAATACCGGCTTCATGGGCAAAAGCGTTTGCGCCGACAATCGCTTTATTTCGTTGCACATGTAGTCCGGTCAAATTAGCCGTCAGCTTGCTGATGCCGACAAAGCGCTTTGTCTCGATTTGCGTTTTTACACCAAAATATTCTTTCCTGGTTTTAAGGCCCATGACCAGTTCTTCCATGGCAGCATTCCCGGCTCTTTCCCCGAGCCCATTGATTGTACACTCTACCTGACGCGCCCCTGCTTTGATCGCGGACAAGGAATTCGCCACGGCAAGACCAAGATCATTATGGCAGTGAACGCTTATTATTGCTTTTTTTATATTCGGCACGTTATCGACAATGTTTTTAATAAGCTCGCCAAAAGGACCGGGAAGGGCATAACCTACTGTATCGGGAATATTTACCGTTGTAGCCCCCGCGTCAATTACAGCTTCCACCACCTCATTGAGAAACTCCTGCTCCGTTCTGGAGGCGTCTTCGGGAGAAAATTCAATATCGTCGGAAAATTTTTTTGCGTATTTTACCGATTGGACAGCTTGCTTGAGAATCTCCTCTTTTGCTTTTTTGAGCTTAAATTCTCTGTGGATTTTAGAGGTGGCTAAAAAGACATGGATACGAGGTTTTCTGGCTTTTTCGATAGCTTTAGCTGCAGCGTCAATATCTTTCTTAAGTGCGCGTGCCAAACCAGCAATAGTAGAGCCCTTGACTTCCCTTGCGATCGTGCTTACTGCTTCAAAATCTCCTGGAGAGGCAATTGGGAATCCGGCTTCAATAACGTCAACTTTTAAGAGCGCAAGCTGTCGCGCAATCTCCAACTTTTCGCCGGTATTTAAACTAGCTCCTGGACATTGCTCTCCATCTCTTAAGGTAGTGTCAAATATAACGATTCTATCTTTTTTCACTATATACTATTTTACTCTGAGAAATCTTTTTTTTGAAGAAGTTTATATACACCTTAGCCTCTCAAGCGGGGATTTAAGGGGGTATAATTCATTTCTGGTTACAGTTACACTGTGTCAGTTATGCAGGATTTTTTAAAACTTAATCTGTTTGCTTTTTTAATTTAAAATCCTTTGTTATATTTAATAGCTTTGATCTGAAACCCTTTGTAGCCTGATTAGCTTCGGAAACATCAGCAATCACATGAGGAGTTATAAAAATTATTAATTCTGATTTACGAAGTCTATCCGCTTTTGCTTTAAAAAGGCGACCCAATATAGGTATATCTTTTAAAATAGGAACCCCGGTATCAGAATAGCTTTTTGTTGTTTCCATTAACCCTCCGATAACCAGAGTTTGTTTATCTTTAACAACTATATTAGTATTCGTGCTGCGTGTCGAAAAAGCGGGTTGACTGAATGCAGCAGCTTCGTTAACACTACTGGATTCCTGGCTGATTTCTAACGAAACAAAACGGTTTTTATTGATTTGAGGGGTAATATCTAATTTAATACCTACACTTTTGTACTGTATAGATGTTTGAGTCAAAGGCTGTCCTGCTGTGGGAGTGGTAATGGTTGAAGTCTCTATTGGGACATCATTAGTAATGTTAATCGAAGCAGCTTTGTTCTCGGAAGTTATAAGAATTGGATTTGATAATACATTTAGTTTAGAATCTTGAGCAAATGCTTGAAGCAAGGCGGTAAAATTTCCGGCTTGCGCGACAACAGAAAACCCCTGGCTCAAGGCAGCTGTCGCTGATTGCCCTAAAACTGCTCCAACGGAAATAGATTGAGACGCTGCAACAGAACCCGCTGTAATATCTCCTTTTCTAAATGCCCAGTCAATCCCTGCCCTTGTTTGGTCATCTATAGTCAATTCTAATACCAGTACTTCTATCATTACCTGCAGAGGCATTAAATCAAGTAGCTTGATGGTTTCCAATATTGCAGGATAATTCCTGGGAAGGGTCTTGATTATAAGCGCGTTGGTAAACTCGTCTGCGACAAAGAGGATTTTACCGGAAACTTCTTCTGACTGAATGGTTTTGACTTTAATTGACGGTTTTTTGGGTTTAGGTTTAGTTTTGTCTTTTACTTTTTTTTCTTTTCGAGGCTCCTTTTTGCTTACTCTAAACCTTTTGTCCATTTCTTCTTTACTGCTTGTCAAGGTGTCTGATTGATATAATGTAGTTAAAAGTGAAGCCAGTTCACCAGCTTTTGCATTTTGAACGTAATAAATAAAAGTTTTTTCTTCCAGTCCCTTCAAGGCAGGAGTATCTAATCTTGAAATCCAGGATTCGATATTAGGAAGAAGTTCTAAAAAAGGATTGATTATTATTAAAGCATTTAATCTTTCAACAGGAACAAATTTTAACCGAGAGCCCGAGTCATCACTGTTGTAACCTAATGAATCAAACATTTCAGTTAATGTGTTTGCTATTTCGACCGCATCAGCATGTTCCACAAGGACTAGTCTTACTCGTATCTTATCCAGCGTATTTACATCTAATACATTGACGATTTCTAAAATCCATTTAATATTACTAACAAAGTCAATTATAATCAGACCGCTTTGATCAGGAGTTGTTAATAAACTTCCCTCCTTGGTCATCATAGGGGCAATAATTTCTTTCAGGGAATCAGGTGTAGCGAAACTTAAAGGTATTATTTGTAAAATTTTCTCGTTTGTATCAGGAATAAGAGAACTGTCCTTTCCTATAAATAGCTTAAAAGGTCTATCTAATTTCGATACCCAGAACTTGATGTCTGGAAGAATATCTGGAAAAGGATTTACAACTAACAAGGAATTTATTTTTTTAATAGGAACAAAATTTATAGAGAAGCCCTCACTGGATTTGTTCCTGGTTGGAGCTCTGGGTTTAGCTCTTGCCGTAACTTTACGTTTGGCTTTGGGCGCAGATTTAGTCTTGGGTGCAACTTTGGATTTAGTTCTCGGTGCAACTTTGGATTTAGCTCTGGACGGTCCCTCTGAGGCATAACCCAATGCATCAAATATTTCTGTTATCTCTGCGGCAAATTCTGTTGCATCAGAATGTTTGAGAGGAAAAAGTTTTACCTGCAAACTTTCAGCGGCTTCTACATCTATTATCTCAATAATACCTAACAGTCGTTTAATATTAGTAGCAGTGTCGATAATCATCAGATTATTAGTTTCAGGAACATCCAAAAAGCTGGCATGCTGGGATAATAAAGGGGCAATAATGCTTTTCACTGAGCCTGTCGAAATATGTTTTAAGGGTATTATCTGAATAATTAGTCTGTCCCTTGATGGAACAAGGCTGCTGTCTTTACCGAAAAAGATATTTAGCGATTCCTTTTTAGCTGCTTCAACTGGCATAAAGCGATAAAAATTTCCTGTTTTTATTACTGTTAAATTATTCAATATTAATATTTTTTCTAAAATATTAAATAAATCCTTAACTTTGGCTTTTTTAAAGGTTTGTAATGTTATTTTACCGGATATGCCTGGATCCAAAATATAATCGATTTTTAACAAGTCACAAAATGTGATAATAATGTCTTTAATATCTGTCGATTCAAAGTTTAAAGAAACCTCTTTTTCAATTTGAATATTTTTTGGTACCAGGGGATTTGGTATTTTTTTTGGTTTTTTTCGTGCAAGAGATAATACTTTCGTCTCCATTTTTACGTGATCAAGGTCACCTGTTATGTTTTCTTTTTTAACAGGTTTTTCAATTTGTCTGTCTTTCTTAACTTTTGGAGATTTCCCGGCAATATTTGAAATAGCCTCCGAAATGGAATCCAGAGTTTCACCAATTTTTTGCTCTTTGATTTCTTCTGCCGGAGAAGCATCTTTCTCTAATTTCCTGGTCACTTCAACCGTTTTTATCGCCTCATTTTGTCTTATTTTTTCTTCCTCAACCTTTCTTTTGGTCTCATCGCTCGGTTTTTGAACAATCAATTTTTCTATGGCAGATTTTTTCTGTGCACATGAGGAAGATAGAGCTAGCACAAAACAAGCGACAAGACATATGAAAATTTTATTGTGGTCTGCTATTATACGATAAATGTTAATCACTCTGATTGAGCCTCCTCATAGTTTAGCGAATAATTTAAATTATTCGCCGAGAATTTTTTTAGCAAATCCATCTATAATCAATTTCGCTTTTAACTTTTCTGGATCCCCGGGTTTTATCAGCCGGATATTTAAATCTCTAACTAACAAAAACTTGTCTGAGTTTTCAATCTGATAAATAATGTCTTTAAGCTCTCTTAATGTGGATTCAACAGTTATTTCAATCGGAATTTGATAAAACGCTTCTTTTTCAACAGGACTATTGTTTCTAGTATTTGTTATTGTAGTGCGCGTTTTTTTAATTATGTCCTCGAGTATACCTTGCAACTCGGATGCCGCTAAAGAAGGCTTGGTGCTAACCAATAGAACCTTTGTCATTTTATCAAATTCTTTCTTAATGTACAGAACTCTTTTCTTAAGTTGATTATCCCGTTTAAGAATAGCTTTATAACGATCAAGAAGCTTTCCTTTTTGTTCAATTTTTTCCTGAATCACTATATGTTTTCTATAAACTGGTTTAAGAATCAATACGTATATTATTACGAATCCAAAAAGCACTCCTCCGACATATAACAATATTTTTTCTCTAAAGGTCGTATTCATTTCACCGTCATACTTTTTAATGGAAGTTTTATTTTAAATTGTTCTCTATCTTTCACATGACTAATCGAATCAACAAAATGCACATCAGTGAAAAGGTCCGACTGCTCTAAAAGCGGAATAAGCTTTGATGTTGAATCTGCAGTACCTGTGATCACGGCAGCACTTTGTTTTATCGCCAAATTTTGTAGCCATACGTCAGAAGGAAGTCTGGTTGTCAATTCTTTTAAAATGATTAACCGGCTTGGATTTCTAGTTTGGATCTCTTTAAGAAAAAGTTGTTGACGGCTTATTTGTTCATACTCCCGCTCAAAATTATCAGCTATTATAACTTCTTTTTTAATTTTTTTAATTTCATATTCTATTTCATTTAAAGCTAAATATTCTTTAAAAAAAGCGCTGGCAAAAGTTATAAAAAGTACGAATATAAATATGCCTGAAAGGATCAACATTGTTTTTAAGCTATGATCCCTCGCATATTTCTTAAGCGCTTCCGGCAGAAAGTTTATACGAAAGTCACTTTTTATATGATTCTGAATCCCCGCGCCAATTGCATTAGTAAGGAAATTCCTGTCCTTTTCGGAAATATCATAATTACTGCTTTGAAGATTAACCAGGGGATCCAATATTCGGACTCTCCCCGTTATTTTCGGGTCCAAATGGTTTTTTATAGGCATGGTCAACAAGCCACCTCCACTTAGATAAAAACAATCTATATCTTGTTCTGTAGCAACTTCCCGGTAACTGGCAAGGGACAAATTAATTTCTCTAATTAAGAACTCCGTAAAATTAGTGGCAGCAGTCTCCAACGTGACATTTGATACAATTCTTTCCAAGAGGAATTTTTTCCAATCATCATTACCCGATGAGGGTATACTTCTCGTATAAACAACCGAGCCGTCTAAAATAAAAGAGATGTTAACACCCCTAAAACTTATTTCAATAACTGCGTTAAGAATTTTCCGGTCATAGTCAATCAAAGAAAGCAGATTAAAATTTGATACAGTAGACAAACTAACCAATGAAGGAATTATGGAGGCCTCTTTTAGAAGATCAATAAAGTGGTCAACCTGAGATTTTTTGGAAACAGCAATTAGGACATTATATAAATTTTCTTCTCTTTTTTTTATAATCTGGAAGTCGTAATAAATCTCATTTTTGGTTAAAGGCACATGCCTTTCAATTTCATATTCTAAAATATCTTTAATGTTTTCTTTTTTGGGAGTTGGGATATCAATATATTTCAGAATAATGTCATGTCTTGGAAAACAAAAAGCTCCCATGATGTTTTTAAGACCGTTCCTTTTCATAAAATCATTTAAATTAGCTGTGAATTGGTGTTCTGAATCTTCTGATCCGTTTAAACCGCTTTGCCAGATATGATAGTCAAGCAGTTCCATGCCTCGCAAAGTTTTTCCTAATAAGGCTATAGAAGTTATTTCTTTTTGGAAATCAATGCCAATTGATTTTTCAAGATATAATTGCTTCATAAAATTAATCGACAAAACGTTGTTTTTTTTAACGTTTTATGCTATCAGAAGTAGTAACTCCTATTTGATTTCGGCAAAGCTGAGCTTAGCTCTGCCATCCCCGGCCTCAACCCTTCTGGCGGTCTTCCTTCGGAAACCGTCCAATTAGCTCCGCAGATTCGCCCTATGGAGAGTAGCTGCGAAGACTTGAATTCGGCTTTCCTGTCGAATTGTGGTTGTGCCCCTGCCACTTCATGAATTACTTTATTTTGTTATCATTCCAATATTTTGTAAGAATGAATGATTGGGGTCCATGACCAATTTTTTCAAATGTGGCTTTTATCGTTCTTTTTATAGGACTATCATTTAAAAAACCTGTTGATTCAACAATAAAATGACTTGATTTAGAATTATCGTATTTCCCGAATTGTCTTCTTGCAAGAAGGATTGCTTCAGCTTCGTCGGGGGAGAAGAAAATCTCCAGCATTTTTTCATCAATGGTATTAGGGTTTATAAACTCAATATTCTGAACTGTCAGCATATCGAAAATTCCCAGAAAATTTTGGTCCGATTTTTTGTTTTTTTGCGTATTCTCTGTTCCATATAAAATTTCCTCAGTCATGCCTTTTACCCAGACCAGTTCTCCAACAGAATCAAATAAATTATCTTTAGATTCATAGGGAGGAGACAAAGTAAGATAATATTCATCTTCAGCGCCATTAAAACGATGCAGGTCGTCTTTATCACGCCAGTCCAATATTGAATCGGCGATAGTATCTCTAAGACTTCCTGCCTCAATTCCAGACTGCTCAAGTATTTTTATAATAGTATCTCTCGGGATAATATTTAAATTAAGTTTTCCATTAATATCTTTTATTGAGTATGAAAACCGGCCCTTTCCCAATTTTATTTCTTTTCTGTTTTCTGAGCTAATTAGATTCACAACATTCGTTCTATCGGATATATCCACCTCTCCTTCCGTAACGGCAGAGTTTTCCGTATCCTGAAGGTTTTCTTTAAAGCTTTTTCTACCAAATACAATTTCCCCTTCTTCATCAAGAGTATGAAATTTTGCGTCCTGGAGAATTTCTGTAATTGCAAGGTTTATCCCTGCTTGAGCAAGGTAATAGCTTTCGATTTCTTCTTTAAAATTTTTTGTAGTATTAATTTCTGTTCTGGTTGCATGGGTAAACTCCGTTGCAATAGCAATTAATAGAACCATAATCCAGAGAGTCATCATCAATGCAATCCCTTCTTCTACATAAAATAACTTGTGAAAATATAATCTAATGTTTGAGATGTTTTGCAAAGGTAAAGTGATCTTTTGTGGTTTCAAAAAGCTCGATTGGAAACGTGATGCCATGACTTTACATCTCCATAAAAGATAATTTTACTTTGTAAATAGTTGGTGTTTAATGATCAATGCCATTTATTGTTATGTAGTAAAAAATCTAAGTTCCATTCCTGCGTTTAATAAAATTATGAAAGGTGGCAGATAAAATGTTTTACTATTTTTATTGATTTCTTCCTTTTCTGTTTGCATTGCTATCGTTACCTCAATCGCTCTGGGTAAATTTTCCTTGTTAAAATTTTTTTCATTCGAAGTGAAATTTTCTACCCATTCTCCATCATTTTCAATGTCGCGATTGGCGTTATGTAATATATAGTATCTAAATCTAAGGTCACTGATATCTTTTGCCAGTATGATAGATCTGATTTTTTTCTTGCTTGACTCGCTGAAAGGGTTATAAAGTTGAACAATTTCTTCCGTCATTATTAATAGTTTTTTATCTTCTTCGAAATGAAAAGAAACCTTCCGTAATTTATCCGTCGGAAGGGAAAGATCGCTGCTTTTTGCGGATGATATAAAACTAATTATATTTGGAAATCCCCGGAAGGCGAGTGCTTTATCTTCATTTTCATTATTCTGTCGGATATAGTAAGGATAACCAGAGCTGATCTCTTTTTCCATCAGATCCACAAGGTATTTCATCCTGTAAAAAAAGTCCACTCTTTCATCCCCTGTTTCCCATGCTTTGATTCCAAGGCGGAATGCTCCAAAAGCGAAAGCAATAATGATAACTAATATGGTCAGAGTTACAATCAGCTCCAGAAGCGTAAAGCCATCATCTGTGTCTTTAAAGAGAGTCTTAAAATGTCTGCCAGTTTTTTTTTTCACAGGAGGTTCTATCTAAAAAAAAATAACCATTTCAATTTCCGCTTATATCAGCCTTTATTTCTGCGCCGGAAATGAAGTTCTTTGTAGTATATTTTGTGCCGCTAACCTCATATTGAGTGTATTCGCTTTCTGATTGACCAGTCGGAAGAGTCTGTTCTCCAAATTGTAAACCCCTTGAAATATCAAATGCTCGTGAATATTTGCCCAGCAACAGATCTTTTGATGAGGGATTTGCCATAGCCGAAGATTTTAATGTAACAAGTTCCATCTCACGTTGTCCACGCTGAGTGCTCCAAAATACTTTTAATTTTACTTTATCAACAAAAATAGATTTTCCTGTAATCTCATCTTTCAGATTTTCAAATTGGGGATGCAAGCTGGCAAGATTGTAATTTTCCACTGACAGTGACCAGCGATAGCGGTCGTCTTCCTCAAACTCACCCTCTTGATTAATAAAAACATTGAATTTAGATTTAAGTTCATTCATTTTATTTTGAGCAAGTATAGCTGCTCTCAGGTAATCATCAGAAACTTTTATTGAACGTAATCCCCCTGAAAATAGCTGCAAGATAGTAACAATACTAACGCCCATTATAGCCAGGGAGACTATAACTTCGATTAATGTAAATCCTTTTGCTTGATAGAATGAAAGGTTTAGACCTCTCCTAAGGTATTTATTTTCCTTAAATTTCTGTAAAAAGACAAAAAAATTCATATTTTTTCAATTTTGTGAAATAAGCCGCACGTTATCTTTTTATAATTTTAACCTTACCCGTAATTTCATCAAGATGGATTTCATAATTACGATCTGAGTTCGATTCGTTTCTTTTTTCTAAATATACTATTACATTAATAGTATTTCCTTGAGGGTAAAATGGAATTTCGACAATGCCTTCATTCATAGTGGACAATGCCGCATCGACTTTTTTTATCATAATTTCTTTTGAGGTGCTTCGAATATTGGTAGCGGCTTTACGGACGGTTTCAGCATCAAAGGTACCCTCACTTTCCGCATTTTCTACGTCTGATGAAATCCAATATGAAGAATTGTCCAAGTCTACATAGAAATAAAATGGTTTTTTAGTACTTATTGCCTGGCTTCTCGCGTAACGAAATGTTGTAGCCAATTCTTTCGCTGAAGTTTTGAGCTGTGTTTTCATAATGGTTGATATTAATAGAGGTGTTGCGATTGCTGAGAGCATACCTATCAATACCAACACAACAATTAATTCAATCAAGCTGTAACCAGAGGGAGACTTTTTAGAAAGGTATTTCATTAATACTAAATATTGCTGTCAGCAAGGAAAGAACTATAAAACCTACAATACAGGCCATTACAAGTATCAACAAAGGTCCTATTAAAGAAATAATATTTTTAATCGAAACTTCTATCTCGCTATCAAATATATCAGAGACTTTGAATAACATCTCCTCAAGATTCCCTGTTTCCTCTCCAATAGAAATCATGTGGATAGCGAGAGGAGGCAGGGAATTACTTTCTTTTAGAGGTCCTGAGATTCCTTTTCCCACTTTAACTCCAGAATGTATCTTCTCCAGAGATTGAGAAATGACCCTGTTATTAATAACCTCCTTAACTATTAATAGACTCTGTAATACCGGGACACCACTTTTAATTAAAGTTCCAAAAGTTCTGCAAAATCTGGATATCTCTATTTTTCTCACTAAACTACCGATAAAAGGAATTTTTAATATCCGGACGTCCCAATTGTATTTGCCTTGTGGAGTTCGAATGTAATGCCATCCCATAGTGCAGGAAAGGACAATAAAAAAAAGGACAATCCACCAGTACTTAGAGAGAAAAGAGCTGACCCCTATTAAAACTGCGGCAGCAAGAGGAATAGCTTGTCCCATATCTGAAAAGATGGTTGCGAATTTTGGAATGACAAAAATCATTAATACAACTACAGCTGAACCACCAATTAATGCTAACAATGCCGGATAAATCATGGCAGATTGTATGTTTTCTTTTAGCTTTTGAGTTTTCTCCAAAAAATCAGATAATCTCTCGGTAACTTCACCTAAAACTCCTCCGGTTTCTCCAACCCTAACCATGTTTATAAAGAGCCTTGAAAATGTTTTTGGGTATTTAGTAAGAGCGTCGGCAAAAGTACTGCCGCCATGCACCTTTTCTCTGAGAGTCTTTAGAATATCTCTGAATTTTTCTTTTTCCGTGAGATCGGTTAGAATAAACAAGCTTTGATCCAGTGTGATCCCGGATATTAACAATGTTGATAGTTGCCGGGTGAATATCATTATATCGTTATTGCTGGCCTCTTTAAATGGATTGGAAAACGATAGACTGTTGGAATCCGGCAAAAACCCTTTTTCCTGCTTAATCTGAATCGGCAAAACATTCTGTTTTTGCAAAGCCGCAACAACCTGTTGTTTTTCTAAAGCATCAATTTTACCTTTAATGAGTTTTCCATGCCGATCTGTTGCTTGATAAGCGAAAACAGGCATAGTCTATATTTCCTCCTCCAACGTAACCCGGTAAATTTCCGAAAGAGACGTAACACCATCTTTTACTTTCTGCCAGCCGTCTCCTCGCAATGTAGTCATTCCCAGTAATCGCGCTTTTTCCTTTATATGCACAGAACTTGTTTTATTAAGAATCATATCATGAATTTCCTCACGGATTAGAAGCAGCTCATAAATCCCTACTCTCCCTCGATATCCTGTTCGGTTGCATTTTTCGCAACCTTCTCCTTCATACAGATTATTAACGTCTAAAATATCTCTTATTTCTGAGCCCATTTCCTCCAAACTCTTTTCGTTAACTTTAGCTAACTTTTTACAATGAGAACAGATTTTACGAACCAGCCTCTGAGCCAAAACCCCTACAAGTGCAGAAGCCATTAAGTAATGTTCAATTCCCATGTCTGAAAGTCGAGTAATTGCCCCTGCGGAATCATTTGTATGGACAGTGCTGAAAACCATGTGGCCGGTCAACGCTGCCTGAATAGCGATATCAGCTGTTTCGGCATCCCTTATTTCCCCTACCATTATAATGTCCGGGTCCTGCCTGACAATGGAGCGAAGACCACTGGAAAACGTTAATCCAATTTGAGGTTTGACATGAATCTGGTTTACACCATGAAGTTGGTACTCAATGGGGTCTTCAATGGTTATTATTTTTTTTTCGGAGGAATTTAATTTGTTTAGAGAGGCATATAATGTGGTTGTTTTTCCACTCCCTGTAGGACCGGTAACCAGCAGCATACCGTAAGGCTTGCTTATAATGCTTTCAAACTGCTTTAAAGGATCTCCGGGAAATCCAAGTTTCTCCAGATCCAAAACCACATTTCCACGGTCCAGTATTCTTAGTACTACACTTTCACCATAAACGGTAGGGATTGTGGATACCCGCATATCTATTTCTTTTCCCAAGAGTCTGTGCTTAATGCGGCCATCCTGGGGCAATCGGCGCTCAGCAATATTAAGCTTTGCCATGATCTTTATCCTGGATGTAATCGCGTTCTGAAGTCGCTTGGTAGGAGCTTCCATATCATGCAACACACCATCAATACGATATCTAATTCTCAAATCGTTTTCAAAAGGCTCAAAATGAATATCACTGGCCTCAATTTCGACAGCCCTGCTGATAATTATATTTACCAGTTTAATAACCGGCGCTTCAGAGGCCATATCTTTTAAATGCTCCACATCGTCTGAATCCGTAGAGCTTAAAAGTTCTAATTCCTCTTCTCCCATTCGACCCACAATTTGTTCCATGACAGACGCGCCGCTTCCATACCAATGTTCAAGGGTTTCAATAATATCTTTCTCAGGGGAAAGGCAAACTTCCACATTGAAGCCAAGAGTCAATTTAAGGTTATCAATAGTATAAAAATCCAATGGGTCTACCATGGCAATCGTAAGCTTGTCCTTATCCAGTTTTACAGGCAAACATTTGTGCTCAATTAAATAGTTTAATGGAATATTTAAATCTTCAATCGGAACTGGAGATTCGGGATAGTCCTTTTTTTTAAGACAATCGATATTCAATTGCTTACTTATGGCTTTTGTAAGATCTTCTTCATGGATATACCCCATATCAACCAAATATTTTCCGATATGATTCCCGCCTGAAATTTTCTTGGTTTGCAATTCTCGCAATGTTTTTTCGGAAATCATTTTTTCTTTCAGCAAGATTTGTTCTAATGACTCAATTTTGTTATTCATAAACGGTTTAATTACCTGAAATATGTTGTCGTTGATTTCTTATTATTGCCCCGGATACATGTTGTTTAGGTGTTTTCGCCCCGGACACGGGAGGTAATGGTTCTTTAGGAGGAGCCCATTTTTTAATAGCAGCGCCTATAAGCTTTTCACCTTTTAATTTGCTCGGTGTATTTAATATTTCGTTTCTTCTTGCCTTGATTTTATTCAGATAAAATTCATACGATTTACCTTTAGGGTCAATCAGAGCTACTCTATCATCATTAATTTCGTTAATTGTGTACTGCCCGATCTTATCGTATAATTTATATCCTTTCTTTTTTATTTCCTTTTTTTCTGCAGCTCCATGCGTAAAATATTTTCCTTCAAGGATTGCCCTCTTTGTAGATCTGCTTCCACCAAGTATTCCTCTTACTGTTATCTCGGGAGGAGGAGTCAGTTTGGGTGGAGGAGGAGGTAGTTTAGGTGGCGGCGGAGCCGGGGGAATCCACTCTTTGCGGCTCGATCTGAACAAGTTTTTTTTAGGAACAACCTCATAATCGGATAAAGAAACATTCTTCCTTTTCAAAAAAAAACTGGTTTTTTCTGCCAGATTGATATCAGCTAACTTCACCTCTCTCTTATTAGTTGAACCGACCCAGATGGATAACAACTTTCCCAGTAAAAATAATATTCCAATGCATATAATCAGGTTAGGTATTGCAAACTTTTTTCTGAAAAGATTAATTATTTGCTCCATTTCCCCTTTCCTTTGTGCCTGAGTGACTTTATGGCTAATCACTTACGCTGTAGCTTCACGGTTCAACAGTGCCATTAATTATACCGCTTTTATGTTTTCCTCACAAACATACTTGTGAAGTTGGAGTTGAAAGCGGGCATTGACATTTTCCTCTAAAATCCAGTTGGCCAGATCTTTACTTTTTAATTGGTCATGATTTGGAGAAAATAAAATAATACATAATTTCTCCAAATCTTTTTCTTTCATTACTTTTACTGCCCAATCAAAATCTCCTCTGCTGCTAATTACAAATTTGATTTGATCTTGAGATGTTAAACATTCAAGATTGCGCCAATCTGTATTGTTAGAAAACCCGCTGCCCGGACACTTAATATCCATTATTTTTATAACCGATCGGTTTACATTTTTCAGGCTTACCGTTCCATTGGTCTCCAACAGGACAAAATAATTTTTACTTACAAGTCGATTAAAAAGCTCAAAAACATTTTTTTGAAGAAGTGGTTCTCCCCCGGTTACTTCAACTAAATTACAATTAAATTTTTCGATCTCCTTTAAAAGATCATCAATTAAGAATTCCCTGCCTTCGTCGTAAGCGTATGTAGTGTCACAATATTCGCATCTCAGGTTGCATCCGGTAAGCCTTATAAAGGCACAGGGAAAACCGGAATAAGTTGATTCTCCCTGAATTGATTTAAATATCTCATTTACTTTCAGTGTGTTATGCCCATTAGCTCCTTTAGGTTGAGGGAGTGATGAATTATCCATGCGAGATTTTACGCCTTTCTTAAAAACGGTACATTATATCATAAACTTAAAAAAAAATTCGATTTTCTTTATCCATGTTTTGTTGCAAAATGCCCTTGCTTTTTCTGTTGAAACAGTGACAATTTCTGATCTTTAAATAATAATCTCAATAATGAGGTATTAGCATAAAGAAAAAATCGAGGTTTTTTTTTAATATTATGTTGAAAAACGATGAGACTATTTGTATGGTACGACCTATAAAAAAGGGAGTCGGTTTGTCGTTGGCTTACCTGTTGTTGGTATCAAGTGATGGAGGTAGATTTTCAGCTTTTTAGAAAGAACCTGATAATTTCTGAAAATCTTTCTTCCGGGGCAGCGCCCTTTAGTGAAACGCCATTGATCAAAAAAGTCGGAGTTCCTCTAAATCCAAATTTTTTAGCTTCATTCATGTCCCTTTCAACAATCGACTTGATTGCAGGATTTTTTACATCCGATTCGAGTCTTTTGGTGTCTACATCAAGAGAAGCAGCGAATTTTTTTAAAGTCTTTTCTCCAATCGCTAAGCTGGCCTGTTGACTAAAAGCCAGGTCGTGAAATTTCCATGCCTTTTGTTTGTCCTGTTTTGCAATGGCTTCATAATAAAGCGCCGCTGGCAAAGCCTGCTTGTGAAAATCAAGAGGATTGTGCTTTAAAATCAATCGCACTTTTCCTTTATATTTTTCCATAATCTGATCCAGGGTTTTGGCAGCCATGGCACAATAGGGACATTGAAAATCATCATACGCGACAATAGTGACCGGGGCGTTGGGATTGCCCCGCACAGGTCGATCTTTTTCTATTTTCGGCTTAAAAGGATTTCGTATTTCATTCAGAATACGTTGATTTTCTGCCAGATTTTGTTTTTTCGTTGCCGCTTTTCTCATCATCTCAAAAAGAAGCACATCGTTTTCCTGTAAAATATCTAATATGATTTCCGGATTGTTCCGAAGTAGTTCACGAACTTCTTCTTTTAAAGCAGATTTCTCCAGCGATTCTCCTGATGCAGTACCTGCAGCAAAGAAAACCAATAAAATAATAAAAATAAATCTATCAATTTTGTTTAACATAAGTCTCCTTTCTTAAATTTTAAATAAGTTATTTTTTCGGTTTGTTAATTAATTGGCTGGAAATCTCTAAGGTCTTTCCGTTTCTGAAGATCGTTAAATGAACATTTTGTCCCGGCGCCATGCTTAGCAGTTTTCTACGGAATTTCAAAAAATTCTGAACATCCCAGTTATTTATTTTAACAATAATGTCTTTCGCCTGTAGTCCTGCTGTTTCAGCAGGACTATTTTTCTCCACTTCTAAAATTATAATTCCATTATCTCCTGAAAACCCAACATCCACCGCGTCTTTAATGGTAAGGGGACGCGCGCTAACACCAAACCATCCTCTCTCTGTTTTACCCAGGACCAGCATCGGCATAACTTCTTTAACAATGTTTATTGGAATGGCAAACCCGATCAACTGAGCTTTGGTTAAAATAGCGGTGTTAACGCCAATCACTTCACCATGAAGATTGAGCAAAGGTCCTCCGCTGCTTCCCGGATTGATAGCGGAATCTGTTTGTATGAAATCTAACATCTGGGTTTTTTGAATGGGGACTATTCTATCTTTTGCGCTAATTAATCCCGATGATACCGAGTTCGATAAACCGAGAGGGTTTCCCACGGCAAGCACCATTTCACCATTTTGTGTTATATCAGAGTCTCCCAGGGGCAGGGGATGCAGTTCAATATCAGGATCAATTTTAATAAGAGCAGTATCTGTTAGTGGGTCTTTCCCAATGATTTTTGCAGGGAACTCGCTTTTTCCCCCCGACAGAACAACACGGATATCTGTGGAGTTGTGGATAACATGCGCGTTGGTGAGAATATAACCTTGTTTATTAATAATAAAACCCGATCCCAGGCTGATCGCTTTTTTTTTATAGGGAATTGGTACATTAAAAGGAATCGCTTCAAAAAGTGAAGAAATTATTGGAATTTTGATTGGTATATCTTTCTGAATAATTCCAAATCTGGTTTCCCGCATTTCCAGACGTTGGGTATAAATATTTACAACGCCGTCTTTAACCCTTTCAACAAGCTCCGCAAAGGTATTGCTGGTAATCAGTATCTCTTTTCGCTCTTCTCCGCTTTCTGCGTCAATCCAAAAATTTTGAAGATCAATGTCTTTTAAGGAAAGGTTTTCGAATCGTTTATCGAAAACCGGATCGTCCTGCTTGACAAGAGAAACTTCCGCATTTTTAGGAGAGAGGGTGGAAGTGCAGCCATTGATGAATAATGCCTGAAAAAAAATAATACAGAAGAAAAACTTAAAAAACAAAGGGGATACTGAATTTGTCCAACTCATCTTTTGCACCAAAGTAAGAAAAAAATTGTAATCTTTATTACATCGCACAAGAGAGCATATAGTCAAGAATAAATAATTGAATATATAGCTACTAGTAATCCCGTTAGATATCAATTTTCTCTAACAGCCACTGGTGGCATTGGACCACCATCCTGACTGTTTATTTATACTTATAATGACCTGGAAGATGTGAAAGACGTGATAGGGATATGATAGTTCGATGATCTGAGCTAACCAAACTTTTTGTTATTCTTTATAAATACGGTTTTCAAGAGTTTTTCAGGGACAACTGATCCTCTCTCAGGTAGACATAAGCACCTACCAAAAAAGGTTCAAATAATCTAACCACTTCAAAAAAGAATTGCCATAAATAGGGCCAAAGTGCTCTGTTCAACAAGCTTGATTTTTCAATTCCTTCCCGAACCATAAACCATGAGATACTTTCAACCTGAAATAAAACAATATAAAACAGGTGCAATAAAAACAATATCGATAAAGCTTCAAAGAAAATTTTTTTCCTCCCTTTTTTGAAATAAAAGAGAGTTATTATGATCGCGAATGTTAAAGGCGTGTTAAAAGTATATATGTTGGTATCAAGGGAACCGGTTGTCGCCAACCTCCCTCCTTTTCCTTTTCTAAAGATGAAAAAAACCGAACTTATGCTTTCTTTTTCCTCTGTAATAAACTTAAAATCAATATCTTTTGCCGTGGAGGTTATATGAGATGCCGCTAAGGTAAGTGATCTTCCGTAATAATTTTTAACCTGGAGCCAGAAAAGAAGGAAGAATACGTACGAAATACAGAAAAGAATAAAAGATAATGTAATTTTTCTTTTAAGAGACAAGTTCATTTTTCTTGCTCGAAAAGTTTAAATAGGCAATAAAAGTAAAGAGTGCTGTCGCAATCATAACTCCTTGGGCCACATAAATATGGAGTGTCTCAAATGTTGATTGAAAATGGGCTGCTGAATAAGCAAGACCTAAAATCCTGAGGAAATTTAGTGCTTGAAGAAATACAAATCCCAGGAAAATGGCTATTAATCTTACTTTCCACTTGCCGGGGTAAGCAAGTACAGCGACAGAGAACATCAACACCACCTCAATACCACTGCATTCAAAGCCTACCTTGAGCGCCATCTCAGGTAAATAAATAATCGCGCCTTCCGACGTTGACGAGATATCAATAAATCCCAGGAGTTTTGAAGTCAAAAGAGCTATGGTTTCATTGTAATTTTCGTAAATATCAAAAAGATCGTGTATCGGTTTAAAATTTTTTAAAAAAATAAACGATGCCATTAACGAAATGTACTTAAAGATAAAAAACCCCACACTTGTCGTTTTCTTTTCCTTCCTCATATCTCCAAAATTCGCTCTCTCTCTTTTTTTATTTTTTGACATTATTAATATTATTTACGGTTTTTTTATTGGTTTCCTAAAATATGATCATGTCTATAATTAGATAAAAAAGACATTAAAATAACATATAACTACATCTATTTTAACCGGGATACAAATTTTTTTTTACATCTCCAGTCCCCCTATCAAAGCTGTGTAAGCATGTTTAGCTTAAGTAGTTTTAAATTTATTCCGCTATTACAAGTCATGAGTGAGAGGGGAACGCAATTTTTATTTTTATCTGCAGGACGGTATCGATATTGAGCTATATAGCAAAGCAGTCATTACGTCAAAATCATGTCGAATTATTTTAAAGAAAGAATAAATAAAAAATGAAAAGTGGAAGTAACACTATTCTTTCATTTTAGCGATAACTAATCAGGTTTTAAGGGGAGGGGTTATGACAAATAAAATCATTTCATTTTCGTTTTTATGCGCTTTGGTTGCAGTACTCTTTTCAACTCCAGCAGCTGCCGTAATGAAGTCGTTGAGCACCATTGACCTAACAGAAGGCTCTGAGATCGTGCTTACAGGATCAGTTAACAGCGTCGAATCCCACTGGGCAAAAAATAAAAGCGCTATTGTTTCCCGGGCCTCAATAACCATTGAAGAGATAATTAAGGGGTCTTATTCAGAGAGTAAACTTACAGTTGAATATGATGGCAGGGAAATTGACGGCGTAGGTTTTGGAGTATCAGACGCCGTTCATTTCGTTCAAGGGGAAAAGGTTTTCTTATTTCTAAAATCAGGCATGAGTAAAAAAGACGGGAGCTTGATATTTAATTTAATAGGATCGGCACAGGGCAAATATGCAATTGACAACAATGGAATCTGTAAAAAATCCGGATTTGCAGTGATTGGGAAGCCCGGCACAATAGACAATAATATTAAGTGTGAAAAGTTAAGTGAAATAGTTAAGGGAGCCTTATGAATAAATACATATGGAAGAAGAGAATGCTCTCTGCTATTGCTTTATTTTTTGCCATAGCTGCAAGTGTCTTCTCACCGTCCAGGGCATATAGCTTTAATATAGAAACCACTTCCGGAGGGGACACTGTGAAATGGAGTAGCAGTGCCGCTACCTTTTTAGTCAATACGACAAACGGGCCTTCATTCGCTCTTACTTCGATTCAGTCTGCAATGGATAACTGGACCGGTGTGGCCAGCTCAAACTTGGTTTATAGCTATGGAGGCAGCACATCTAATGCAGAACAAACGAATAATAGTGAGAATATTGTTTTCTTTGGAGACGCACCAAGCGGTTTCGTGGGCTGGGCCACTTTCTGGTACGTATCAGGAGGCGCTATATCGGATTGTGATATAATCATCGAAGAAGATTTTACATGGACAGAAACTTACCTGGAAGATCTTGCCACACATGAATTTGGTCATTGCGTTCCATTGGCCCATGCTTCCGGTTCTGTGACTATGAACGCAACTGTTTCAGCCGGAGCCAGGTTCCTGGCTCAGGATGATGTTGATGGAATCACCTTTTTATATGATAAAGGTACTGGCTATAGCGAAGCATTTGTAGGTGTTCCTACGATGAATGAGTGGGGTATGATGCTTTTTATAAGTCTTGCCTGTGGAATAGCCGTTTATAATATTAGAAGGGTAAACGATTCTTTTTAAATTTTATTAGCATCCCTGTTTCTGATAGGGTTCATCGTAAATCTCCCTTGATCTATTTTCAAATTCACCGCCATACGACAAACAGGAAGGAAGAGTAGATAAACCAACCTCTTTTTTTAATACCTTTACCGTTTTTTCTATTTAAGTCATATAATGAAAAACTATTTATTAAGTAAAAAAATTGGTTAAGATAGTTAAATCTTTATAATTAAACAAAACGACATGACGCAAGAGCCATCCACATTACTTTTAGACCATCTTCATCTTCTCCCCAAAGGACGGGTGTTGGATGTGGCGATGGGAAAAGGGCGAAACACTCTATGCCTTGCAGAACGTGGATTTGATGTAGAAGGTGTTGATATTGATGAGACTTCTGTCAAAGAGTGTTTAGAAGAGGCAACTAAAAGAAGACTGAAGATTAAAGCGCGAGTAGCGGATCTTACCAATTACCGTATTTCTCCAAACAGTTACGATCTGGTCCTCTGTTTCAATTACTTACAAAGAGATTTGATTCCTCAGATGAAAGCAGGTTTGAAAAAAGGAGGCGTTATCCTTTTTCAGACTTTCCTGATTGATCAGCACATCAAGTTCGGGAAACCGAAACATAAAGAATATTGTTTCGAACACAACGAACTCCTTCGCTTCTTCGAGGACTTCCGCGTCATTTATCATAAAGAAGGGT
>MPLX02383870.1_pt1 | contig 32873 bp, 27 predicted proteins | sample 1617341 | NCBI WGS metagenome assembly MPLX02 (sample SAMN05944804, study PRJNA350692) | marine metagenome | biome: marine; feature: ODZ; material: water; isolation source: 120 m water sample filtered on 0.2 um supor filter | place: Pacific Ocean | collected 2012-04-08 | depth 120m m | reverse complement strand
TGGCTATCGTAATGGTCCTGCCATGACTCGTTGCACACTGCTTCTGTTTGCCGCACTGCTGTTTGTTCCCACAGGTTGCGAGACTCGGCGCATTGAGTATCGCAAGCGACCATCGTGGGTTCGCCTGATGGGTGGTGATATGCCGGATTCGATGATCACGGAGGACGGTACCGAGATTCGGTGGCTTGAAGACCAGTCGCCGGAGCTTGATGGATTCGAGCAGACGATCGGGCAGGAACGGATTCGCATCCGCACCGACAATGAGGACGGCAGCGTCGCGTTGAGGAACGTCATTCCGATGCATCTAGTCATCAACTTGCTTGAGTGCCTGCATCGTGCCGAATACAAGGTGATCTGGGAGCAGCTCATCAGTGAGGCGCAGCGGGAGTGGTATGAGGACCGGGGAGAGAATGGCTATGAGGAGTTCCTCGAGTACTTTCAACGCAACCGCAAGTCCATCGCGAGCATGCTGAACCGAATGCAGGCCGGAAAGGTTTACGGTGATGTGATCATCGATGTAGGTGATCGTGAAGGGACGATCTCGCTCCGTCGCCACATAGCCCACAGTTTTCCGCTCTCCGTACTGCAAATCGTGCGTGAAGACGGTGAGTGGAAACTCGAGAACATTCGGTAAAAGCGGCGACGTTGTCGCCGCAGCCGGGCAGACCATTGGCAGGCGAGTGCTTTATTTCCCTCCACCCGCTTGCGAAGAGAGGTAGCGTGGAGCAGCGGAGATGGCGTTGACGCCGCGTTCTATACGCCGGCTTCCTCCGGCTGATCACCATTCTCAGACTCGGCGGGTTCTTCAGATTTGGGGAGCGGTTCCGACTCGAAACTGAGGTGGTCATCGCCCTCGTTGTGGGTGACCTTGATCATCTGCCCTTCGCCGTATTGGCCCGCAAGCAGGGCCTCGGCGAGCGAGTCTTCGATGTAGGTACTGATGGCGCGGCGCAGCGGGCGAGCACCAAAGTCGGGGTTGTAGCCCTTCTCGATGAGGAAGTCCTTGGCCTTTGGTCCAAGTTCCATATCCATCTTCTTGTATCGAAGACGATTGCAGACCTTGGCGAGTTCCATATCGATGATGTGGTAGAGGTCCTCCTTGAGGAGCGGACGGAATACCACCGTATCATCGAGGCGATTGATGAACTCGGGCCGGAAGAACTTCTCGATTTCACTCATCAGAGACGCGCGAATTTTTTCGTAATCCTGGACCTCTTCACGTTTGCTGAAGCCGAAGGAGGCGCCGCCCTTGATGAGGTTTGAGCCGATATTGCTCGTCATGATGACGATGCTGTTCTTGAAGTCGATCTTGCGACCGAAGGAGTCAGTCAGGCGACCTTCCTCCATGATCTGCAGCAGCATGTTGAAGACATCTGGGTGCGCCTTCTCAACTTCGTCGAGGAGCACGACGGCGTAGGGACGTCGCCGAATCTTCTCAGTGAGTTGGCCGCCTTCTTCATAGCCGACGTATCCGGGAGGAGCGCCGACCAGTCGCGAGACAGTGTGCTTCTCCATGTATTCGGACATGTCGAGGTAGATCATCGCATCCGGATCGCCGAACATGAACTCGCTGAGCGCCTTGGCAAGCAGCGTCTTTCCGACGCCGGAGGGGCCGACAAAGAGAAATGAACCCATCGGGCGGTTCGGATCCTTCAGGCCGCTGCGGGCTTTGCGGATGGCGCGGGCCACTTGTTTCACAGCGTCATCTTGACTGACCACCGTCTGGTGGAGTTCTTCTTCGAGTTTGAGCAGGCGGGCCGACTCGGCTTGTTCAAGGCGGGTCAGCGGCACACCTGTGATCTTGGAAACCGTTTCCGCGATGACATCAGCATCGACAGTACCGACGACGTCGCTCATGCGATCTCGCCATTCCTTCTGAACGGTGTCCTTCTCAGCACGTGTTTTTTCAGCTTGGTCCCGTAGATCGGCTGCCTTCTCGTAGTCGGCGGCCTTGACAGCCTCCTCCTTTTCGACAGTCAACAATTCGATGCGGCTCTCAAGATCTGCCAGATCCGGCGGCTTGGACATCGATCGCAGGCGGATCATCGCTCCAGCTTCGTCGATGACATCGAGAGCCTTGTCCGGCTGGACACGGGAAGACATGTAGCGTGTGGAGAGTTCGACGGCTTCGTCAATGGCGCCGTCTGTGATCGTGACGCGGTGATGTTCTTCGTATTTTTCACGGAGTCCTCGGAGGATTTTCACTGTCTGCTCGGCGTTTGGCGGTTCGACGGCGATGCTTTGGAAACGCCGCTCAAGAGCGGAGTCCTTCTCGATGTATTTGCGGTATTCGTCGAAGGTTGTGGCACCGATGCACTGGATTTCACCGCGAGAGAGGGCGGGCTTGAGTACGTTGGAAGCGTCGATCGCGCCTTCAGCACCACCCGCACCAACGAGCGTGTGCAGTTCGTCGATGAAGAGGATGACGTTCTTGGCGCGGCGAACTTCGTTCATCACCGCCTTGATGCGCTCTTCAAACTGGCCGCGGTATTTCGTGCCGGCGACCATCATGGCGAGGTCGAGCACGACGACGCGGCGGTCGTGCAGCAGATCGGGCACGGTTTTGTCGACGATGCGTTGCGAGAGTCCTTCGATGATGGCAGTCTTGCCGACGCCCGCCTCGCCGAGCAGAACAGGGTTGTTCTTGGTGCGACGGCAGAGGATTTGTACAAGACGTTCGATTTCGTCGTTGCGTCCGATGACTGGATCGAGTTCGCCGATCTTGGCCAGTTCGGTCAGGTCGCGGCCGAAACTGTCAAGCGCCGGTGTCTTGCTCTTGCCGCGTCGCGGGGAGGAGGATGAGGGGGATTCGTCCGGACTCTCGCCGATATCTTCCATGTCCTCGGATTCGATGCCGGCACCGAGCAGATTGAGGACTTCTTCGCGGCCTTCTTCGAGTTTGACGCCGAGGTTCATCAGCACTTGGGCGGCGACGCCGTCCTGCTCACGCAGCAGCCCGAGAAGGAGATGCTCTGTGCCGACATAATTGTGGTTCAGATGCCGCGCTTCCTCGATGGCATATTCGAGCACCTTCTTGGCTCGCGGCGTTTGGGGGAGTTTGCCCATCGTCACCATCTCGGGACCGCTCTTGACGAGCTTTTCGACTTCAAGCCGAACCTTGCGAAGATCGATCTCAAGCGCTTTCAAGACGTTGGCGCCGACCCCTGAGCCTTCCTTGACCAGCCCAAGCAGAATGTGCTCGGTGCCGATGTACTCGTGGTTGAAGCGTTGGGCCTCCTGATTGGCCAGCGCCATGACCTTGCGTGCGCGGTCGGTGAGGCGTTCAAACATCGAAACTCTCCAAATAGAGGGCCAAATCAGGGGTGAACGGGACATTCTGACATCGGGATGATGCGGCAGACGTTCCAGTCTATTCCGAAAGTGTCCGAGATTGTGGCTTTCCCACCAGGAGATGTGGGATCGGGGCTCCCATTCAAGCCAAGGCCTCAGATTGGGTTTGCAGCAGCGAGGACGCCGTCTGCGAGTTGAATTGCTCGATCCGCCCGATCTGCGATCAGTTGGTCGTGCGTGACCATCACGATGGTGAGTCCATCCCGGTGGGCCTCGCTAAGCAGATCGAGGATTTCGCCACCTGTGTGCTCGTCAAGGTTTCCGGTGGGTTCATCAGCGAGCAGCACCTCTGGACCGTTGACCATGGCACGGGCGATGGCAGTGCGTTGTCGCTCGCCGCCGGAAAGTTCCCGAGGGCGGTGGTTCAGGCGGTGCGATAGACCGAAACGATCCAACAGAGTTTTCGCCTGCTGTGTCGCTGCATCGCCACCGATTCCGCCGGGGACGAACCCTGGTAGCGCCGCATTCTCAAGCACGGTCAACTCGGGTAGCAGATGGTAGAACTGAAAAACGAATCCGACCGTGCGGGCGCGATATGAGTTGAGTTGTCGCTCCGAGCAGCTTGCGAGTGGCGCGCCGTTGTGTAGTACTTCACCGCCGTTTTGGTCGGGTCGGTCGAGCCCTCCGAGTATATGCAGCAGCGTGCTTTTGCCCGAGCCACTGCTGCCGAGTACCGCGAGGAACTCACCATGATCAACATGCATGGTGCATCCCTTGAGGACCGGCACGTCGATGCGACCAAGTCGGTAGGTCTTGCGGAGATCACGCGATTCCAGAAGCGGCTTACTCATAGCGGAGCGCTCCCACTGGATCGATGTCCGCGGCGCGGGCGGCTGGAATGGCGGCCGCAACCACACTGACCACCGCAGCAGCAACTGCAGTGATCCAGGCCGATGCCCAGTCGACTTCGCTTGGAATCTCGGTGAAGTAGTACACCGCCGGATCCCACAGCACCACGCCACCAGAACTTCGCAGCCAGAGTTCGCCAACGCCCAAAGCACCCAGAACGACTGCGCCGAGTATGCCGAGCAGGAGTGGCAACAGTTTTCGTCCACGCCAGTACACGCAACTCCAGACCCCCAGCAGGCCGGCAATCGATACCAGCACGATGCCCAACCACAGCGGCGGATGCGACATGCCTTCGTGAATGCTCGGCATGTTCGTCGTCACCAGCCAGCCGAGTCCGACGCCGCCGAGGGCGCCGAATACCCCAACGAACAGTCCGTAGAGCAGAAAGATCGACACGATGCCGGCTCGAGAAGCCCCGATGCTTCGCAGAATGCCGATGTCGCGGGTCTTTTCGTAGACAATCGCCCAGAAAATGGCCACGATCAGTGCGCCGCAGACGAGGTAGACGATCGAAAAGAGCGTCCGCATCAATTCCCGTTCCTTCTCGACCGGGCCGATGAAGGAGGCATTCTGTTCCTCCCAGGTCAGGATGCCGAGTCCCGGATCTCTGCTCAGCGATGGCGGACGCTCCAACTCAGGCAGATCGGCTGCCTCGCAGCGAGCCTCGAATTCGCGATATGAAGATCGCACGATATCCCGTAGTGCGATCGGATCGAGACCGTTTCGTCCACGGACGAGCACCATGGTGGCCCTTGCCGGGGATATTCCAACGATGGTCGTGAGATCGTCCTCATCGACCAGTTCCGCTTCGTCCAGATGTGTCATCTTCTGGACAATATTCAGCGGCACCATGATTCGAGTTTGATCGATCAGATATACGCCGCTGGCGAATTCATTGGCGAACGGCAGCACCATACTCTCTGGTTCGAGCATGCCGCCACGGTTGTCGATGGGCAGTGTGGTGAGCGTGCCTTCGAAGCGGGGCATCCACCAATACCCGTCGGAGGCAACCTGATAGTCGCCTGTACTGGTGCGGATGTTGGCTTTCGAGACATGCAACCCAGACACGATGGCGGGTCGGCCATTTCGCGAGAGGGTCAGCCCATCCTCTTTCACTCGGGTTCCATCCTCAAGCCGCGGTTCAAGGCGGTGAATGCTCGCCATGGCATTGACACCGAGTACTTCTGCGTGATCTGTCCCGTGGCGAAGAAACCATCCGATTCGATCGGACCACTCATCGTCCGGGGTGATGCCAGCGAGATGTGCAGCCATCGCTTCGTCAGGAAGATCTTTGTCGTAGGTGGCGCGGAGCAGGGCGATTCGCTGCTGCTCGTCCAGTTGCGGGAGCACTTCGCTCATGATCAGCTGGGCGTGGTTCCTGAACAAGTCCTGCTGTACATCGAGGGCAACATTGTCCGGAACAGCATCCCAGTGCAGCGTGTCGGCAAACCCGGTCACGGCGGAGAAGGATTCCGGCTCGATGCCCCAGATCTGTACTTGCTCGCTCTCCTTGGCATCACCAGCCGGATACGGCATGCGAAGCAGTCCCCAAGTATCCACGACCGGCGTGGCCGCCACCACATCGGGATCGGCCACAATCGTTTCAATCAAATCCTCATATCGTGGGATGCCCCGAATGGGGTAGGTGATGACCACATCGCCCATCAGCGTCTGCCCGGACGAGCGGACCATGTCGAGAAATCCGGTCATGACCGAAATCACGACGATCACGAGTGCTACACACAAGGCCACGGCAGCCACCGCGAGCAGCGGGATCATCCGGGTCGTCAGATATCGACTGGTGAGAAGTGGTTGGTACATCGGGGCCCTGATCTCGCGCTCATAGTAGCCACGTCTCCAGACTCAGTCTCCTCGGCCGTGTCCTTGTGGTGCCGGAAGCAGGCTGCCGAGCCTTTCATGCAGTTCAAGTGGGGCTCCAATATCAATGGTGTGGATATCGCCGGTCCACCGGAGTGCCTCAAGTTCGAGAAAGCCTTTTTTCCATCCGGCGAACGTCGCTGTCGCGGTGGCGCGAACGGCAACACCCAGTGGCTGTCCGGTGTCGGCATCCATGCCGGAGGGAAGGTCGACGGCAAGCACCGGAGGTCCGGCGGTATTGATGAGATGGATGTCGTCCAGAAGTGTTCCAGACACGTCGCGGCCGAGCCCTGTTCCGAAGAGCGCATCGATGATGAGGTCGACGTTGTCCAGCCGATCCGGCGCATCGCGAATCACCAAGCCCATGCGCTCCGCAATTGCTGCATTGGTAAAGGCGTCGCTGTCCTTCCGAGGTGGTGTTCGGGAGGCGATCCACACTTCATGTCCGGCGTTGTGCAGATGCCTCGCCATGGCCCATCCGTCGCCGCCGTTGTTGCCCGGGCCGCACAGTATGGCGATGTGGCTGTTGTGATTGACCATCTCCATCGCGACCTCCGCGGCACCCGCGGCGGCGTTCTCCATCAGGACGATGCCGGGAATACCGTATAGAGAGGTCGCCTGAGCATCGAGCAGGCGCCCTGCATCGCGATCGAACACCCGGATGCGATTTGCGGGGATACGCGGCATGGCGCGGAGTGTAGTCGGGGCTGCTCAGCTCGCGGGCGATACCATCCTCACCCCATGACCTCCATCACCCTGATTTCGCTGGCATTTGCCGCACTGTCGATCGTGGTGATCGTGTGGTGGGCGATTTTTCTCGGGAGGATCGCTCGTATCATTTCGTCAGGCCTGTCACTTCGGCGAGGATTGCGAGAGCCGGTTGAAGATCAACTGGTGTCCATCGTCATTCCCGCCCACAACGAGGAGCGAGTGATCGGTGCCTGTATTGAGTCACTGCTCGCCCAGCATTGGGATCGGCTTGAGATCATTGTTGTTGCGGATCGGTGCAGTGATGGCACCGAAGCGATCATTACCGAACTGATGAGCCGGGACGACCGGCTTATGCTCATTCGAAACATCGACTGCCCCGATTCGTGGGCGGGTAAGTGCCATGCAGCGAGAGTCGGTGCCGAACACGCCGAGGGTGATTGGATTGCGTTCATCGACGCCGATACCAAGGCCGATCCGAGCCTCATTCAGGCGGCGATGGGCGAGGCCCAACGGCGTGGAACGGCACTCCTCAGCCTGCTGACGGACCTGCTCAGCAGGCACTGGTTCGAGCGCTGCACGCAGCCCGTGGCGAGCATGGCGTTGATGTCGCTGTATCCGCCCGATCGGGTCAATCGCGACGACCGCGGGCGGACATTCGCCAACGGGCAGTTCATGTTGTTCGACCGCGACTGGTATGAGCAGATCGGAGGGCATGCGGCGGTCAAGGATGATCTCTTGGAGGACATTGCATTCGCTCGCATAATCAGTCAGGCCGGAGGTCGGGTCAACATCCTGCAGGCTGACGGGCTGTTGTCGTGCTCCATGTACGGTAGTCACGAGGATTTCCTTCGCGGATGGATGAGGATCTTCATGGAGGCGGCCGGTCGATCGTGCCGCGGCCTGCGCAAACAGGCGAGACGGCAGTTGTTGATCGGGTGGTGGGCGCCCGGGGTGTGCGTTGCGTCCGTGGTGCTGGGCATCCTTGCGGGAGGGGGGGAAGGCGTCGTCGCAATCTCCGCGGGCACGATTGGGCTGCTGCTTCAGATGATCTCGCTCGGCTGGGCGTACTCCATCGGACGGCAGCCCGTATGGTCCATTGTGTTGTTCCCAATCGGAGCGTTCGAAGTCTTTCGCGTGATGCGGTGGGCCGAACGGACACTTCGCAGCGGCGAGCCCGTGCGGTGGGGCGGCCGCGAGTACGTGATCAAACCGACTGATCGGCCGTGATCGGCTCCAGTGCCTCTCGCCATTCCTGCACACGGTCGACGTCGGTCATCACGTAGGAGAGCGGGGTCACCGTCACGTTGCCGGCCCGAATCAGATCGACGTCCGAGCCAGTGGTCGTACTGGTGAACTGCATGCCCTCGCCTGCCGCCCAGTAGTAGACCTGCCCGGCCGGACTGATGCGGCGTTCGAATCCCTCCCGGAGTGGTGCCGCGTTCATGTCAACAACTCGGATAGGGGGCATCGGCGCATTCTGCGATTCGATTGGTGGGATGTTGATGTTGAGTACTTCATGCGGCGTGAGCGGACGTGTGGCGAGGATGTGGCCGATGGTGATTCTCGCTATTTCCGCTGCTCGGTCCCAGAAGATCCGATCGCGGTTCTTGAGATACAGACTGACGGCAATTGACGGCACGCCAAGGAAGGCCGACTCGATGGCAGCGGCGACTGTTCCGGAATACAGGATGTTGATACCGACATTGGCGCCCGCGTTCATGCCGCTGATCGTCAGGTCCGGCCGGGCGTCCTCTCCGAAATGTTCTGGCCAGAGCGAGCGAATGGCGAGTTTGACGCAGTCGGCGGGCTTGCCGTCGATCGCCATGCCACCAAAAGTAGGCGTGACTTGGATGGGCTCGACCATGAGGGGATTGGTGTAGGTGATGCCGTGCCCGGCGGCGCTCTGGACGGTCAGTGGCGCCGCTGTCCAGACCTCGCCAAGATCTTCGATGGCGGTATGAAGAGACACGATGCCAGGGGCATGAATGCCATCATCGTTGGTGAGCAGGATTCTCATGTCGGCAGTGTAGAGCCGGATCTCGTTCGGTGAATCACTTGAAGGTCAACTCGAATACGATCGGGATCGTGTCCTCTCCCGTGAGTTTCTGGAGTTCCTTGCCCGATGCCCGCCATCTGTACAGCGAAGTGATGACTTTTCCTGTGTATCCCGACATGCTGGTCGCGAGTGTCCACCGCATCGTCTTTTGTTTGGGATCGGGCGTGCCGATGAATACACGGCGAGGCTTGCCGCGTCGATCGAAGGCGAGTTTGACGACGATCGAGATCCGCCCAAACTGCAACTCTTCATACGGCGTGAGAATCGGGCGGAACGTGCGAACGACCAGCCCTTGGGCGGCGATCGGTCCACCTGGCCGCTTGACGTTGACCGGCACGATGGCCGCGGCATCCGAATCGCGATCAGAGGCATTGGGAACCGGAGGCAGGTCCTCGGTTCCGGTGGCGGAGGGGCCGGCCTTTGGAGCCGGTGGACCGGGCTGGGGCGCATTGTCTCCTCCGGTTGGTGCTGGGGGCCGAGCGGGCGTGGGTGGCTGAGGTGTGGGCTGAGCGGTTGTCTTGCTCGGGTCTTGCGAGGGCGTTGTGGCAGTGCCGTCCTGCTCCGTGTCGGAGGGCTTGGGCATCGTGTCATCGGGTGTTTCCGGGAGCGGTGGCTGCTGCGCAAGCGCCTCGGAACTTGGCTTCGGGGGTTCTGGTTCCGATGGGGCAGGCGTGGACTCAGAACTTGGTTCACTCGGCGGCGAGGGAGTACCGCCTCCGCCCTCTGCAGCGCCGCCGGCGACGAACTGTGCTTGTTCGAGTTCGGAGAGTCGGGCCATGTGCTCGCGGTACTGTTCGTAGCCGATCCAAGTCAGCGTTGAAGCCTCCGACTCTTCGATGCCGAGTTTGACCTCATCCGGCTCCGACGGTGGGTTGAACTCCGGGGGCTGGATAGGTTGCTCCTCGCTCGGATGCAAACCATCTGCGCCCGCGTCTGCTGCCAGTCCTGGAACGATCAGGACCGCATTGAACGCGATGGATACGAGCAGGCCGATGCCGAGGCGTGTACGTTCAGAGTTCACGGTGTGATTTCCGTCGCGGCGCCGACGAGTTTGATGTCGATGCCCGCTCGGTGCAATCGATCCCAGACCGATGTGAGCAGTGGCCCGCGGTCGGTCGCACCCTCGCCCGCTTCAAGTACCAGGTACACAATCGTGTCGGGGGTGTCTGACTGTGCCGTCTTGATGGCATCAAGCATCCCATCAGGTCCGGTGTTCTGCTGTCCAACGAAGACGCTTCCATCAAGGCGGAGCGTGACGGCGATTGCGGGATCGGGTTCGGGCGACCCACCGGAGGCATACGACTCCAACGGCACGGGCAGCATGTCCACCCGAACCATGAGCACCATGGCATAGACAAAGAAGGTGAGAATAAGGAAGATCACGTCGATCAGCGGCATCATTTCGACGCGCATATCTGGCTCAGCTCGGCGAAGCCGCAGCACGGATCAGGACTCCGTCGATTCGCTGCCGGGCCCGATGCCGAGTTGGATTTCGGCCAGCGCAGTCGTGACATCAGAGGCGAACGAGAAAATGCGATCAAGTCCGGTGGCGATCATGGCCGACCAGATCGAGTCGTTGACTCCGCAGATCAACAGGCGGCGATCGCATGCATCGAGCAGTTTTCGAATACGCAGCATGCTGCCAAGGTTGGAGGAATTCACTGTTCCTACATTCTGTAGGTTGACGATGACGTGGGGGACTTCCTCATCGCTCTCGTGCCGTATGGCGTCGATCTGATCGACCAGCGCATCCATATCTTCGGAGAACATGGGCTCATCGATCAGTTCTGCGATGGTGATCGTATCGGACCAGGTATTCAGCGGCATGGCTTCGTGGCCTCTCTCTTGAGCGAACAGATCAGGATTCGTCGGCGATCTTGGCTGCCGCAATGACATGATCGCCCGCCTTGAGATTGACCAGTCGGACACCCTGCGTATTGCGTCCAATGCGACTGATCGACTCGGCGGGAATACGGACAAGCATACCGCTTTCGCTCGCGAGGACGATTCCATCTGAGTCGTGGACGTTGCGAATGCTGACAACGGGGCCGTTACGGCCTTCGGTGCGGATGTCCCGGCGTCCTTTTCCTCCGCGGCCCTGTGGCCGCGTGCTGCCATCCTGCGAATGAACGAGGTACTCCGCCATCGGTGTCCGCTTGCCGTAGCCGTTGCTTGTGACGGTCAGCAGATCAGCATCGTCATCTACGCGGACCAATCCGACGACTTCGTCGCCTGCGGTGAGGTCGATGCCCTTGACGCCCGCGGCGGCGCGGCCCATGACACGGGCGTCCGACTCGCAGAATCGGATCGACATACCCGAGGCCGTCGCCAGCAGCAGATGGTGTGAGCCTTCGGTGTGTACGACCCGCACCAGATCATCGCCCTCCCGAAGATTGACCGCGTTGATGCCGGCGACATTGACGTTCTTGAAGTCCCGCAGGGCGGTTCGCTTGACCTTGCCCTGCTTGGTGCTGAACACTAGGAAATTCTCGCCCGCCTCGAAATCTTCGATCGGCAGGCAGGCGACGACCTGTTCACCCTCCTTGAGTCGGAGCAGGTTGACGATCGCGCGTCCCTTCCCTGTGCGGGCGCCTTCTGGGATCTGCCAAACCTTGAGTTTGAACACACGGCCGAACGTGGTGAAGCACAGCAGGTCGTCATGCGAACTGGCGGTGAACAGCATCTCCGTGAAGTCGTCCTCGGCGACCTTGCCACCGGCAACACCCCGCCCGCCGCGACCCTGCTCGCGGTAGGTATCGCTCGGAAGCCGTTTGATGTAGCCGCGGTGAGTCACGGTGATGACGACATGATGTTCGGGGATCAGATCACCAATGTTGTAGTCATCGACCTCGCTCTCTTCGATGCTGGTTTTGCGGTCGGTACCATAGGCCTCGCGGATCTCTTCACAGTCCTCTCGGATGATGTTGAGAATCCGCTGCTCGTCAGAGAGGAGGAGTTCGTACTCTTCGATCTTCTCGATAAGCGCTGCGTAATCGCCCACGAGTTTCTCGATCTCCAGACCCGTGAGTTGAATCAGCCTCAGTGCGCCGATCGCCTCGGCTTGCACGCGGGAAAGCGCCGTGCCGTCATCGGTATTGCACTGCTCAAGCAGCAGCGAGGGAATGGTGCTGGCCTGCGGATGGTCGGCGGCGATGCGGAAACGTCGCTCCATCAACTTGACGATGGCATCTTCGCGGGTGCGGCACGAGCGGATCAGGGCGATGACCTCATCGATGTCACACACGGCGAAGATGAGCCCTTCGAGTCGATGGGCCTGTTTGCGGGCCTCCCGCAGGAGGTGCTCAGTTCGTCTGCGGACAACGTCGCGGCGATGGTCGATAAAGCAGTCAATCAGTTGCCGGATGCCCATGGTGCGGGGGCGACCACGATCGAGCGCGATGTTGATGATGGATACCGTGCTTTGCAGCGGCGTGAACTGGTAGATCTGTCGCTCGACCACATCCGGGTCGGCGCCCCGTTTGAGTTGCACGACGATGCGGGTGCGGTGCTTCTTGCCGGAGAAGTTCTTGATGTCCGCGATGCCCTGAATGCGGTCGGCCTTGGCGGCATCGACCATCTTGTCGATCAGGTTGTTCTGGACGACCTGATAGGGGATCTCGGTGATGATCAGGCATTGCTTCCCGCTGAGTTCCTCGTGGTGGATGCAGCCACGAACGATGACTCGCCCACGTCCGGTTGCGTACGCATCGGCGATGCCACGTCTGCCTATGATCGTGCCGCCCGTGGGGAAGTCTGGGCCCGGGATGATGTTCAGCAGTGCGGCCAGATCGAGCGAGGGATCGTTGATGACCGCGACAATGGCGTTGCATACTTCGGTGACATTGTGTGGCGGCATCGAGCAGGACATGCCTACCGCAATGCCGCTCGATCCGTTGACGAGCAGGTTCGGGAATCGTGCTGGAAGCACGGTCGGCTCAGTTCGCGTTTCGTCGTAGTTGGCGATGTAGTCGACGGTGTCGAGTTTGAGGTCCGTGAGCAGTTCGCTCGCGGCCTGTGTGAGCCGTGCTTCGGTGTACCGCATGGCCGCCGGCGGGTCGCCATCGATAGAACCGAAGTTGCCCTGCTTGTCGACCAGTGGCACCCGCATCTTCCAGTTCTGACCCATGTTGACCAGCGTGGGGTAGATGACGGATTCGCCGTGTGGGTGGTAATTGCCTGATGTATCACCCGAGATCTTGGCGCACTTCCGGTGTTTGCGTCCCGGCGCGAGACTGAGGTCGTTCATGGCGACGAGGATGCGCCGCTGCGACGGCTTCAGGCCATCTCGCACATCCGGCAACGCCCGGTCGGTGATCGTCGACATCGCGTAGGTCAGGTAACTGGTGTGCAGTTCCTGCTCGACACGTTGTTCGATGATGTGGCCGATGTTGTTCGGCGGGCTCGTATTTTCGTCCGCCTCGTCGGGGCGGTCGGTGTCGGGCATGAAATGGATGTCCTATGGGATTCCGGGGGACGGCCACTTGTGGGGCCGTTTTCGTGTCCCGATATTGTACGTGATTCCGCGGTCGGAAAGTGGTGTGTCGGTGGTCTTACACCGCTTCGGCGAGCAGCAGGAATTCGCGGTTTCCCTGCCCCTTTCCACGGCTGCTCTTGCCTCCGCGGATTGGCGATCGGGTCGTACTCAAGGCGCGAAGTTGCATGCCCTCCAAACTCTCCAGAACGGCCTGCAACATGGTTTCCGCGATGGCATCGTCGAGGCGGCCGTCCTTGAGGTGTACTCGGCGACCCGCTTCGTCGAGTTCATAGTGTGGCTTGACAAGCGACACGATTCGCCCGCCCGGCGCGAGCCATCGCCGCGCCGCGGGAAGGGCGTGCCGCTGCGGCGTCCAGCCAAGATCGATCACTACCAGATCCACGCCGCCATCGGGCGGCTCAGTGTGCAGGGCGTTGGTCCGTTCTCGCACGTAGACGCGGGGATCCTGCCGAAGTTTCCACGCCAGAATGCCGTAGCCGGTATCGACTGCGATGACCGACTCCGCTCCCCTGCGGAGCAGGCAGTCGGTGAATCCGCCGACGTTGCAGCCCAGATCGACACATCGAAGGTCGGTGACGTCGATATCGAATGTCTCCAGCGCGTGTTGTAACTTCCCGCCGGCTCGCGACACGAGCGGCTCGCTCACTCGCGGGCCTCGGACTCGATACCGACTAGGGCGATGTCTGCACGATCGCATGCCTCGACGATCGCCGGTCGGTCCAGCAGAATCACCCGGTCAGCGCCCACGGCAATGCAGCCGCATCCGGCACCGGCAAGCCGCTCAATTGTTGCAACGCCGATCGTCGGGACATCAGCTCGTCGGTCGTGGCTGTCCGAGGCGGTCTTGAGCAGACACCAACCTTTGGTGCGACACAGCGAACCGACGCGGTTGATCATGGTGTCGGTGCCCTCGACGGCCTCGACCGCGATGACGTCGCCTTCTCGCACAGCCATGGACTGTCCGATGCCCATGTTGGCGACATTTTGGAGCAGTGGCCAGCCAAAGGCGACGTCCTGACGCTGCGCGGCGGAGGGCTCGCGGTTGCCGAGCGTGCCGGGCTCAGCCATGTGTTCCGGGATGTGCGTGGTCGAGTCGATGAGCGTGATTCCACAGCGAGCAAGTTCGTCGGCGACGGCTGCGAGTACAGCGGCGTCGCGGTGGTCGTGCCGAAGCCGACGATACCAGAGTCGCAGGGCTCGCCAATCGGGCAGGTCGCGGATCAGCCGCAGGGGGTCGTGCATCCGGGTCTTGGCGACGCGACCCACCATGACGGCTTCATGCGCCTCCCATCGCCGCAGTCGCCGAATCCAGCCACCAGGTCGGTACAGCGAGACATCCGCCCACCGATCGCACAAGGCGCGAAGTTGCGGGTCGGCATGTCCTCGGAAGGCTACGCAGGCGACCTGCAAACCGGCTTGCCGCATGCCGCGGGCGACCAAGACGGGAAGCCGCCCCTCTCCAGCGATGAGTCCGATGGTTTCGGCCATGGGCGCAGGCTACTTCAGTCAGGTCCAGATGGCACCATTCGCGTGGGGTCCACCAGTCCACGGGGTGTGCGAAGCAGTCGTTCTACCGCCGCCACGCCATCGGTTTCGACAAAAAACAGATCTCGCGCCGATGCCCGCACGAAGCGGTGATGGACGAGATCGTCCAGCATGAGCAGTAGTGAGTTCATGGCGCCATCGATATTCACCAGGCCAATAGGCGATCCGTGCTCGGCCAGTTGCCGTCCGACGAGCGCTTCGAAGAACTCCTCGAGCGTGCCGAGGCCACCGGGCAGAACCAACACGCCCTCAGCCAGTTCGAGCAGCCGTTTGCGACGCTCGCGCATGGTCTCGAACACTTCGAGTTCGTCGCAGATATCGCTCGCCTGCTCAAGTTCCACGAGTTGTGTGGTGGTGATGCCGATCAGTTTCCCTCCGGCTTCCTTGCAACCTTCGCTCAGGGCACCCATCAGCCCGATGCTTCCTCCGCCGAATACCACCGTGACACCGCGTTCGCCGAGTGCGTGTCCAACGGTCCAGGCGGCTTCATGCAGGTGTTTGCTGGCGCGGGTGGAGGAGCTGCAATAGACGGTGATCCGTTCCATAGGTGGGCACGGTACCCACCCTCGATGAAGAAAGTTGGCATGTCGGCGTGAGTCGGGCATCATGTAGGGGTGAGCACCAATGTCCTCATCCTGCTTCTCGCCTCGTTCGTGGTCGGCGTGATCGCCACGGCGGTGCTTTGCTCGCTCGGTCGTCGGCTGAGGGCCATGGACTCTCCGGGCGGCGCTGGCAGCCTCAAGCAACTTCGAGATGTCCCCAACATCGGCGGCATCGCGATTGCGTGGCCGTTGATCGCCGCGGTCGGCGGGGCGGGTCTGCTCATCCTGCTTGCGCCGAACCTGCTGGCCGATCTTGCTCCCGCCGCCGCGGAATGGCTGGATCGCTTGCAACACACTGCCCCGACGGCGATCGCCTTTGCCGGCGTGCTGCTTGTGCTGCACATCATGGGGCTGCTCGACGACCGCTGTGATCTGTCGGCCGCTTTGAAACTCACCGTGCAGTGTGCGCTGGCAGTGGCCCTGGTGGTGTTCTTCGATGTGCGGTTGCTGCGTCAGTTGGACGGATGGCTGGGGCTTGGGATGCTGCCGAGCGTCGTACTCAGCGTCGGATGGATCATCATCATTACCAACGCCATGAACTTCCTCGACAACATGGACGGTCTCGCCGCAGGCGTGACCGTCGTGGCTGGCGGCCTGCTGCTGGTCACCGCCTTGATCTCGCAGCAGTGGTTCGTGGCATCAACGCTGGCGGTGCTGGTTGGAGGGACGGCGGGCTTTCTGGTCTTCAACCTTCCACCCGCGAAGATCTTTCTTGGCGATGGAGGCTCGCTGGTCATCGGTATGACGCTCGCTGTTTTGACCATTCGAACGACCTACTGGGAACCGGCGAGCGACACGACATCGTCTACTGGCTGGTACGCCATGTTGATGCCGCTGGCGGTGCTGGCGGTTCCGCTCTACGACTTCGTGAGCGTGACGGTCATTCGCCTCGGGCAAGGCAAAAGCCTCTTCCACGGGGACCACCAGCATTTCTCGCACCGACTTGTGCAGCAAGGACTCTCTCCTCGCCGCTCGGTCTTCATCATCTGGTCACTGACCGCAGTGACCGGAATCGTCGGGCTGCTGTTGCCGAGCCTTGCGCCGTGGGAAGCCGTGGTGGCGGGGGTACAGATCGCTATCGTGATCGGCGTACTGATTCTGCTGGAAACCGGGGCCGATCGTTGAAAGGCGGCCGCCTGCTGGCGATGACCGCTGCCATGCTCATCGCCGCGATTGCAGCAGCGCGGTGCGTGGTCATACTGCTGCCCGAAATCTGGTTCGACGTCGATCCGATGTTGAACTCGACTCGCGTACCGGGCGTGTCGCCGAGCTGGCTGATGCTTATGGACGCGGTGCTGCTCGGCGCCGCGGCAGCAGGACTCTTCGGCGAAGCGATACGTCGCCGGGGTGGTTCGTCGCTGCTGCTCGTGCTGTGGGTCATTCCGCTTGGCTCCGCTGCGGTATGGGCTGGCGTTGGGATCGACCAGATGCGGGTGTTGCTTCCATGGGTCGCGGGCATCACGGCCGCCGTAGCGATGTCGCACCTGTGCCGTGATGCCGCCGTTCGCCGCGCGGCGACTGCGGTGCTGCTGGCGATTGCCGGTCCGCTGCTTCTGCGTGGACTGGTGCAGTGGGGATGGGAACTTCCGGAGACTGCAGCGTTGCTCGCCTCGAACCATGATGCGGTCATTGCTTCGATGGGCATGGACCCAGGATCGGCCAAGGCGCTCGTGTATGAGCGTCGCGTACTCACCGGTGGCCCGACTGGTTGGTTCACCAGCGAGAACCTGTTGGCGACGGTGCTTGCGGCCTGCGCGATCGCGTGGTTCGGCCTGGTCGTTACGGCCAAGATGCGGCACCGCTCAGCCTTGATCGGCGGCATCGGCGTGACGGTGGTGGTGCTCGCAGCGATCGTGACCGCGTTGACCGGATCGCTTGGCGGTGTCCTGGTGCTGGTCGTGGGGCTCGGGTTTACCATCGCCGGCCTGGGCAGTGAGCGGATCCGTCGCCGTGGTGGGTGGATTGCCATGGGCTTGGTGGTGCTGGCCGCTGCGGCCCCGCTCGTAGCCGTGGGCTTCTCGTCGCTGTCAACGGCTCTGCCGGGGGTGCGAAGCATGTTGATTCGATGGCAATACGATGTCGGCGCAGCCGGAGTGCTGGCGAGCCATCCCGTACTTGGCGTTGGCCCCGCCGGATTCCAGGATGCCTACGTGGCCACGAGGCTCCCAGGCGCCCCGGAAGAAGTCATGTCACCCCATGCGATGGTGTGGGAGTGGACGAGCACGTTGGGAGTGCTCGGCGCTGCCTGGGTGGCGCTCGTGCTGGTGCTGCTGTACTCGGCAGCCACGCGTGGATGGCGGACGGGCGAGTCGGTGGATGGACGCCGCTGGTGGCCGATCGGCGGGGCGGTCGCTGCGCTGGTGCCCGCCTTTCTCGTGGCGTGTGGTGAGTGGGGAACGATGGATGATGCTGGCCGGTTTGTGCGCATTGTGGGGTGGATATCAATGCCCGTGCTCGCGTGGGTGGGATGGCGATGCCTCGTTGGATTGGTTGCGGGCTGGGTCGTAATGTCGGCGGTGGTGATGTTGGTGATACACGCGCAGATCGAAATGAGTCTGCACCAAGCGGCGAGCAGCGTGTGGATTCTTGTCCTGCTCGGCGCAGTGGCGCCGACTCGTGGCGTCAGTGGCCGCGGTCTGCCGATGCTTGGCGGGGTCGTGGCGACGGCGTTGTGCGTTGGTGCCGTGGTGATGGGCGTGCTGCCTCAGATGCGTCAAGACCGTTTGGTGGTTGAGGCCGCAGACATGCTTGTTTCCGCCCCCGATGATGCGACGGCGGCGGCCGATGCAAGCGTGCGTGATCGCGCAGCACAACGATTGCTCGCGGCCTTTGAGGTGGGGCACGATCCGCTCATGCTCATCCATGCGGCCGAGCAGCACATTGCGGCGGCGCGTGGGGTGCTGCCTGATCGCGAAGCGGCGAGTGGGTGGCTGGTGCTCGCAGCGGCCGAGGCGGGGCGGGCTCATGCGGCAGGTCGGCTCGCCGGAGGCCAACTTGCCTTGGAGGCCCTCGACGGGCAGTCGTTGCTTGGTGGATCTGAGACCGAGGGGCAGGCCATTGAATTGGCCGAACGTCTGTGCCGTGAGGATCCATCTGCCGCAATGGCGTGGATCAATCTCGGCCTCTTGCAGGAGCGTGCGGGACATATCGACGCGGCTCGCGAAGCGTGGCGGGTGGCACTGGAACTCGATGACGCCAACACCATCGATCCGCTGCAGCGGTTGCCGGCGGATGTGCGAGCGATGGCGGAGCGGGCTACTTCAGGCTCTTCGCCTCGTTGACGGCCTCGACCACCTGATCCACGGTATAGAAGTCGCCCTTGAAGACCTCCTGTCCATCTGGCGCGATGACGACCAGCAGGGGAATCTGATGTCTTCCCACCGCGTGCAGCATGGCGTTGCCCTCGGTGTTGTTGCCGGTCAGATCGATCTTGATCGGCGCCACCCATGGTTCTGCGAGCAGTGATGCGACTTCATCGCTGTTGAGAACCGCTGTCTCAAGCGCCTTGCAGTTCAGGCACCACTCCGCAGTGAATTCCAGCACGACGACCTTGCCATCCGCTCGGGCCTGTTCAAGTTTTGCCGGCGTATACCAAGCCCACTTGATCGGACCGTGGTCGGTCAGCGTGATCGCAAGCACGATGCCAGCAACGCCAATCAGTGCGCCCAGGGTGGTCATGGATGTCCGCCAACCCACGGCGTGACGCGGCAAGCCGATATCGGTCCGCTCGTGCCGCTCCATTTCGTGCGCCGGGGCCGAACTGGCGGTCAGTTGCCACGTTCGAATGATCAGCCAGAGCCCTGCGAAGATGACGATGGCTGCCACGAACCAGAAGTACATCCTGCTCGGCGGTTCTGGCGGCTGCGCAAGCAATCCACTCAGTCCGACGCCGATGAAGTAGGCGGCCGCTGCGAGCATGAGCAGGCCCATGACCTGCTTGATGAGTTCGCTCGCCGGTCCGGCCTTGGGCATCTTGTCGGTCAAACCCGGGAAGGCTGCCAGCAGCAGATACGGCAGCGACATGCCGAAACCGATCGCCGCGAAGGTGATCAGTGTGATGGCCGGTGGCTCAAGCGCGGCCCATGCGATGGCGGCGCCCATGAAGGGCGCGGTGCAGGGTGTGGCGAGGACCGCCGTCATGATGCCGAAGAGAAACGACCCGCAGATCGTGTCATGCCTCGGGCTGACCATGTAGACCGCACTTGGCAGGCGGACCGAGAACAAACCGCACATGCCGATTGCCATTCCCGCGATGATGACACCGATCGCGATTGTGAACAGCGGATATTGGAACAACTGATTGCTCGCCGTAAAGCCGGTCAGCAGCGCGATTGCGAGCCCGATGCCGATCCAGAAACCAATGACGCCCAAGCTCATGGCTACGCCGAGCAGCAGCGTGCGGCTTCGGTTGCCTGCAGAACTGGAGATCGCCATGATTTTCAGGGGGATCACCGGGAGGACACACGGTGTGAGATTCAGCAGAAAGCCACCGAGAGCTGCGACGATCAGCAGCAGAATGACACCGAGGGTCCCATCGGTATCGAGGCCAAACTTCAGACCAAAGGCATTGAAGTGCACATCGTCTGCAGCGATATCCGGCGCCGCCTCCCCGCTTCGGATCCGGCCGAAGACGCTGCTGTCAAAGTCAGTGAAGTCGGATGCGTCCGTTGCTGCTGTTCCGGCGAGATCCGAGAGCGGCACGATGTCAACGGCGACCGAGATGCCGTAGTCGAGCCAGCGCTGTTCCGGCTCTTCACCCGGCCCGGGAGGCCTCGGTGTGGGGGCCAGGCAGTGGACGGGATCGCAGGCCTGGAAAATGGGCCGCACTGTGAGGGTGGCTTCGCCCAGTGAGGCGTCACTTGGCGAGATGACGGGTACAAAGGCGATGGCCCTCCCTTCAAAGACTTCATATGGCACTTCCGGTCCACCCCAGCCGACCATGATCTCGTGGGGCGTGGGCCACTGAATCCAGTCGGTCTGCGGCGCGAGGCGACCACTCGAGGCCTCGATTTCGATGGCAGTGGCGATAAAGTCTTCCGACTCGCCCAGTTCCTTGGGGATCTGCGGGTCATTGGTATGGACATGCCAAGTGGGCTGCTGATCAAAGATGACCGCAAGTACCAGATCGCCGCCGGGGGCGATCTGGGTGCGGCTGGGGATGACTTCCACATACACGCGATCACGGGAATCGTCGAACTGCTGTGCTGGCGGGGGATTGAGGTTCAGCCCCCCGAAACCGAAGCCATCGCCCGGCTCGCCCGCGACCGCAGTCGCGACCACCGCCGTTCCGGCCAGAAGTCGATACCAGATTTGCACGGTGGACCTCCATCCAATGCCCCTTCATTGGGGTCGCCAGCAACCCCGAAGTTTACCCCACAAAGGCCGATTTGGTTGCGGCCTGTTGCCGGGGGGGATACAGTGCCCCGCTGCAGGGTTGGTTCGCCGCGTGGCGGGCCTCATGGCGTTCCCGTTCTCATGGAGTCAACCGGTGCTCAACAGCCCCGACCAACTCGTTTTCTGCCATGTGGAGTGATCGACTCCATCCCTTGTTCGTGGCATTGGCTGCTGCGGACATGTTCTCTAGGCCCACAGCCAGCTTGGGCCGATTTGGGGAGTTCCCCATGATCTGATCGACGACCTATTTTCGGTCGCATCGGATCACGGCCCCGCTTTGCGGGACTCCGGATCGGAGGAGCGGGTCACGGCCTTGAGGGCAGTGGCCCTTTGTTTTTCACCCCGTTCGACCGAACGGCATTTCACGATACGCAAGGCTTCAAAGGCGACCTTGAGATGAATCCCGAAACCATCCGCTTCATCGATGCCATTGCCCGTGAGCGGAACGTCGATCGTGATCTGCTGCTGCAGGACCTTGAGCAGGCCATGATCAGCGCCGCTCGCAAGCACTTCAACTCACTCGATACAGAGGAGTTTGCTTGCAAGATCGACCCCGTCAGTGGGCAGATCACGCTGTGGCAGATCCACGAAGACGGCTCGTCCGAAGTGATACCGCTTGAGTCGCTCGGTCGTATTCCTGCTCAGACCGCCAAGCAGGTCATGATTCAGCGTTTCCGCGACAACGAGCGGGCGAGCATTCTCGACGAGTTCGGCAAGCGGCTTGGCGAAATCGTGACCGGAGTGGCGCATCGCTACGAAGGCGGGGCGCTCATCGTGCAGATTGACCGCGCCGAAGGCTTCATGCCTCGTTCGCACCAGATTCCCGGCGAGCAGTTTCATCAGGGCGACCGCGTTCGCTGCGTGATCCATGAGGTTCGCGAGGACGGCAATCGCGCCAAGATCGTGCTCTCAAGAAGCCATGAGGACTACATCCGCCGCTTGTTCGAGGCGGAAGTGCCGGAAGTGGCCGAGCATGTGATCGAACTCAAGGCCATGGCCCGTGAGGCCGGATTCCGCACCAAAGTGGCCGTCGCGTCCATCGACTCGAAGGTTGATGCCGTTGGCGCCTGTGTCGGCGTTCGCGGTAGTCGCATCCGCAACATCGTAGATGAACTCGGCGGCGAGAAGATTGACATTGTGCGTTGGAACGAGTCGAGTCAGGTACTCATCGGAAACGCGCTCAAGCCCGCGGAAGTGAACGAGGTCAGCCTGTGCTTTGAACTGGGCCGCGCGACGATCATCGTCCGCGAAGATCAACTCTCGCTGGCCATCGGTCGTCGCGGCCAGAATGTGCGGCTTGCTGCACGCCTGACCGGCTGGGACATCGACATCCTCACCCCGGAAGAGTTTGCCAAGGGGTTGGAGACGCTTGAATCCACCATCAAGACGATTGAGGATGTGGCCGACACGATGCTCGACCGCATGGGCGCACTTGGCATGATCAGTGTCTTCGATGTGCAGGATGTTGGACAAGCCACGCTCATCAACGATGTGGGCATGTCTGAGGAACTCAGCGAACTGGTACTCAGTACCTGTGCCAAGAAGGCCAAGATCGTCGAAGAACAGCAGCGGATCGAGAAGGAAGAAGAGGAACGCCGCAAGGCTGAGGCTGACGCGGTGGCAATCGAAGTGGCAGGCGTCGAAGGCGAATCGGCCGCCGCCTCGATTCTTGGAGAAGCTCCAGCCATCGTGGATGCATCCGAGTCCATGCAGGAAGAGGCTCAGGCAGAGACGGCTGCGGCGTCTATTCTGGATGGAAACAGCGAGGAATCTAGTGAGAAATCCGGCGGAGAGGACATGCAGGGCTGACCGCGGGTCGCGGTCAGCATTGCCTTGGAGCGAACTTCGTGGCGAAGAAAGTCACCACCATTCGAGTTCACCAGATCGCCAAGGAACTTGGTGTCGCATCGAAAGATGTCGTGGCCAAGTGCGGCGAGGAGGGTGTGCCGAACATCACCAACCACATGTCGGCGATTTCATTCGGCCTGGCCGCCACGATTCGCGAGTGGTTCGATGATTCTGCTACGGGCAGTACTGCTGTGCAGACTGCAGCACCGGTTGATATCAAACAAGCTCGCGCGAAGGCCAAAAAGAAGGTCAGAAAGACGACGACCAAGAAGGCGTCTGCGAAGGCTGCTGTCAAAGAGCCCCCAGCCGACATCGCGACCCCCGCGCCCGAACCGCCGCCATCGGCCACGCGAGGCACCGGTCTGATCGAACCGCCGAGCCGCGCGGCTCCACCCGAAGTCCCGAGCAATCAGCCGGAAGAGAAACCTGCAACCAAAGCGATTCCGAACGAACCGGAACGGCCTGAGAAGGTCGAGCAACTTGGCCGCAAACTCGAAGAGCCGAAGAAATCGCAGTTGTCCGGTCCCAAAGTCATTCGAGTCGAGCAGCCGGAGAATATTCGGCCGCCCCGGCCTAAGGGCCCGCCTCGTAGCAGCCCAGATAAACCTTCCGGTGGTCCCAATCTCGGTGGTCCGCCACCACCAGATGCGACAGATCGAGGCAGGCCAAGTCGCCGCAATCGCCGCCGAACTGGCACCGCCGATCGAGGAACCGATGCCCGTGATACCAAGCAGCAGCAGGGAGCCAGCGTCGGGCAGCGCAACTGGCGTGAGCAGGATCTGCGTGAGCGAGAGCAGCGACTCTCACGAAGCGGCGGATACTTCCGCTCGGTTCGTCGCGACAGCGCCAAGCGGGCCTCAGGTCCGACTGGTACGCGGGCAAAATCTGCAGTGGATCTCGGCGGCGAGATCACGCTTCCTGAGCCGCTGACCATCAAGTCGATGAGCGCTGCGAGCGGCGTGAAGGCGCGAGACATTCTGCGATGGCTTGTGAGTGAGGAGCACGACGTCACCATCAACTCGACGCTCCCACCCGATGTGGCGGTCGACTGCATGTTGTCCTTCGGCGTGGAACTCGAGGTCGTCGAAGCCAAGACGGCTGAACAGCAGATCGCGGAGTCGTTTACCGATCGTGACATGAAAGATGAGCGTCCCCGCTCCCCGGTCGTGACGATTCTCGGTCACGTTGATCACGGCAAGACCTCACTGCTCGACAGTATTCGCAACGCCTCGGTCGCCGAAGGCGAGGCCGGCGGCATCACGCAGGCCACCAGCGCCTTTCGTGTGCCTGTAACCGTTGGTGATGATGAACATCTTGTGACGTTCATCGATACGCCTGGCCATGAGGCATTCACTGAGATGCGGGCTCGTGGAGCCAAGGTGACGGACATCGTGGTGCTCGTGGTGGCAGCGGATGACGGCGTCATGCCGCAGACCATCGAATCGATCAATCATGCCAAGGCGGCGGGGGTGCCGATTGTCGTGGCGCTCAACAAAGTCGACAAGCCGGAGGCGACCGACGCGAACATCCAGCGTATTCTCGGACAACTCGCCGAGCACGAACTGAACCCGGTTGAGTGGGGCGGCGACACCGAAGTTGTGAAGACCACGGCGATCAAGGGCGAGGGTATTTCCGATCTGTTGGAGATCCTCGACTTGCAGGCGCAACTGCTTGAGTTGACAGCAGATTTCGACGGGCCTGCCGAGGGTACGGTGCTCGAAGCACAGTTGCAGGAAGGCCGTGGCGCTGTCGCGAGTATTCTCGTGCAGCAGGGGCAGTTGAAGAAGGGTGACTACATCGTGGCTGGCCGCGGCTTTGGCCGCGTCCGTGACATCGTCGATGATCACGGCGATCGAACTCCTGCTGCGCTGCCGTCCGATCCGGTGACGATCTCCGGGATTGGAGACGTGCCCGACGCGGGCGATCAGGTCTTCGTGGTCAAGAATCTGCGAGAGGCCGAGACTGCAGCGAAGGAACGCGTCGCTTCCGAGCGGCAGCGATCACTCACTCGTGAGCGGGTCACGCTCGACAACATCCTCGATCACATGAGTGAGGCCGGCAAGAAGGAACTGCCCATCATCCTCAAGGCGGATGTGCAGGGATCGGTCGAGACAATCATGGCGACGCTTGCCAAGATGACCAACGATGAAGTTCGCGTGTCGATCAAGCATGCTGCAGTCGGCGGAATCAGCGAGTCCGATGTGTCGCTGGCCGATGCCTCAGCCGCGATCATCATCGGTTTCAATGTGACGGCCTCGGGCAAGGTGCGACGGGCCGCGGACGACGCCGGCGTGGACATTCGGTACTACGACGTCATTTACGACATCACCGACGACATTGAGAAGGCCATTGTCGGCATGCTCGAACCGGAGCACCGCATGGAAATCCTCGGTCACGCTGAGGTGCGGGAGGTCTTCCGTGTGTCCAAGGTCGGCATGGTGGCGGGTTGTTATGTCACAAGCGGATCAATTCAGCGGAGTGCCCTCATTCGCGTGACGCGAGACGACATCGTGATCGAGAACGATCGCAAACTGTCCCAACTCAAGCGATTCAAGGACGACGCCAAGGAGGTCAAGTCCGGTCAGGAGTGTGGCATGCTCATCGACGGCTATGACGACATCAAGGTCGGAGACGTACTCGAGTGCTATGTCTCGCACGAAGTGCGCCCCGGAACTTGACCAGGTGGAGCGACGCGGATGATGCGGCATCAGGAGCAGATTGATGCGGTTGTGCATCGCGGGATCCAGAAGATTCTGGGTCGCGGACTGAGCGATCCTCGCATTCGGGGCTTGGTGTCGGTGGTGCGGGTGAGTGTCAGCCCGGACTCGAGCGAGGCGAGGGTGTGGTGCTCGGTGCTGCCGGCCAAACATGCCGAAGCTTCCCTGCACGGGCTCAACGCCGCAGCTGGTTGGATCGGCCGTCGCTTGGGGGATGAGGTTCGCATGCGTCGCGTGCCGCGGCTGAAGTTTTTGTTGGATGAATCAATCAAGAAAGAGGCCCGGGTACTCGGAGCCATTCAGGAAGCCGTGAGGCGAGAGGATCAGAGCTCCTCTCCTGACAGCGAGGAAGCAACATCGTGAAAAATTCCAAGGAGCATGGCGTCAAGTTCACCGCACATGTCAGGAAACTCAAGAAGAGTTCGTATCCACCAGAGATGGATGATCCGGTGGAGGTGTTGGTCTACTCACAACTGGTGTGGGAGTCGACCTCATCGAAGGCCGATGAGGCGTGGGCACATCTTTCTTCGGGGATCCTCGACTGGCACGAGCTTCGCGTCTCCACACCAGCGGAGATTGCGGAGATGTGTCGCGACACATCAGATTTGGCGTTGGAGCGTGGCAAGCGGCTCAAGATGATGCTCAACCATCTGTATCAGCGGCACCATGAGGTAACGATGGTTCCAGAGTTTGAGCATGGCAAGCGGGATCTTCGCGAGTCCATCGAATCGCTCGACGGCATAACGCCGTTCGTGGCGGCAAGGTGGCTGTTGTTGTGCGGTGACATCAAAGTTGTGCCGATTGATGATCAGTTGTGTTGGATGCTCTCCAATGCGGAGTGTGTGGATGAATCCGCCACACTGACCGAGGTCGCTGCGTGGATCTGTCGTCAGGTCAGGTCTGATCATGCTTTCGACGTGCATGCCACGTTGCAGGCTTGGGTAAATGGTCAGAGCGATGCCGTTGCCAAGAAACGACTCAAGGCGACACAGACAGCGGCCCGTGGCGCAAAGCGATCCCGTGCCAAGGCCATCGCTGACCGTGGCGAGGCCCAACAGATTGCCAAGGAGAAGAAGGCCGAGGCAGCACGCCGCGCGGCGGCGAAGAAGGAGGCTGCCGAGCAGGCGGCGATTGAGGCAGAGCAGCGGGCTGCGGAGCGGCAGGCCGCGGCGGCAGCCGGGAAGACTACGTCAAAAAAGAAGTCGCCTGCGAAGAAGAAGATTCCCGCGAAGAAGACGCCCGCAAAGAAGAAGGTGACCAAGAAGAAGGCGCCTGCAAAAAAGAAAGTCACAAAGAAAAAGGCTTCTGAGAAGAAGAAGGTGACCAAGAAGAAGGTCGCCAAGAAGTCGGCTTCCAAGAAGAAAACGCGATCGACATCGCGCAAGCGCTGATGGCGGTGATCGGCTTCTTTCTGTTCGCTGGTTTGGCCACAGGGCCGCCGCCGCCGCTCCTTGATGTGACCGAGTTGTTGCAGCGGTATGGCGATGAGCCCGCAGTCGTAACCAACGGGCAACCGTGGAGTTCGGTCACGCATCGCCAGAGTGTCATGGCACAGGCAAATGGACGGGAAGCGGAGTTGGCGGGCAACATCCAACTGGCGTTCGAGGCCTACACCGAAGCGGTCGATGCCGACCCCTGCAACGAGGCGGCATGGTCGGGACTCTGCAGGATTGGGCAGCAGGCTGGCGATGTAGCGCTGGCGCAGAAGGCGTGGGCACAGCGACTTCGGTTGTGCCCTGACGATCCTGATGCGATCAGCAATGCCGCCTCCCGTGCCATTCGAACTGGTCGACATGAAGAGGCATTGCCGCTGCTGTTGAGGCGGTACGAAGCAGATTTGGGTGACGATCGGCTGCAGTCGGCCCGCTGGAACGCGGCGCTCAGCGTCCAGTTGGAGCGTGTTGGCGAAGAGGCTGCTGCCCCGCTGGGACAGAATGCTCGGGACACCCTCATGGAGTTGGCGGTGTCATCGCCGGGTGACAACGAGAACCGTATCAAATGGGCGAGTCTGCTTCAGCAACTCGTCAGCGAGGGATCACGTTCGCTGGCTCGCGACATTGCTGCAGCGCGTCTCGGCAGTGGCATGTTGACCGCTCTCGGTGATCGCGGCCGATTCACTTCCACGTGCATTGCGATCGATGGGGTAGCTCGCGACACAGAGGCGACTGCTGAACTGATTCGATCACTCCCCCCACACAATCTTCGGCTTCGCACTCATTTTCGAGAGCCGCTGAAGCCCGCCGAAATGTGGATGCATGCGTCGACCATCCACGCCACGTTGGGTAATGTGGACGGCGCGATCATGTTGCTTGAGGAGGCGATTCGGAAGGATGACAATCTTCCGCTGGCGCTGAACAACCTTGGATACATGTTGCTCGAGCGTGAGGTTGATATGCCGCGTGCTGCGGCCATGATCGAGTCGGCATGCGAGCAGGATCCGGAACCAGCGGCCAATCTCGACAGTCTTGGGTGGCTCAGAGTGTTGCAGGGTCGACTTCAGGATGACGAGCACGAGCGTGGTGCTCTGAGTCTGCTCCGCGAGGCGGCTCGGTTGTCAGATCAGATGGATCCGGTGATTCTTGAGCACCTTGGCGAAGCCGAGGCGGCCGCAGGCCAGGAGGAAGCTGCTCGTCGCACTTGGCGGCATGCATTGTCCTTGCTTTCGCACCCTCGGTTCATCGCTGACCGTGTTCGTATATACGACCTTGTGCAGAACGGCGACTGGGGCATTTATCTGATGCCTTCTCGCGCTCTGTATGATCTGGAGTTCCAAGACAACGCACCCCGTCTTCGGTCCAAACTTGATGTGAGCGAAAACGAGGCAGACTGAGACGTCAGGAGGATTCCCACATGGCCGGTCACAGCAAGTGGGCGAACATCAAGCATCGCAAGGCGAGGCAGGATGCAGTCAAGGGTAGGGCCTGGAGCAAGGCGAGCCGCGCGATCATGGCGGCAGTGAAGCAGGGCGATCCCGACCCGGACACGAACCTCAGGTTGCGGTACGCCATTGAAGACGCCAAGAGCGTCAACATGCCCAAGGACACCATCAAGAAGGCCATCGAGAAGGCCAGTGGTGAAGGAACTGACGGGGCGACCTATCAGGACATTCGCTATGAAGGCTACGCTGCTGGCGGCGTGGCCATTCTTGTTGATTGCCTGACTGAAAACGTGCAGCGAACCGCCCCGATCATCCGGCACGCCTTCGAGAAGCACGGTGGCAACATGGCCAAGACCGGGGCCGTTTCGTTTGGATTTCATACCAAGGGCGTGATCCTCATCGAGGAAGGGAAGGCGACCGAGGATCAATTGATGGAAGTGGCACTTGAGGCGGGCGCCGAAGACATTGTCGAGCATGATGGCGGCTTTGAGGTTATGACCGATGTGCCATCCTTCATCGCCGTCAAGGACGCCATTGACGCCGCCGCCATCGAGACCGTGAGCGCCGAGATCACGATGATTCCAGACACCACCATCACCTGTGACAGCGTGCTGGCCTCCAAGATTCTGAAACTCATCGATCTCATCGAAGAATGCGACGATGTTCAGAAGGTCCACAGCAACGCTGATATCCCGGAAGAAGTCATGGCTTCGCTGGAGTGATGGAGACTCGCCGCGCCGTCATCTTCCGCGGACAAGTACAGGGCGTCGGTTTCCGATGGACCACATGTCGCGTAGCGCAGTCACATCGTGTTCGAGGTTGGGTACGTAATGAGCCTGACGGCACGGTGCGGTGTGAACTAGAGGGCGAGCCGCGCCAGATCGATGTCTTCCTCGACGCGGTGGAGCATGCCATGGACGGTCACGTGCAGGAGCGTGTCGAGGTATCCGCCGGGGCCGGGACGATTCCCGACGAGGGTGTGGAAGTCAGGCGGTAGGGGTGGTCACTTGGATCTGAGGCGAATGTTCCGCCATCGCACCTGACCGGGGTCCGCAGAACCATGAACCTGCAGGGCGATGAACCCTTCGGCATCCTGCTTGTCCACCAGATTGGCGCACGGTATCCCGTTGACCCACGTACGAAGTCGATCTCCATCGGCTTCGATTCGAAGCGAGTTCCACTTAAAAATGCTCGGTACCGCCGCCATTGCATCCGGATCATCCTTGAGCGGCGCGAGCCACCCGCGCCCGGACTCATCGTAGATGCCGCCGGTCCACTTGCGGTCCGAGTGATCGAGTTCACACTGATAGCCGCTCACCCGTCCGTCTTCATCGCGTTGCCGTGATCGGAACTGCACGCCGGAGTTGATGGGCTCATCCCACTTGAACTCGAGTTCGAGGACGAAGTCGTCGTACAGATCATTCGTACGCAGGAACGTGTTCGGTCCAGGGCCCCGAGTGCCGACGATCTCACCGTTCTCAACGGTGTACGTTGCATCTCCGCCGACCTTGGTCCATCCATCGAGGTCTTTGCCGTTGAATATCGGTTTGGACGCCGTGGAACATGCGGTGAGCAGCATGACGATGCCACCGCAGGCGATGGCTGCAAGTGGGTGGGTGGTTCTCATGCCGTTGGTTGTGAGGCGCCACGACATTGACATCACATCGCGTCAGATCCAACATTGCCCAGATCAATGCAGGCATGTGTCGGTTCGCAGATGACTGAATCGTTCCACTGGTCGATGACACTGAGCAGATCGCCGACACCGATCTGGTGATCGCCGTCGATGTCGGCACGGCAGGCGTGCCCACTTCCGCTTGGTTCGGCAGGCACGAGCGTCCAGTCACAGCTCGCCGTGTCGATATTGCATCCGTTAACTGTGCCTGCGTATCGCATTTCAAGGCGTCCATCAGACCAGAGTCGGTGATAGACGATGTGCCGGGATGGGCTGCTTACGCCGCCGCCTTGTTCACTGGTTACGCCGAACCAGACGACCGTAGCTTCGCCAACGGTGTTATTGGCGACGCCGCCGGAAATGGAAGCATGGCTCGGTTGCATTCCAAGTGAGAGCAGTCCGAGGCCGAGGAGCCCCGTGGCTGCAGCCATGATGGTGTTGGGCATTGGATCATTCCTTCTATTGATTCGAGTGGTACGTCCCGAACCTACCAAGCGGAAGGGCTTGTGTCGATGATGTTCTGGACAGATGGAATGCTCTGGGAAATTTGATGGTTACAGGGGCATGGAGCCCATTGTCGGCACGATGTGCAACCGACCCTCGACGCAAGTTCGTCACACCATCCTGTTCACAGCACCGCCAGCGGGGTGTCGGCCTGCGGCCGGCACCATTGGCCGTGAGGTTTGCGGATCATGACGATGATCAGGTTGTCGAGTTGCAGCAGTCGTGAATCTGTATCCTCTGCGCATGTTGGAGCAACCTGTCGCAATCGTAACGGCCGCATCAAGGGGGATCGGAGCCGCGTGTGCGAGGCGGTTCGCGGCGGACGGATATCGCGTTGGGATCATGTCGAGGAGTGATGAGGGGGCGTCAGTCGCAGAAGAGTTCGGCGGCGTGTGGATGCAGGGTGATCTCACCTGCGAGCGTGATGTTGTGTCGCTTGTCGAGACAGCCGCGGCGAAGTGGGGGCGACTCGACGCCGTTGTCATCAACACCGGGCACTTGCCCACTGGGCCACTACTCGACATCACCGATGACGAGTGGCGATCTGGCCTCGACATGGTTTTGCTGAGCGTGATGCGCGCTGCAAAGGCGGCCATCCCGCACATGCGGCGGTCCGGTGGTGGCGCGATCGTGTGTACGTCCGGAGCAGCGGCACGCGAAGTGATGGATGATTATCCAATCTCGACCGTTCTGCGCAGTGGATTGACGGCGCTCGTACGGCTCGCCGCGCGACAGTGGGCGCCCGACATCAGAATCAACGCGGTCATGCCGGGCTTTGTCGGCACGTTCGACGTGCCTGAATCGATCGTTGGGCAGATTCCCATGGGTCGGGTGGCCGAGCCTGCCGAGCTTGCCGGGCTGATGGCCTGGCTCTGCAGCGACGAGGCTCGCTATGTCACGGGCGAGTCGATCTGCATGGACGGGGGACTCACCCGCGCGGTTCCGTGACAACGCTTTGGATCATCGCGTTCATCGGCGCCGTCTGGTGGCTTTGGCAATCAATGTGCATTGCGAAGACACTTCGCGCCGTGCGGCCACTGCCGCCAGGTCGGATCGTGCCACCGACCGAGTCGCCACCGCTTGTATCGGTCATCTGTCCGGCACGCGACGAGGCTGATGCAATCGAAGCCGCCATACGGACGCGGCTGACAGACACGGTGCCATGGATGGAGTTCATCTTCGTCGATGACCGCTCAAGTGACGGTACCGGTGAGATTCTCGAACGCGAATGCGAACAGGACGCTCGCGCCCGCCTCGTACGCAACGCCGAGCTTCCTGCTGGCTGGCTTGGAAAGGTCCATGCTCAGCAGGTTGGTGTCGATCACGCCCGCGTGCGCGAGGATGGGTGGTATTTGTTCAGCGATGGCGATACACATGTGCATCCCGGAGCCGTTGAAGCGGCGATTGCCTGGGCTGAGCAGGAGCAGGCAGATCATGTGGCATTGACGCCGCGGATCACACGCGGCACGTGGTTGCTGCGTTTATGCATCACACCACTGATGCGGGTACTGATCTGCACGCTTCGGATGTGGCTGGCGAATGACGATTCACAGCCCCGCGCTATGGGTGTCGGGGCTTTTAATCTCGTCCGCCGCGCGGCCCTTGAGCGGGCGGGCGGACTTTCGGAACTGCGACTTGAGGTCGCAGATGATGTGGGCGTCGGTCGCATCGTCAAAGGAGCCGGTGGCCGCAGCCGCACGGCGATCGGCGTGGCGTGGCTGGACATCGAGTGGTACCGAACGGCAGGGCAGTTTCTTCGGGGTAGCGAGAAGGGCGTTGCCAAGGCGCGAACGCGGCTGGGCATCTTGCGCTCAGGCCTACTTGGCGTTGCGGTGATCTGCGTGGATATCTCACCCTTCGTGTTGTTGGCATGGCTGCCTACACCAGCTGCGCTGCTGGCGACGGCGACGGCGGCGATGGCTGTGCTCATGAGCGTACAAGTGGCGCGGGCCTTCGGGTTGTCGGTGTGGTGGTCGCTGCTGGCCCCATTGGGAGCATTTGTGGCGTTGTTGATCTCGTTCCGCGCTCTGGGGCTTGGTCTGCTCCGCGGGGGCGTTCGCTGGCGTGGCGATACGCACACACTGGCGGCGACTACTGATGGGGAGCGGGTGCGTTTGTAATCGACCGCCGCGGACGAGTGGGCGATACAGGACTCGGCGCCCGAGCGAAGCGAGGAAGTCACGTTGGGCTGCCGCGGGCAATGCCCGCGGGTGTCGGCCTGCGGCCGGCACCATCGACCGCGAGGGAGGGGCGGTGGAGCCGAAGGCTCCGACCGCCGCGGACGAGTGGGCGATACAGGACTCGGCGCCCGAGCGAAGCGAGGAAGTCACGTTGGGCTGCCGCGGGCAATGCCCGCGGGTGTCGGCCTGC
>MPLX02163382.1_pt1 | contig 33220 bp, 30 predicted proteins | sample 1617341 | NCBI WGS metagenome assembly MPLX02 (sample SAMN05944804, study PRJNA350692) | marine metagenome | biome: marine; feature: ODZ; material: water; isolation source: 120 m water sample filtered on 0.2 um supor filter | place: Pacific Ocean | collected 2012-04-08 | depth 120m m | reverse complement strand
GGCAATTTTATCTTTATGACAATCATGGAGATATTTCTCATTCCTGTCTTTGTTGTTTTCTTTAATCTTTCATTTCAATACATAATTGAAATATGCTTGATAACCTTTATGGGTACGCTTGGATTTGTTGCTCTGGGAACTCTGATGTCTGCCATGTCTGCTTCATTTAAAACCAGGGAAATCATGCTTCCCATCCTTTTGTATCCGTTAATTGTTCCGGTTGTCATTGCTTCTGTAAAAGCTACAGGGGCTTTGCTGCATGGTAGATCTTTAGAGTCGGTAATGACATGGTTGAAACTACTCATGGTATTTGATATCATATTTTTAATTGCTTCTTTTATAATTTTTGAATATATCATTGAGGAGTAAGCATATTGCGGCGGAGCCGCAACCAGGTTTGATAAAGGAATGAATTTATGAATAACATAGGCTATCTTTTTGCCGCTAATATAATATTCTGGATTGCTCTGTTTTCCTATATTTATAAACTTGTACGCAAAAATGCCAGTCTATGCAAAGAGATAGAATCTCTTAAAGAAAATATATCAAGCGTCAGTAAATAAATGAAAAGTGAAGAGCCTTCATATAGTATTTTTAGCTGGTTGACATTTATAGCTGTTAGCGCGGCGCTTTTTTGTATATTTCTTTATGCCCCAACAGTTAAACATGAAGGCATTGTCCAGCGCATCATGTACTTTCATGTCCCTTCAGCCTGGATTGCTTTCTTAGCCTTTTTTATTGTCTTTATCACTTCTATATTATTTCTATGGAAAAAAGAAAGAGAGTGGGATATTATTGCCCACTCTTCAGCGGAGGTTGGTGTTGTTTTCTGTTCCCTCGTTCTACTTACAGGTCCTATCTGGGCAAAACCAATATGGGGCGCATGGTGGGTCTGGGATGCTCGATTAACTTCCACGTTGATTTTATGGATGATCTATGTAGCATACCTTATGATAAAGTCTCAAGCGGGCCCCGGCTCACAAGGAGCCCGGTATGCTGCCGTCCTAGGAATTGTAGGATTTCTGGATATTCCAATCATTCACTTTTCCGTCCTGTGGTGGAGGACTTTTCATCCACAACCCAAGATGCTTACAATGGAAAAAGTGGGATCCGGCCTGGAACCTTCTATGATAATAACTCTCATGGTTTCCTTAACAGCTTTTACTTTTCTCTATTTCCTTTTTATGGGTCAAAGAATTAAATTAGAAAAAATGAAGGACTCTATTGAAGAACTAAAAAAAATGAAGAGATAAATTATGTTAAATCCCCGATATAAAGTTGCTTTTTATTCATTTGGCGCTTTTACATTATTATTACTTGTTAGTGGTTTCTTTATGAAGCACGAAAATGTGTTTGCTTTCTTTTCTAAATATGAATCAGGAAAGAATCAGTCGAGCAAGAATAATAATATAAAACAAGCAAAACCACTATCTGAAGAAATTGCTCCTCAAGATGGATTTATGGCTCCTGATTTTTCTTTTCCTGATATGAATGGCAAATCTGTTTCCCTTTCTCAGTTCAGAGGCAAAATAGTATTTCTGAATATATGGGCAACATGGTGTGGTCCGTGTCGAATTGAAATGCCGGATATGGAAAAGCTTTATCGCAAATTTAAAAAAGAGGATCTTGTCTTACTTGCAGTTAGTATTGATCGACAGGGAGAACCGGTTGTTAAGCCATTTATAAAAGAACTGGGACTTACTTTTCCAATTCTTCTTTCATCGGATGGAAGTATCCAGAGGATTTATATGGTTAACGCGCTTCCATCTTCTTTTATTATCGATAAGTCAGGCCGTATAGTAACTCGAGTTGTAGGTGCCCGTAATTGGTTCGGCGCTGAAACACTTGAAACCTTCGAGTATTTAATCCGCAAGACTTAAACTTTCTAAAAGTTTAATAATGTGCATTGCCGGAAGTTCCACTCTTCAAAAAACAAAATCCACATACCGCTCTTCTTGACTTTTTGCTAATGAATGCTATATTTTTATTCTATGGTGAATGCAGCTTTTTCTTTTATATTTTTCATAATATTTTCCTTTTCTCTATCATATTTTCCATCCTTAGCCTATGCAAAAGATACGGCGGAATCTTTATACAATAATGCCAAAAACGACTATTACTCTTTAAAAGGATCTAAGAAAAAACAAGCGATTAAATCCAACTGGACAAAAAATATAAATAAGTTTCTCTCGCTTTCCCGACGTTTCCCCGGTAGTTCATTTGCTGATGACGCTCTTTTCACTGCTGGAATGCTTTACTATGATTCCTTTAAAAAGTTTGGTGGGACAAAAGACCTGAAATCGTCTATCCAGCACTACAGTATGGTCGTTAAAAAACATTCAAGCAGCAGCCTGGCAGATGATGCATTATTCCGTACGGGTGATATATATTTTTATGATTTAAAGAAATATTCTAAAGCCAAAAAAGCTTATACAAAGATAACTAAGAAATTTTCAAAGGGAGATATGTATAAGCCAGCGCTTGAAAGACTTAATGAGCTATCTTCATTCGATAACCCACGGACACCCAAAAGGATAATAGCAAAAAAGATCATTGTTATTGATCCCGGTCATGGGGGTAAGGATCGTGGCGCAAAAGGAATAAGAGGACTTTTAGAAAAAGATGTGGTTCTTGATATTGCCCTTAAATTAAAAAAATTGATTAAAATAAAATACGGCTATAAAGTCATTCTTACCCGTAGTAAGGATATATTCATTCCATTGGAGGAGAGAACAAATATTGCAAACGCTAATAAGGCCGATATTTTTATTTCAATCCATGCAAATGCAAGCGAACGTAAAGGTGCTTCAGGGATAGAAACATACTATCTTGATTTTGCTAAAAGCAACCGAGCGTTAGAAACCGCCGCGAGGGAAAATAAAGTACCCCTTTCAAATATTAGAGATGATGTCCAATATATTCTGGCAGACATGGTAGCCAATACAAAAATGAATGAATCAAGCCAATTGGCTGGAATTGTTCAAAATAACTTAATCCAAGGTATGAGAAAAAAGTTCAAGAATGTAAAAGATTTACGCGCAAAGGGTGGACCTTTTTACGTGCTGTACGGAGCCAATATGCCCAGTGTTTTAGTAGAAACATCATTTATTAGTAACCCAATGGAAGGAAAGAGGCTCAGGTCAAGCAAGTACAGGGAAAGACTTGCCCATTTCATTTTGCAAGGGATTGAAAAATATTTTAGAGAAACACAGGTTGCTTTTATAACAAAATAATAGTAAAAATAATAATAGTATTTGGTATCTAAGTTTTATTTATAATTGGTAGTTTGAGATTTTTTAAAGGAGATTTTTTAAAAATGGGTATGCGGAGGTGCTCCGAATGTGGTGCCATGTATCAACCTCTTGTGGGTGGGGCTACCATGAATTTATGTGGAGATTGTATTTCTGCCGGCTTAAATGACGGTCTATATAATGAAATAGCTTACGAAGAAGAATTTTTAGACAAAAAAGAAGATGAAGATATTATTCCCGATGACGTTTTAGATGAAGCTGTTCCTGATGAACCGGATGATTTAGATTAAAGTTAAGTATTGTCGAGGACGTTATTTTCAAATCTTTTTTTATATAACCCCCAGCACCCTGTAAAGAACAACCTCTTTTTGTTTCCCTTTTACATAGCGCGGTATTAACTTTTTTACAGCTATTTTATTTCTGACCTTCCTGTATGTGGAGTCGGAAATAAGAATTTCTCCAGCTTTAGACTGAGACTGGACGCGGTCCGCAAAATTGACAACATCTCCGATAACAGTATAGTCCATCCTTTTTTTTGAACCAATATTACCTGCAACAACTTCACCGGTATTAATACCAACGCCTATTTCTAATGGCCCTTCATTTTTTGATTGTCTGTTGCTATTGAAAATTTTAATTTTTTCCTGCATTTCAAGTGCCGCAAAAACAGCCCTTTCAGTATCATTGGATCGGCTTACCGGAGCGCCAAAAACTGCCATAATATTATCTCCAATAAACTTGTCGAGAGTTCCTTCATATTTAAATATAACATCAACCATTAAGCTGAAAAATTTGTTTAACATAAAGACCACCTTTTCCGGATCGCGCCTTTCTGACAACGAGGTAAATCCCCTTATGTCAGCAAATAAAACCGTTACCTCCTTTCGAACACCATTTAAACAGACCTTCTCTGTTCCATTTAAAATTCTTTCCACAACCTGATGGGCAACATACCGGCTAAAAGATTCTTTTATGATTTCATTCTCCGTAACATCGTCAATGATTATCATAATGCCTATGCTGTTACCTTCACTGTCATAAAGAGCATCAGCTTTAATGAATCGGTACACATCTTCACCGGAGTCACGGTGTAGTTTAAGCTTTGTTCGTTTAATTTTACCTTTAGCTTTCATTTCACTATAAAAATGTTCAAAGGGGATGCCCTGGATATAGCTGAATGCTTTTTCAAGACTTTTCCCTAATGCTGCGCTTGCAGGAAGACCGGTAATCATTTCCATTGATTTATTGAATTTTTGAATAATGTAGTTTTGGTTGTCCACAACTAATAAACCGGAAGTCATACTTTGAAGGATATTTTCATTGAACTGTTCCAGCCTTTCCAGATGTTTTTCTAATGAATCTGGTGTAATATTGCTCATATGTTCACGAAGCCCGCGAAAAGTTTGATTTTTTATATTGAATATATTATCAATATTCTAATAAATTGTAAATAAAAATATGAACAAAATTGATATGAGGGGAATAACAGATGCAGAACTCATTGAATATTTGAAGATAATGGGTTCTAAACCCTATCGGGCCAAACAGGTTTTGAATTGGATATACAATAAAAAATCCAAAAGCATAGAGGAAATGACTGACCTGTCAAAAAAACTAAGAGAAGATCTTCAAAATGAGTTTTATGTTTCAGGTCTTATTTTACTAAAAGAAATGGTTTCCAAGGATGGAACCAGGAAATATCTTTTTGAACTGGAAGATAAACAAAAAATTGAATCCGTGCTCATGCCGGATGACAAAAGATTAACCTTATGCGTTTCAACCCAGGTGGGTTGCAAGTTTAATTGTTCTTTTTGTTACACCGGCAAAATGGGGTTTACCCGGAATTTAACCACAGGTGAGATTATCAACCAAATCATGTTAGTCAGCAGAAATGAAAAAAGAATTACAAATATTGTTTTTATGGGGATGGGAGAACCTCTTGATAATTATGAAAACGTCATTAAAGCAGTTAAAATTATCTTTTCTCCCTGGGGACTTGGGATTGGCGCCTCGAAAATCACGCTCTCAACCTGCGGTTTGGTCCCGGGCATAAAAAGGCTTAAAGATGAAAAACTCAGTATTAACCTTGCTATTTCATTAAACGCGTCCAATGACAATGTTAGAAACCGGTTAATGCCTGTTAATAAGAAATATCCTTTAAAAGAACTGTTAAAAACATGCCGGGAATTCCCGATTAAACCAAAAAATCGGATTACTTTTGAATATGTTTTAATTAAAGATCTCAATGACTCGGAAAAAGACGCGAAACAATTGGCCGATCTTTTAAACGGGATAAAATGCAAAATTAATCTTTTGCCATTTAATAAGAGAAATGACTCCAAGAGTCAATATGAGACACCTGATAAGGATAAGGTTGACAAATTTCATGAGTATCTCCTTTCCCGTAAATTTTCTGTTTTTACGAGAAAACAGAGAGGAATAGACATATCTGCTTCCTGCGGACAATTAACTGCATCATGCAACAAATAAAAGCAAATTCGAATATCGAATATCGAAATCCGAAACAAATCCGAATAAGTAAAATTCTAATGTTCAAAACTATGGAGCTTAGATTTTTGTTGGTTTTGGATTTTGAGTATTTAAGTTTCGATATTGTTTCGGATTTCGTGCTTCGAATTTCTGATTTTTACAAAGGATATTGTGTATTGGTACCTTTGTGGTTATGAATATCGTGTTTACGGCAAAGGCCATGTTATGCACTTTAGTGGTTTAAAACATTAAAAAAAATATGGTAAAATCCAGTACTTTGTATTAGTGTTTTACGAATAATCGAATAAAAAAATGAAAAAAAGCATAGCAATTTATCCAGGGACTTTTGATCCTGTAACAAACGGTCATGTTGATATTATAAAAAGGGCCCTTCAGCTTTTTGATAAATTAGTTGTCGCTGTCGCCCATAATCCTCAAAAAAATCCCATGTTTACAGTAGAAGAGAGAGTTGATTTCATAAAAAGCGCTACCACAGGCTGGGAAAACTTAGAGATAGATTCTTTTAATGATCTGCTTACTAATTACGCGCGAAAAAGAGAAGCCAATGTAATAATTAAAGGTTTAAGAGCTATTTCAGATTTTGATTTTGAACTTCAGATGGGATTAATGAACAGGACCTTTCATAAATCATTAGAAACAATATTTATGATCCCAAGTGAAGAATACTCTTTTCTCAGTTCCAAAATCATCAAAGAAATCGCATGTTTTCATGGCGATGTAAGCAATCATGTCCCTTCATCCGTTGCAAAAGTCCTGAAAAATAAATTCAAATAACCTCTTTCTATTTCATAAAATGTAGGAATTCCAAAACATTGATCTATCGTAGATTTGGGAAAACTGAAATCAAAATGCCGGTGTTGACCTGCGGCGGGATGCGATTTCAATTCTCATGGAACAGATCTGATTCTCCAACTCAGGAAAGTAAAAAACGAGTAAAATCCGTCATTCTCAGTGCACTTGAGTTAGGCATAACCCATATCGAGACCGCTTATGGCTATGGAACAAGTGAGGAGGAGGTTGGCGCTGTCATTAAAAATCTGCCTAGAAATTCTTTTATTTTACAGACAAAAGCATCCCCCAGAAAAGATGTTAATGAATTTTTAAAACGAATTGAAGAAAGTCTAAAACTGTTGAACGTGGACTACGTCGATCTTTTTGCCATCCATGGAATTAATAATGAAGAACTTCTTCAATACTCTCTAAATAAAAATGGCTGTCTCGACGCTCTTCTTAAACTGAAAACAGAAGGGGTGATTCGGAATATTGGTTTTTCCACTCATGGTTCTACTGAGATAATTTTGAAAGCTCTAAAATCCGGTGGTTTTGATTACATTAACCTTCACTGGTATTATATTTTCCAGGACAACTGGCTGGCTATTATGGAAGCCAACAAACAAGACATGGGCGTACTCATTATCAGTCCTAATGATAAAGGAGGAAAGCTATACGACCCACCGGAAAAATTAAGAAAATTAACGTCTCCGCTTTCGCCGATGATTTTTAATGATCTCTTTTGTCTTTTACGCCATGAAGTTTCCACTCTTTCCACAGGCGCTGCCAAACCCACGGATTTCGATGAGCATATTAAAGCCCTGGATATCTATGAACAGCGAGAAAATATAATTCCTCCAATCGTTGAACGGTTAAATCAGGAGTTTAAAAATATTGTTGGTGAAGTGTGGGCAGCAACATGGAAAGAAGGATTACCTCAATGGAATGAAACCCCGGGGAATATTAATATCCCGGTGGTCCTGCATCTCTGGAATTTAGCCAAGGCATACGATATGACGGAGTATGGGAAAATGCGATTCAACTTAATGGGAAATGGGGACCACTGGTTTCCCGGGAACAAGCCGGATTTTCCGGATAAATTTGATTTTTCCAAATGCCTTAAAAACTCTCCTCACGCTCAACTGATACCGTCTATTCTAAAAGAAGCTTATTCCCTTTTGTCCGGCACAGAGGTCAAACGTCTCGGTGGGAAAAGTACATAAAGATCAGTATTTAATAACCAAACGATTTGCTATAGAATAAAAACACCGCGACACTACAAGAAAGAACATCTAAATCTTTCATATATGAAAAAAGTCTATATCGTTATAAGCATTATTTGGTTAATGGTTCTTCAAGCAGGCTGCAACTTTGACCATCCGCTCAATAACCCTTATGATCGTGAAGAAAGCAGTCAAAACATCCTCTATTCTTCTTTTACCGAGCGGCCTAAACATCTGGACCCTGTCCGGTCTTACAGTTCAAACGAATACGCGATAATAGGACAAACATACGAACCGCCGTTTCAATACCATTATTTAAAGCGGCCATACGAATTAATCCCCCTCACCGCTGTTGAGATTCCTAAACCGATATATTTTGACAAGGGTGGAGAACGCCTCCCTTCCGATGCTCCTGATGAGCTTGTGGCAAGCGCGGTTTATGAAATTAAAATAAAGCCCGGCATAAAATACCAGGAACACCCTGCTTTTGCGAAAGATAGTCAGGGAAATTATCTGTATCATAACCTTTCGGACAAAGATATGGAATTCATCTTTGAACTAAAGGACTTCAAACAAACCGGCAGCAGGGAATTAGTAGCAGCAGATTATATATATCAGATTAAACGGATGGCAAACCCTCTATTGCACTGTCCGATTTACCCGATTATGGCTTCTTATATAGATGGTTTTGCCGGGTACTCGAAGGACATTGGTCAGCAATTAAAAAATATCAGGGAGGAAAGAAAAACTCTTGCAGGCGCATCATATAACCAGGAACTGGACGAACAGAAAAACCCGATACTCCTCGATCTGAGCGCTAACCAACTCAAGGGAGTTGAAGAAGTTGACCGGTATACTTTTCGCATAACTCTTAAGACCAAATATCCTCAATTCATCTACTGGATGGCCATGCCCTTTTTTGCTCCCATCCCGGCAGAAGCAGATCTGTTCTACGCGCAGGGACCGGTGCTTAACCGTCAGATTTCTCTCGACTGGTATCCGGTCGGCACAGGGCCATACAGGTTGGCAGTCCATGATCCCAATAAAGAAATGATTCTCGTCCGAAACGAAAATTTTCATAAAGAGCTTTATCCATCAGAAGGGTTTAACGAAGCTCAAGAAAAAGGACTTCTAAAAGATGCGGGGAAACAGCTCCCGTTTGTAGAAAAAGTAGTTTATAAACTGGAAAAAGAAAATATTCCGTATTGGACCAAATTTCTGCAGGGATATTATGATACTTCAGGAATTTCCTCGGATAGTTTTGATCAGGCTATTCGTATCCAGTCCGAAGGTGACGTTGGCCTAACTGACAGTATGAAAGCAAAAAATATCCGTCTTTCCACAGCGGTTCAAACCAGTACTTTTTATATAGGTTTCAATATGCTGGACGATGTGGTGGGCGGTTATAGCGAGGAGAAGAAAAAATTAAGACAGGCGATTTCTATTGCTATTGATTATGAAGAATACATTAAGATTTTTTTGAATGGACGGGGAATACCGGCACAGAACCCTTTGCCGCCGGGAATTTTTGGATACATTGAAGGGGAAGCAGGCATTAACCCTTTTGTCTTTAATTGGGAAAATGGGCAGCCAACGCGGAAACCAATTGCTGAAGCAAAACAATTATTGGCAGAAGCTGGCTACCCGGGTGGAAAAGATTTAAAAACTGGCAAACCCTTGCTGCTTTATTTTGATACTGCCGCTTCAGGTCCTGATGCTAAATCTTTCCTTGATTGGCTCAGAAAACAGTTTAAAAAAATTGATATCCAACTGATAATCCGCTCTACAGATTACAATCGCTTTCAGGACAAGATATCCAAAGGGAGCGAGCAGATTTTCCAGTGGGGCTGGAATGCCGATTATCCTGATCCTGAAAATTTTTTATTTCTTCTTTACGGTCCTAACAAAAGAGTTGGAAAGCATGGAGAAAATACAGCTAATTATGAAAACCCGCAATTCGACGCGCTTTTCATAAAAATGGCTAATATGGAAAACAACACGGATCGTCTTAAAATCATTCAAGAGATGACAAAAATCCTTCAGGAAGACGCGCCATGGGTTTCGGCGTTTCACCCTATAGGTTTTGGTCTTTATCACGAGTGGTATCTTAACGCCTATCCCAACTTAATGGCAAACAACACGCTTAAATATAAACGAATTGACCAAGAGTTACGAATGAAAAGCAGGAATGAATGGAACCAGCCAATTCTCTGGCCTTTGTTCTTAATATCTATCATTGCCATAATCAGTATAGTACCTGTTGCTTTTAAAATTTACCGTAAAGATTCTTCTTGACGGTATGAAGAAGATGAACTGGATAAATCTTAGAAATAACAATACTTAAATTTTTTTGAGCTTGTAGCTTTGTGTTTTCTGCTTTTGTTACTATGTGCCTGAATAGTTCATTTGTGATTTCAAAATTTTAGCTCATTTATTTTTATGCTCAACTACATCATTCGCCGAAGTTTATATGCTATTCCCATTCTTCTCGGGGTAAACATAATTACCTTTGCCTTGTTCTTTGTTGTTAATACACCGGATCAGATGGCACGACTACACCTGGGGATGAAACGGGTAACTCCGGAAGCTATTGAAAAATGGAAAAGAGATCATAATTATCACCTTCCCCGGTTTTGGAACGGAGCAGAGTCAGGATTTAAAAAAATTACCCAGTCTATTTTTTATCAGAAGTCGGTCGGTCTTTTTGCTTTTCGCTTTGGAAAATCAGATGAAGGACGGGATATTACGCATGAAATAGGGAAACGCATGTGGCCAAGCCTTGCGATCGCTTTACCCACCTTTCTTCTTGGAATTCTTGTAAATATCACAATCTCCATGTTTATTGCCTTCGTTCGTGGAAGTTACATGGATATCAGCGCCATGATTTTATGCGTTATTATAATGTCCATATCCGGACTCTTTTATATCATTGGCGGGCAGTTCCTCTTCGGCAAAATGCTGCGCCTGGTGCCGATTTCCGGCTTCGAGTCCGGTGTTTCTGCAGTCAAATTTGTCATTTTGCCTGTTGTAATAGGCGTCATTGGCGGTATAGGTGGTGGAGTGCGCTGGTATCGTACCCTGTTCCTCGAAGAAATAGGAAAAGACTATATCCGCACTGCCAGAGCCAAAGGTCTGGAGGAAACAACTGTGCTTTTCAAACATGGACTAAAAAACACTTTGATTCCGATATTAACAGGGGTTGTTGTGATCATTCCATTGCTGTTTATGGGTTCTCTTGTGATGGAAGCCTTTTTCGGCATTCCCGGACTTGGAAGTTTTACTATCGACGCTATTCAGTCGCAGGACTTCAATATTGTTCGCGCAATGGTCTACCTGGGTTCTGTTCTTTACATTGTGGGTCTCATATTAACGGATATCTGCTATAGCTGGGTAGATCCAAGGATAAGGTTTGAGTGAGGAGTGGTTACACTGATTGTTTTTATGATTACGCAGATTTTAGAAATCAGTGTAATCAAGTATTAATAATCGGTGTAATCATATAAATTATGACTTTTAAATTTGTATTTCTCACAACGGACATTTTAATTTACCTTCTGTTTTTCATCGCGGTTAGTTTTGCCGTATACAGTTCCAGGTTCGAGCACCTTCGCGCTCCCTGGCGGCAGGTAGTGCATAACAGATTAGCGATGACAGCGGCCTTTGTCCTTTCCGGTTACCTCGTGATTGCTCTATGCGATTCCATCCACTTCCAGCAGCAGGCATTAGATGAAAACAGTCAACCTGTTCATGACAATCAAGGCAATATTGTTTACCAACCTGAAGTGCTTTCTCTTTTTGATCTGTTTGTGACAAACATCAGGGAAAATACTGAAAGCACATATTCAGCGCCTCTATCTGCTCAGTCTTACAGCAAAGAAAACATTGCCCTGCCTGATGGAAAACAGACGCGGGACTATCCGAAATTAAAATTTCCTGAAAAACACCTTTTTGGAACAGATAAAGTAGGACAGGATGTTTTTTACAGGGCTTTAAAAGGGATACGCACCGGCATTGTTATTGGCACTCTGACCACTTTAATCATGCTTCCCTTCGCCATCATGATGGGCGTAATGGCCGGGTACTTCAAGGGGCGGGTGGATGACGTCATCCAGTATATTTACACAACTCTTAGTTCTATTCCAGGCGTTTTGTTAATCGCATCCGCTGTATTAATGCTTCAGGTTTATATGGATACACACGCGGACCAATTTGAAAGTATCACAGCTCGAGCTGATACACGATTGCTTTTTCTCTGTATAATTCTCGGCGTAAGCAGTTGGACAGGCTTATGTAGAATTTTAAGAGGAGAGACATTAAAGCTTCGGGAGATGGAATACGTGCAGGCATCGCAGGCCCTTGGAGTAAATCATTTTAAAATCCTCCAGAAACATATTGTGCCGAATATTATGCATATAGTATTAATTACAGTTGTACTTGATTTCAGCGGACTGGTATTGGCGGAAGCTGTTTTGGCTTATGTGGGAGTTGGAGTCGATCCGTCTATGGAAAGCTGGGGCAATATGATTAACGCGGCGAGATTAGAGCTGGCACGGGACCCTATTGTCTGGTGGAATTTGGCAGCGGCATTTGTCCTGATGTTCGGTCTGGTACTTTCCGCAAACCTGTTTGCCGATTCAGTACGGGATGCCTTTGATCCCCGCTTGAGGACAAGATAGTTTTGCATTGCAAATTGTTCACTGTGCCTCTGTAATAAAAACAGAAAAGAGAATCTGTAAATTAAAAATCTCAAATATAAAATGTCATGAGTTTACTTTTATCAGTAAAAAATCTCAAAACCTCTTTCCAAACCGTTGATGGGTTGGCTTGTGCTGTTGATGGCATATCTTTTGATATTCATAAGGGGAAAACCTTAGCCATTGTAGGGGAATCAGGATGCGGGAAATCCGTTACGGCCCTCTCCATCATTCGACTTATTCAGGGTCCGGCAGGACAGATTGCAGGTGGGGAGATTTATTTTGAGGGTCAGGACTTGCTAAAACTGCCGGAAAACAAAATGAGGGAAGTCCGCGGCAACAAAATATCCATGATTTTTCAGGAACCGATGACCAGCTTGAACCCTGTAATGACGATAGGCGAACAAATCATGGAAGTTACCCGGCTGCACAAAGGATATTCCAAAAAGGAAGCCTTGGAAAAAGCGATTGAAATGTTGGATCTCGTAAAAATTCCTGATTCTGAAAGTCGTATTTACGAATACCCTCATCAACTCTCAGGCGGGATGAAACAGAGGGTAATGATCGCTATGGCACTCTCCTGTGAACCAGGCTTGTTGATAGCCGATGAACCAACTACAGCGCTTGATGTCACTGTACAGGCTCAGATATTGAAATTAATGAAGGAGCTGCAGCAAAAAACAGGAACAGCGATTTTACTGATTACTCATGATATGGGTGTAGTTTATGAAACAGCGGATTATGTCACGGTAATGTACGCGGGTCAGGCTGTAGAGCAGGCAGAGCGTTCTCAGTTTTTTAAACATGCCCGTCATCCGTATTCTACTAAACTATTTGAATCTTTACCTGACGCGAAAAAAAGAGGGAGCGAACTTAGCGCTATACCGGGCCGCGTTCCTGATCCCGTGAAATATCCTCCGGGATGCAGGTTTGCTGACCGCTGTCACCTGGTTTTTGATAAGTGCAAGGTAGAGGATCCGGCTCTCCTCTCTATCGATAATAAACATTCAATTGCCTGCCATCTTGGAAAAGACGCGCCAGCTATTAAAATTGAAAAACTTCCGGAAGTACAAAAAAATAAAAAAGAAATTCAATCCGCTATCACGCCATTAATTACAGTAAAAAATTTAAAAGTTTATTTTCCTATTCATAAGGGATTATTTCAGCGTGTGGTTGGGAATGTTATGGCAGTGGATGGCTTGGATATTTCAGTGCAGCCGGGAGAAACCTTAGCACTGGTGGGTGAATCTGGGTGCGGGAAGACAACGGTTGGCAAGGGAATCATCCGTCTTATCGATATTACCGAAGGAATAGTTCGTTTTAATGGGACAGACCTTTCGCGAATATCAATGCGCCAGTTAAGAAAACTTCGAAAAGACTTTCAGATCATGTTCCAGGACCCATACGGATCGCTCAATCCACGTATGATGGTAAATCAGATTATCTCAGAGGGCATGATTAGTCAGGGAATCGGAAAGAACAAAAAGGAAAGGGACAATCTAATAAAAGAATTAATGGAACGGGTCGGGCTCAATCCGAAGATGATGAACCGGTATCCCCATGAATTTTCAGGCGGACAGCGTCAGCGAATTGGAATAGCGCGGTTTTTGGCATTAAAACCAAAGTTTGTGGTATGTGATGAAGTGACAAGCGCTCTGGATGTATCCGTACAGGCCCAGATATTAAATCTTCTAAAACACCTTCAAAAAGAAGAAAACCTCTCTTTTCTTTTTATTACCCATAATCTCTCGGTGGTATCCTATATCGCGGATAGGACGGCAGTCATGTATTTAGGTAGGATAGTTGAGAGAGGAACAGTTGAGGAAGTTTTTGAGACCCCAAAACATCCATATACCACAGCTCTTTTAGCCGCAGCACCACGTATTGGAGAAGATGGTTTGGAAAAAATATTCCTGGAAGGTGATGTCCCGTCTCCCATCAACCCCCCGCAGGGATGTCATTTTCACCCCCGGTGTCCAAAGGTCATGCCTAAATGTAGAGATGCATATCCTGAACAAAGTACCTTCTCAGACAGTCACTCCACCCATTGCTGGCTTTATTAAAAATCAAAATTATTAACCACAGAGAACAAAAAAAAAGCTGTCAGAGCAGGCCTTGGTCTCAAGCCTTCGGGTAGTTTTCTTTTGGAAACAGATTGTTGTGCATGATTTTTTTAGTAACATTTCAAATCATTGTGCTATCATGTGAAATTATAAATTAATTGTAAAAGTAAAGAATGCATACCGAAATAAGACAAAATATTAAATACGGTCAGCCCAATAAAAGACGGCTTCCACCCTGGCTCAAGAAGGATTTCAGGAACCTCAAGAGCCACAATGTTAAACGGTTGTTGAGAAAAAGAAATTTACACACCGTTTGCGAATCTGCTAAATGTCCGAATATTTTTGAGTGTTTTTCAAAACCAACCGCTACGTTTATGATTTTAGGAAATGTTTGCACTCGCAACTGCGGGTTTTGCGCTGTTTTTAGCGGTGCTCCGTTACCGGTCAATTCCTTTGAACCTGAAGAAATAGCTAAAACGGCAGTAGAAATGGGTTTAAATCATGTTGTGATTACTTCTGTGACAAGGGATGATCTCGAAGATGGAGGCGCGAAACAGTTTGCTTTAACGATTAATGCCATCAGAAAAATGAATTCTGATATTTCAATAGAAATATTAACACCTGATTTCGACCCACAAAACATATTAAAATCTGGCAAGCCGGACATATATAATCATAATATTGAAACAGTGCCTCGCCTATATCCAAAAGTCAGGCCTCAGGCTGATTACAACAAATCTTTGAAAATATTAGAGACCATTAAAAAGCAGGCTCCGGAAGTCATTTCAAAATCCGGAATCATGGTTGGTCTGGGGGAAGAGTTTGATGAAGTTATCAGCGTCATGCGTGACTTGAGGAATGTTGGTTGTGACGCCATTACAATTGGACAATATTTGCAGCCATCAAAAAACCACCTGCCGGTAGAAAAGTTTATTTACCCTGAAGTTTTTGATCAATACAAAAAAATAGGAAACGAGTCAGGTTTTAAGTATACAACATCTGCTCCTTTTGTGAGAAGTTCTTATAACGCCGAGCTGCAGGTGCGAAACTAACAGAACAGAAATGTTATGCGTGAATTTCAAAGAATAAAAAGACTTCCTCCCTATGTATTTAATATTGTAAGGGAATTACTGATTGAAGCTCGCCGAAGAGGAGAAGATATCATTGACTTTGGGATGGGAAACCCGGACCAGCCAACGCCCGATTTCATTGTGCAGAAACTAATTGAAAAAGCGCGTGAACCCCAAAATCATCGTTATTCAGCCTCAAAAGGCATTCCAAATTTACGACTTGCTATTACAAACTGGTATAAAAGAAAATTTGATGTTGAGTTGGATCCGCAAACTGAAGCTATTGCGACTATAGGGTCTAAAGAAGGCATTTCTCATTTATCGTTGGCCATTATTGGGCCGGGCGATGTTGTCCTGGTGCCTACTCCTACTTATCCTATCCATAATTACGCTGTAATAATAGCAAATGGAGATGTCGTTCAGATCCCCATGAACAAAGAGGGTGATTTTTTTGAAAACCTATTAAAGGCTTTTAAACGCCATTGGCCTCACCCCAAGATTTTAATTATCAACTTCCCGCATAATCCCACGACCGCTTGTGTAGATTATGATTTTTTTGAAAAGGTTATAGACTTTGCTAAGGAACATAATATTATTGTTGTTCATGATTTTGCATATGCGGACCTTGTTTTTGATGGTTACAAAGCCCCAAGCATGCTACAGGTACCGGGAGCAAAAGAGGTAGGGGTTGAACTTTTTTCTCTTTCAAAGAGCTACAATATGCCGGGCTGGAGAGTTGGTTTCGCGGTTGGTAATTCAGAAATCATAGGCGCATTGGCCCGTATAAAAAGCTACCTGGATTACGGTATGTTTCAACCTATACAGATTGCTTCTATCATTGCTTTAAACAGTGAGCGAGACTGTGTAAACAAAATAGTTGAAACTTATAAAGCGCGTCGCGATCTGCTTGTTGACGGGCTAAACCAGGTAGGATGGCAGATTGAAAAGCCTAAAGCCACAATGTTTGCATGGGCGGAAATCCCCGACGATTTCAAAAAGATGGGCTCTTTGGAATTTTCCAAACTCCTCTTGAAAGAGGCAAAAGTTGCTGTGTCTCCGGGGATCGGATTTGGAGAAGGGGGAGACCAGCACGTGCGCTTTGCCCTGGTAGAAAACGAACATCGCATTCGTCAAGCAATCAGAGGGATTAAAAGTATTTTGAAATAAAATGATAGAATTAACTGAGAAAAATCTCAGGATTGATAAAAATACTTACCTCCGCACCGCCAAAGTCCTCGATTTTATTATCAAATTTTTAACCGTAAATATCCGGCTGCATGAAGAGAATAATATCATTGAAAAGAGCGATATTTTTCTCTTCAACCATTTTTCTCGTTTTGAAACATTTGTTCCTCAATATCTATTTGCTAATAAAGCAAAAATTTTCTGCCGTACCATAGCCGCTGCTGATTTTTTTGATGAGGGAGTTTTCGGTAACTATCTCGCAAATATTGGAGCTGTTCCTCATAATTATTCAGATATTATCAATTTCCTCGCTAAAGAAATAAACCGAGGTATTAAAATTATCGTGTTTCCTGAAGGGGCAATGATCAAAGATAAAAGTGTTATGGATAAGTTCGGCCGTTTTTTCGTTTATTCAAGAGAAAAGCGCTCAAAGAGGCGTCCTCATACCGGTGCTGCAGTTATTGCTCTTCGCGTGGAAAGCTGCAGGTTTTTGTATCATCTGGCTTTGAAAAAAAATGATAAAGACAGAATTGAACTTTATTCTCGCTGTTTTCCAGAAATCGAAAAATCAGGAGTTACTCCTGCCCACATGCGCTCAACTCAAATAGTACCTGCCACAATAACTTTCTATCCTTTAAGAATATCGGAAAATTTTCTTAAATTTATGGCTGAACATATTGGTAATAAAGATCAACGTTTGATTGAAGAAATGGCCATCGAGGGGAATTTGATTACTAAAAACACTGATATGGATATTCATTTGAGTGCCCCTATTAATGTTAGAAAAAAATTTACTTTTATAGATAAAGCCATTTTGAAAGGACTCTACCTGCTAAAAATTGGGCCATGCTTCGACGCGAGCCAAAACAGTTCCTTGGTTACTAAATTCTTTATCGCTTCATATGGAGCTCGAATAAGACTCCTTGCCAAAAGATTAACCGACAAGTGTATGAAAATAATTTATTCCCATGTAACCATTAATCTTCCTCATATTGCTTCCCAAGTAGTTTTTTATCTTATTTTGGAAAAAAAATTATTCCATATTGAAAAAAAGAAATTTATTACAATGTTATTTTGCGTAATTAAGGAAATACAAAAGGAAAATAATTTAATACTTCACCCACATCTGTTAGATCCTGAACAATATGCTTCTTTACTTCAAGGAGAAAATGAGCCCCTGAATCAGTTTTTGTTAATGGCTCAGGAAGAAGGGATTTTAAGCATTACAGAAGACACTTTATCTTTTTCGCAAAAACTTTTAGAGAAATTTGAGTTTGACACTATCAGGGTAAAAAACACACCGAAAGTTATATGCAACGAAGTAAAACCAATAAAGCAATTGGGAAAAATTGTGGCCAGAGTGATAAACAACATTACTAAATATGAGAAAAACCGGCTACCGGAATATTTTTTTGATGATGATCTATCAACATATTATCGCGATAAAGAAAGATTTTCCGGTTCTGATTATGAAGACATTAACCAGAGAGAAACAAAAATCCATAGCGGTGAACCTTTTTTTCTGAAATCCAACCGGTCAAGAGGTAAAAAAACAGGTATTTTGCTGATTCATGGATTTCCCGCTTCCCCGAAAGAAATGAAACCCCTTGGGGAGTTTTTACATGATCACGGCTATACGGTCTATGGAACCAGGCTGAAAGGCTACGGAACTTCCCCTCATGACCTGGATCAGACACCATGGGAAAAATCAATTGAATCAATTGAACAAGGTTATAAGGTATTATCTTTATGGTGCAAAGATGTTGTAGTCGTCGGGTTTTCTGTTGGGGCCGTTATCGCTCTGGATCTGGCAAGTCAATCACGGAACAATACTCGAGGTGTTGTATCAATTTCAGCATCAGTTGAAGTAGAAGGAATGGATAACCTTGCGTTAATTTTTTCTGCTCAAATGGAAAAGCTAGTTAAACTAATACCAGGCGTCAAGTCAAAATTCATTGAATGGGATACTGAAAGTCCTCAAGTCAATTATCGTTCCGTACCTCTCCCAAAATTAGTAGATTTAAAAAATTATATAGAAAAGGTCAAGAAAAGGTTAAAAGCAGTATCCATTCCTTTATTGATTGTACAGGCAAGCCATGATCCTATCATAAAGCGCCAAAGCGCTGAATTTATCTTTGAAACAGTTTCATCCGAAAAGAAAAATATTTTCTGGTACGAGTCAGATAAACATAATGTCGTTAATGAAAACTGTGTTGCAGTGTATAATAATGTTTTATCTTTTATTAAAAAATTGAAATAAAAGGTAAGCAACTAAGGCGCAAAGTACTTCTATGCTAAAAAAATACGCTCAAGTATTTATTTCGATATTATTTATTGCCGACCTTATCTCGGTTGTTTTCTCGTGGTTAGCCGCTTTCTTTATTCGATTTGTTCTGGAGTTATTTCCCTTAAGACATACCTTACCGGTTTTCAGCGACTACCTGATATTTCTCCTCTTCATTAGCATCGTTTTCCCTCTATGCCTTTTAGGCTATGATCTTTATAAACCAATGAGAGGGAAAAAGCAGTTTGATGAGTTTGTTAACATATTTAAAGCAGTTTCTATATCCATTGTTATCCTTACTGCGATTACTTTCTTTTATCGTGAAAATTCCTACTCTAGAATTGTAATGCTCCTTTTCTGGCTTTTAAGCATTATAACTATTACTCTTTCGCGTTTTTACTTAAGAAGGACCTTAAAATATTTTAGAGAAAAAGGCTACAACCTCCGACATGTTTTAATCGTTGGGGCAGGGGACCTGGCAAAAAACCTTGCTGAAAAGATTAACCTTCATCCGGAAATAGGATTTAATATAGTTGGATTTTTAACGGATCATTCTGATAAAGTTGGTCAATCTGTTTCAGGAAAAAAGATATTAGGACAATTGGAAGAGGTCCAAAAAATAGTGAGAGAATATAAAATTGACCAGCTTTTTATAGCTTTGCCTCGCCACGCCCATGATAGATTAGAAAAAGTTATAAGCTACTTAGGGGAAGAATTTGTTGATATAAAAGTTGTGCCGGATCTTTTACAGTTTATGCGAATCAATCCGGGAATTGAAGACATGGACGGCCTGCCTATAGTTAGTTTAAGTGAAGGCCCCTTATATGGCTGGAATAAACTATTTAAGAGATTTGCTGACATTCTTGCTTCCTTAATCATGCTGATTGTTATGTCTCCGGCAATTACAATTATAGCGATTGCTATAAAATTAACATCCAAGGGACCTCTTCTTTATAATCAGGAACGCATGGGATTCAGTGGACGCCATTTTACGATGTATAAATTCAGGACCATGTTTGAGGATGCAGAGAAAAAAACAGGAGCGATCTGGGCAAGAAAGGACGATTCTCGAACAACATCAATAGGAAAACTTTTACGAAAAACCAGTCTCGATGAACTTCCGCAATTTTTTAATGTATTGAAAGGTGATATGAGTATTGTAGGTCCGAGGCCGGAGCGACCTGTATTTGTTAAGGATTTTAAAAAATCTGTTTATCAGTATATGCTACGGCATAAAATGAAAGCGGGAATTACAGGGTGGGCGCAGGTAAACGGCTGGAGAGGAGATTCATCGTTGGAAAAACGAATAGAATATGATCTTTATTATATCGAAAACTGGTCTTTTTTATTTGACCTGAAAATCATATGGCTGACTTTCTGGAAAGGACTAATTAACAAAAACGCTTATTAATTAATATGTTTTCCACGAAGATACAATAAAACACCCTCCCCTTCGTGCCTTTGAAACTTCGTGGCTAACTTTTATCTGCTCTATAGAAATAGTGAAAGTATGTTGAGAACAATAAGGAGGAACAATATTGAACGCAAAGATCTACATAACTTTTAAAAAAGGTATTCTTGAACCTCAGGGAAAAGCAATCCAGCATTCTTTATTATCGCTCGGACATAATGAAATTCAGGAAGTACGGGTTGGAAAAATAATTGAAATAAAAATGAAAGGAACAAACAAAAAGGAAGCGGAGAATAAACTGAAAGAGATGTGTGAAAGTCTCTTAGCTAATACCGTCATTGAAGATTACAGGTTTGAAATTAAAAGCGAAAATGAATAAGCTACTAAATTTTATTCGTGTGCTTCGTAGTTAAAATTTACTGGAAATAAAAATATGAAATTTGGCATTATAGTTTTCCCCGGATCTAACTGTGATCATGATTGTTATCACGTTATAAAGCATGTATTAGAACAGGAAGTTGATTTTTTATGGCATAAGGACCAAATAAAAAAAAATTATAACTGTCTTATTTTACCCGGCGGTTTTTCTTACGGAGATTACCTGAGACCCGGAGCTATTTCACGATTCTCCCCGATTATGAGCAGTGTAATCAAGTTTGCCGGAAAGGGTGGTCTGGTAATCGGTATTTGTAACGGATTCCAGGTTTTAATGGAATCAAACCTTTTACCCGGAGCAATGATGAGAAACAAGTCCTTAAAGTTTATTTGTAAAAATGTAACAGTTAAAGTAGAGAACAGTAGCACTCCATTTACCAGAAACTTAAAAGAAGGTGAATTGTTAAACATCCCTATCGCCCATGCCGATGGAAACTATTATGCTGATCAGCAAACGTTAAACAAGCTGAAGAAAAATAAGCAGATTGTTTTAAGGTATGCTTCTCCTGATGGTGAAGTAAGTGACGATGTCAATCCTAATGGATCCTGCCTGAATATAGCCGGGATTTGCAATGAAGAAGGGAATGTTTTAGGAATTATGCCGCACCCGGAAAGATGCTCTGAGAGTATCTTAGGAAACCAGGATGGGCTTAAAATATTTCATTCCATTTTAAATTCAAAAGGAACGCGGATATAAGCAAATCAACACTGATAAATTGTAGATAATCTGTGTTCATCTGCACCCCGCTATCAGTTTCTTGTAAATTTCAGATACCTGTTTCTCAACTTCATAAATAGATTTGTTGTTATCAATCACGTAATCGGCCAATTTTACTTTTTCATCTAGAGGCATCTGGGAATTTACCCTTTTTTCAGCGTCTTCGAAACTTAGGCTATCTCTTTTCCTCAGTCTTTTTATTTGTGTGTCTTTGTTTAAATAAACAACTATGAGCTTATCCACTCGGTTATGATGTCCTGCTTCGATGAGTAGAGCAGCGTCTAATATAATAATTCCAGATTTATTGTTTTTTCGTAACTCATTAACCCGTCGGTTTTCCTCTTCAATAATTCTTGGATGAGTAATAGCCTCAAGTTGTTTGCGTTTTTCAGGAGCATCAAAAATTTCAGCTGCTAACTTTTCTCGAATGATTTCTTTTTTATCATCTAAAACAGATCCGCCGAAAACCTCGACAATTTCCTCCCAGGCAGCTTGATTTGGTTTAACTATGTCTCTTGCTATAACATCCGCGTCAATCAAATGGGCCCCAAGCTTAACAAACATTTCTGAAACCGTTGTTTTACCAGTAGCAATTCCACCTGTAAGGCCAATTAATAACATGGTCATAATACTAAATTACTCTTCTTGAGCGTTAAAAAAAAATAATATCAGCAATTCTAACTCTTGTGACTTTGTTTTTACACTATTTTGGAGTTCAATGACAGTTTCATTTATTTTTTTGTTTATCCTGTAATCCTGCTTAAAGTTTTTATAAAATGGAATAAATAATAAAAAAATGACTTCCTATGGAAATGAATCAATTTTATCTTCTCCAAAGCGTTGCCGGTTATCGGTATTCGATAGATTCTTTTATATTAGCTGATTTTGCATCTCCAGCGGAGGACAACAAAATTCTTGATTTGGGAACAGGGAATGGCATTATCCCTTTGCTACTGTCACGCAAGACCACATCAAAAATAACAGGACTTGATATCCAGTATTCTTTGTTGCAACATGCCAGGCGTAATATTTCTCAAAACAGACTTGAAAAGCAGGTGATGTTGATTCAGGGTGACATTAGGTTTTCAAAATCATTTTTGAAAAATGGATATTTTAATATTGTGGTCAGCAACCCTCCTTATCGAAAATTAAATAGTGGGCGCCTGAATCCAAATACAGAAAAAGCCATTGCCCGTCATGAAATTCTTATTACTTTGCCTGAGCTTCTTGAAAACGCTTTTAACCTCCTTTGTGATGATGGGAAACTGGTTATGATTTATCTCCCTGAACGATATGATGAACTTGTTTGTACAATGTCAAACCATGGACTAATCCCAAAAAAAATAAGATTTATTTATTCAAACAAAAATAATAATCCCAAGATGTTTTTGATCGAGGGGGTTAAAAGGAAGATGAATTCCCCTAACCCCCATTGCAAAGGAAAAAAAAGTGATTTAATTATGCACCCCCTTTATATTTATGATAATGATGGCAACTATACTTTAGAGATGCAAAAAATTTATGATTCCTTTAATAATAATCGCGGGGCCAACAGCGACAGGAAAATCTGAAAGATCGCTCCATCTGGCAAAGCGCTTGAATAGTGAGATTATCAGCGCCGACTCCATGCAGATTTATCGCTATTTTGATATTGGAACGGCGAAGCCTGACATCAAAGATCGAAAAACCATACCTCACCATTTGACCGACATAATTAACCCTGACGAAGAATATAGCGCAGGAAAGTTTAAAAAGGACGCGGAAATAATAATCAACAAACTTCACGCAAAAGGGAAATTGCCGATTGTAGCAGGAGGCACGGGTTTATATATTAACGCTATTACCAAAGGATTCTCCATGGCAGTACCTTCTGATCCTGAGTTAAGGAAAAACCTGAGAAAAAGGTTAAACAATGTGGGGAGCCAGACTATGCATAATGAACTTTCAAAACTAGATCCCGATGCGGCAAATAAAATTAATCCCGCTGATAAATTTCGGATAGAAAGAGCTTTAGAAGTCAATTATCTAACGGGGAAACCTATTTCATCTTTACAATCATCCGAGAAGAATGACGCAAATCAATATGATGTTCTGTATCTTGTTTTGAATCAGTATCGCTCTTTACTGTATCAGAGGATTAATGAGCGTGTTGACAGGATGATTGAAAAAGGTTTAATCGATGAAGTTAGAACTATTCTCGCCAGGGGCTATTCAGAGCGGTTAAAACCTTTTCAGAGTATAGGATACAAAGAGATCGTTCAGTACTTGAGGAAAGAGTTGGCATCGGAACAAGCAGTTGAAAAGATAAAAAAAGAAACAAGAAATTTCGCAAAAAGACAATTAACGTGGTTTAAAAAAGTCTCTTCAGCAAAATGGATTAATGTGGATATTGATAAACCTGAAATGACTAATGAAAAAATTTACGCATTAGTCCAGGAGCATTTTAATTTTTAAGTTCTTCTATAAATAATTCTAAATGTTGTATAAAAGAGATTCTTCAGTCGCGGAGCTTATACTGAATAAAAATAAGTGCTTCCGAACGGACCATCCAGGGTTGTTATAAAATGAAAGGTTTAAATTTAAATATTACACATTAAAACGAAAATTTATTATATCTCCGTCCTGTACAATATATTTTTTTCCTTCCAGTCTGGCAAGTCCCCTTTTTTTTCCTTCGTTCAGTGACCCACAGCTTTTAAAATCTTCATAAGAAATAATTTCCGCTCTGATAAATCCTCTTTCTATATCGGAATGAATTTCTCCGGCAGCTTCAAGGGCCTCCGTATTTTTTTTTATTGTCCAGGCTTTTACTTCATCCTTGCCCACAGTAAAGAACGAAATAAGTCCTAATAAGCCGTAAGACGCCCGAATAAACTTATTCAGACCTGGTTCTTCAATGTCCATTTCTTTCATGAATTCTATTCTATCGTTTTCTTCTAATTGAGCTATTTCCAGCTCCACTTCCCCGCAAATGCTGGTTACCGCCATATTCGGATATGCCTGGAGCTTTGAAATATCTGGGAGTTCGTTTTCTGATTTGCCTAACCAGCTATCCGATATATTATAAATAACAATAACCGGTTTAATGGATAGCATTTGGAATCCGCTCAACAATTTTTTTTCCGTGCCTGTAAGCTCGAGAGCTCGAAGAGGTTTCCCTGATTCAATAGTATCTTTACAGGTATGGAGCAATTTTTTTTCATCCTCGTGGAGTTGGAGTTTTTTCCCTTTAGAAGACTTGTTAATTCTTTCCAGCCGGTTTTCAATAGTCTGCAAATCCGCAAGGAGCAATTCTGACTCCCACTCTTCTATATCCTTTACAGGAGAAAAATCAGCGTCTTGATCAAACAATTTGCAAACTACAGCCAAAGCTTCAGCGGTTTTCAACTGGTTCAGGGTTTCCGGTTGTTTTTCTAGAGAAGTCGCAGTTTTTTCAAAACCCGCAAAGTCGGTAAAGATTAGCTCCGCGTAAGTTGTTTTTTTTGGCTGGAAAACTTCTGAAAGGTAATCTATTCTCCGGTCCGGGACCTTTACCGTTCCGATATTTGGTTTGTCTATGACGTGTTGATCTTCAGCAGCCCGGGTCAACGCTCTAAAAATCGTTGTTTTTCCAACAAAAGGTTTTCCTGTTACAGCTATCTTCATGGAGATGTTAATTGGATACGTTTGATTTCTTTGGCAAGACCTGACTTTGAATCCATTTCAACCACTACCGCGTTCAACTGGCTATCCCCGCTTGCAACCGAAAACTTTTCTGGAATAGACGTTTTAAATCTAAAAATCGCGGTTTCTTTTTTCATACCTATTACAGAATCTATTGGTCCGGTCATCCCAGAATCTGTAATATATGCCGTACCCATAGGGAGAATTTTTTCGTCGGCAGTCTGGACATGTGTGTGAGATCCAATAACAGCGCTGACCCTTCCATCAAGGTACCAACCCATTGCGATTTTTTCAGATGTTGCTTCCGCGTGCATATCCACTATTATGAATTTTGTTTTTTTTTTAAGTTCTGAAATTTCACTGTCGGCTGTTTGAAATGGGCAATCGAGATTAGGCATAAATACTCGTCCCGCTAAATTTAAGATTCCGGCGCAGGTTCCATCAGAAAACCGGAACAAAGTAGAACCTGAGCCCGGCACTCCTTTTGGATAATTTGCAGGTCGCAGAAGATTGTTCTCTTTCGGTAAATATTCCAAAGCCTCTTTTTTATCCCAGATGTGATTACCTGAAGTAATCACATTAATTCCCATATCAAATAACGATTCACCTACTTTGCGTGTAATCCCAAATCCTCCGGCAGCATTTTCTCCATTGGCTATACAGAGGTCAATTTTATATTTATCAATCAGATTGTCCAGATACTGCGATAAAATTATTCTTCCCGGTTTTCCAATAATATCCCCGATAAACAGCAATTTCATCGAGCAAACTCCACAGCCCTTGTTTCTCTTATAACAGTTACCTTAACCTCACCGGGGTAAGACATTTCTTTCTCAATTTTTTTTGCAATATCTTTAGCTAAAAATGTTGAGTCAGAATCATTTAATGCCCCCGACTCCACAATCACTCGAACTTCACGCCCCGCCTGAATAGCAAATGTTTTTTCAACTCCTTTGAAAGAGTCTCCTATTTCTTCCAGCTTGTTTAATCGCTTTACATAGCTTTCCAGCATTTCTCGGCGGGCTCCAGGCCTTGAGGCGGATAATGCGTCCGCGGCTGCTACCAGGATTGAAATGGGCGAAATGGGTTCTACATCTTCATGGTGAGATGCCATAGCGTTGATTACAACTTTATGTTCATTATACCTTTTCGCAATATCCGCGCCTATCTGTGTATGAGTCCCATCAGTCTGATGGTCAATAGCTTTTCCAAGATCATGAAGTAGCCCTGCCCGCTTTGCCAGTTTTTGATCCATGCCTAATTCTGCAGCCATAATTCCACAAATAAACGCAACTTCTTTCGAATGCAATAAGACGTTTTGAGAGTAGCTGGTTCTATATTTCAGCCTGCCCAACAATTTTAGTTCTTCCGTATGCATTGAATCGATCCCTAACTCCTGAATAGTCCTTTCTCCCTCTTCCCTGATTTTTGTATCCATTTCTTTTTTCGCTTTATTCACAATTTCTTCGATTCTACCAGGATGAATTCTTCCATCAGCAATTAATCGCTCCAAAGCCATTTTGGCCACCTCGCGGCGAATAGGGTCAAAACCAGACAGAATGACCGCTTCCGGAGTATCATCAATTATCAGGTCTATTCCGGTCGCCTGTTCTAACGCCCTGATATTTCGTCCCTCTCTACCTATTATTCGTCCCTTCATATCATCTCCGGGCAGATCCACGATTGATATTGTAGTTTCAGATACATGATCCGCAGCTATTTTCTCAATAGCCTGGCTAATAATCCATTGAGATTTCTCATTGGCAGTTTCTTTTGTTTTATCTTCTATCTCTTTTAGTTGTACGTTGGCATCCTGCCTGGCCTCTTGAAGCAGCTGAACTTTTATTTCAGTTTTTGCTTCGTCACTGGTCATTCCGGAGATTTTTTCTAATTTCGCCAATTGTTCGGTAAGTGAATTATTAAGGTTTTTTTCCTTTTTACCTATTCGCTCTTCCGCCTCGGAAACTTCTCTCTGATGTTTTTGAAGGTCTTTCTCCTTATTCTCCAGAGCCTCCTGTTTTTTTAACACGTTGTCCTCTTTCAGATTTAACCTTCGTTCAAGATTTTTGATTTCATTTCTCTTATTTTTTGACTCTCTTTCTAAGTCCGACTTCATCTTGAATTGTTTTTCTCTTGCCCCAATGGCTGCCTCATGTTTGATATTTTCAGCTTCTTTTTCAGCCTCCTTTAAAATATTTTGCGAGAGGCTTTTAGCTTCCCGAATTTTAAGTTCTACCAAAATTTTTCTTAGAAAATACCCGATTAACAGAGAAACAAAGCCAACTGCAGCAACAACCAAGACTGCCTGAGGCGTAACATGTTGAATTCCAAACATTTTATTAATCCTCCCTACATGAAATAATTCTATTTTCTGTAATTATCTTGTCCATTGAAATATCGTGGCTTGAAAGAGTTATTTCGTCAACGATCTGATATTCAAATGCTAGAGCAATTACAGATTTACAGGACGGAACTGATGCCAGGAATTTATCATAAAATCCCTTGCCAGACCCAATTCGTCCCCCTCTTTTATCAAAAGCCAGGCCAGGAACAACTACCAGGTCAATCGTATTTTCGTCTTTAAGCAAATTCCGCTCATCTATTTTTGGTTGACATATTCCAAACGGCCCCTTTTCCAATTCATTATTAATGTTATATACTCTGTAAAAAGAAATTTTGCCTTTCAAAACATCAACAGCGGGCAAATAAACTGCTATGTTTTTTTTTATACAGGCATTGATAATGTTTTTAGTTTGAACCTCTTTGCTGCCAGCCATATAGATCAATAAATTTTTAATCTTTTCATCTTCTGTTGATTTATAATAATTTTTTTCTACTTCCCGGCTTTTTGAAATAATTTCGGCTTCATCAAGTGATTGCCTGATTTTCCGTATTTTTTCTCTAATGAAAACCTTTGATGTTTTATTAAGCATCAGCATTTATTTATATCTCTACGATTTGTTTCAATATTAGAGTGCAATAAAAGATTTAAGCTAAGTGCAAAGTTAGAGAGAACATTATTGTTCCTCAAACGAGCAAGCGTTTTCTTTCTTTGAGGCTAATTTGTGGAAAGGTCTTGAAAAAAGATTTGGGTTAAACGGGAATGAAGGTAAAGATATATCTTAAAAAGACCACCGGGAAAAATTTATTTTATTCTCCTGCTGAATCTTTTTAAAAATCAAACCATTTTTTAATTTCACCTTGTCTGTTAACAAAATCTGCTCAGGACTAACAACTTTTAACAAATCAGAAAAACAGATTTTCGGATTAAGATTCTGCGTAATTAAACAAAAGGTATTTTTTAAAAAACAGAATGATATAAGCGATATATCATAAGTTTTTCTAACAAGATCTAATTTAACCATTCAAACCCAATTTTATCTAACTCAAAAACCTTTCAGCAATAAAAAGCCTTAAATCACTAATATATAAAAATTCCCCCCGCTATTGTGCCGCTACGTATAGCTTTTTGATCCTGTAATACCAGGTGGACTCCCAATGCTGCTGCTTCAGGCTTCCCCGTGAAGGGCATGCACACCACAGAGCTCAGAGACTCCATTCTATAAGTGTTGGAACAAAAAACTAAGCCATATCGTACACAGCAGGGGAGATTTTGTTTATCTCCTCGTAACTTAAAATTACCATATCAAATTATTTATTTCAAGTTAAAAATTACTTTGTTTAATTGTAACTCCGCTTTAAGGGAGATCACTTTTCTGATAGTATCAATATTTATGGTTCAATTAATCCTGATTTTTACCTATGATAAATGTTGATTCTCTATACCTGTCTTTAACAAAACTCTATTCTTTTTTACAGACTCCCCTTTTTAATAAGTTTGCTCTTCCACCGTTACAGGCTTTTTTTGATGTAAGTTACCGGTGCAACTTAAGGTGCAATATGTGCCATTCCCTGTCATTAATAGAAGATTCTGTTACTCCTGAGAATAACAAAAAGGAACTTACCTCCGAACAAATTATAAAAATAATTCGTAAATTGCCACGAAATACCCTTATTACATTTACAGGTGGGGAGCCTTTTCTCAGGAAAGACATGCTTGACATTTTAACTTCAGTGTGTAAACGCTACAAATGTCATATCATTACAAATGGAACTTTGGTTGACGAGAAAACAGCTTACTCGTTGGTCGAATTGAGATCACGGTCATTAATAGCGACGGGGCTTATGATGGTTGGTGTCTCTCTTGAAGGACCGGAGGAAATTCACGATGAAATCGTCGCGAAAAAAGGATCATTTCAGAAGGCAATTTCAGCAATTAAGCTAATCCAAAAGCAAAAGGAACTTTTACGTTCTCGTTATCCGATGATTCATCTTACCACTGTGATCACAAGAAAGAGCGCCCCCCACCTGAACTTTATTTATTCATTGGCAAAAAATTTAAAGCTGGATTATTGTAATTTTGTTTTGGAAAACAAGTCTGTGTTTTCTCGCGAGAGGCAGACCAATAATTTTTCTTCTCTGTACAAAAGCCCTTCCTCTCCCTCAAAAATCGATGAGGAACTCTTGCGTTCTCAACTGGATAGTTTAGAAGGACTTGCTTCTAATAATGTTGCGCCGAGAATTCGATTCTCGCCGGTCAAAATCAGCTACCGGGAAATTGTAAGGCATTATTCCACAGGAATCGACCCGAAAGATTACCGGTGTTATGTCCCCTGGAGCAAAATTGGTTTTTCCGCTTTTGGAGACGTCATTTGTTGTCCGCATATGAAGATCGGCAATACCATTGAAAACAATTATGATACCTTATGGAACAGCCTTCCATATAAGACTTTCAGAGAGAAGTTAAAAAAAGAAAAATCCTTTCCCTGTTGTTCTGGTTGTTGCTACTCTGAATATGTTGGTAGGAAATAATTTAAAACTATTCTCCTGCGAAAACCGTATTCAGACTGTTCGAAAACTACCATCAGAGACGCGATTCAAGTATATCTGACTGCAGTATCCGAATCTAATAGAGACGAAAGGTTAAAAGCTTCTATAAATAGATTTGACGTTACCGTGGAGTGACAGCTTTAGCTTATTGACATGGAAAAACATATTTGATATAAATATATTACCTTCGGGGCGGGGTGGAACTCCCCACCGGCGGTAAACCCTGTTTAACAGGGTAAAGCCCGCGACCCAAATGGTAATTTTTTTTCATTTGGCTGATCCGGTTAAATTCCGGAGCCGACAGTTATAGTCTGGATGGGAGAAGGTGACCCGTTAGAAATTCTGACGGGGAAAAAGGAAAACCTTGAGATTATCCTTGTTTGCAGAGGCATTGTTGCCTCTGCATTAATGTCCCGAAGAGTCTATAGATTCTTCGGGTTTTTTTTGGCTGAAAATATGGAACATGACTATTACATGAAAAAGGCCTTACGCCTTGCTGCTAAAGGAAAAGGGAGAACCAGCCCTAACCCGATGGTAGGAGCCGTACTTGTAAAAAATAATAAAATTGTCGGCAAAGGATACCATAAAAAAGTCGGACTTTCTCACGCAGAAATTGAAGCAATACGAAATGCAGGTGAAAAAGTAAAAGGGAGCAGACTCTATCTTAACCTTGAGCCCTGTTCTCATTACGGGAGAACGCCTCCCTGTTCGGACGCGATTATTAAAAACAGAATAAAAGATGTGATTATCGGAATGAAAGATCCAAATCCGCTGGTCGCGGGAAAAGGCATTAGGAAACTGAAAAAGGCGGGTATTAATGTAATGCAGGGAATTATGGAAAAAGAATGCAGGGAAATTAACGAACCTTACATTAAATATATTACAAAAAAAATCCCATACGTTACTTTGAAGGCTGCCAGCAGTCTGGATGGAAGGATATCTACTAAAACAGGTGAGTCCAGATGGATCACAGGAAATCCGGCGAGAAATCATGTTCATAAGATCAGGGATGAGGTCGATGCTGTTATGATCGGTATAAATACTGTGCTTCGGGATGACCCTGTGCTGACAACAAGGTTGAAAAAAAAGAAAGATTTAATGAACCCCATAAGAATTATTTTAGATAGTCGCCTAAAAATCCCTTTAACAGCAAAATTAGTTCAATTAAAAAACGGACAAAAGACTATCGTTGCTACCACAGTAAATGCGCCTTTGAGAAAAGTAAAGGCATTGGGGAAAATAGGGGTAGAAGTTTTAAAAATTAGAGAAAGAGAATCTAAAGTAGATATGAAGGATTTGATGAAGAAACTACGGAAAATGGAAATCAGCAACATCATGATCGAAGGGGGTGCTGAAGTCAATGCTTCTGCCTTGCAATCGGGTATTGTGGACAAGGTTATTTTTTTTATAGCGCCGATTATTATAGGTGGCGTTAACGCGACAAGCTCCATTATGGGCGATGGAATTAGTTTCTTAAAGGATGCTGTATCAATAAAAGAAATTAGCATAAAAAAAACAGGCCGTGATTTTATGTTAGAAGGGTATATTAATCGGTATTAAGGTGCTTTGAAATGTTTACAGGGATAATTGAACAAGCAGGAAAAATAAAAAGTTTTCTTAAAAGAGGAAATCAGGCAAAAATAACTATTGAGTTCCATGAGAGTGCTTCTGATTTAACTCTGGGTGAGAGTATTGCCGTGAACGGGGTTTGCCTGACTGTTGTTAAAATCGGCAATGGTTATTTTGCAACCGATATTTCTGAGGAAACCCTGGATCGAACAAACCTTGGAGAATTAAAACCAACAGATAAAGTAAACCTCGAAAGATCTTTAAAAATTGGTGAGAGATTAGGAGGCCATTTTGTAAGTGGTCATATTGACGGAGTAGGGCGCATTTCAAAAAAAATTAGAAAGGGAGAAGAGATAGTATTAACAATTAAAGCTCCTGAAAAAATTATGAAGTATGTTGTTGAAAAAGGTTCCATCGCGGTAGATGGTATCAGCCTGACTGTAGCTTCTTGCGATGAAAAAAGTATTACAATCTCCATTATTTCTCATACGGAAGTTTGCACTAATCTTAAGTGGAAAAAGTCAGGAGATGTTGTAAATCTGGAAAATGACATGATTGGAAAATATATTGAGAAGTTTGTAAATCTTAAAAATAGAAATAATGGGGGGAAAAGCAAGATAAGCAAGGAGTTTTTGGCAGCACACGGATTTTGAATAAGAAAGCTCGAAGAATAAAACCCAAGATTCGCAGAAACAACTAATTTAGCTTCGCAGATTCGCCCAATGAAGAGTACCTGCGAAGACTTGAATTCGCTAATATACAAATTCTTTGATTAGAGTAATTCATGGTTTGACTATTTTAATTCTTCGTGCTTAAAATTTTTAATTTTTATTTATTCCTAAATTAATGAGGACTGATATGCCATTCAACACTATTGAAGAAGCGCTAACTGATATTAAAAATGGAAAAATGATCATTCTTGTGGATGATGAAAACAGAGAAAATGAGGGAGACCTCATGATAGCCGCAGAAAAAGTTTCTCCGGAAACAATAAATTTCATGGCTAAGTACGGGAGGGGTTTAATTTGCCTTGCTTTGACTCCTGAGCGGGTCGAAATGTTGGAGCTCCCCATGATGGTCAATGACAATACATCCAATTTTCAAACAGCTTTTACTGTTTCCATTGATGCTAAACATGGGACAACAACCGGGATTTCAACTTCCGACCGCGCAAAAACAATTCTGGCGGCAATCGATCCAAAATACAAAAAAGGAAATCTTGTACAGCCCGGGCACATATTTCCATTGCGATCAAAAGAGGGAGGTGTTCTGGTCCGCTCCGGGCAAACAGAAGGTTCTGTCGATCTTGCCCGCATTGCCGGCTTGAACCCAGCCGGTGTGATTTGTGAAATTATGAATGAAGACGGTTCAATGGCACGCGTCCCACAACTCAAGAAGTTTGCGCTAAATCATAATTTAAAAATGGTATCGGTTAAATCCTTAATTGAATACAGGATGAAAAGAGAATCTTTTGTTACAAAG
>MPLX02022700.1_pt1 | contig 33338 bp, 27 predicted proteins | sample 1617341 | NCBI WGS metagenome assembly MPLX02 (sample SAMN05944804, study PRJNA350692) | marine metagenome | biome: marine; feature: ODZ; material: water; isolation source: 120 m water sample filtered on 0.2 um supor filter | place: Pacific Ocean | collected 2012-04-08 | depth 120m m | reverse complement strand
CCGTGGCTCCCGCCCGGGGGCAGCTGGGAGTGGAGCGAAGCATGGACTCCAGACGCATGGGGAGATTATGCGCTTGAGGCGGAGCTGCTGGTCGATGACGACGAGTCGGACAACAATGCCCTGTCGCATTCGTTTTCGACTACAGTTGTCATAACGTTCGAGGAGTTCGAGAACGGCCTCACGTGGCCAGTTGCCAACGACAGTCTCTGGAACACGACAGATACGCGCAGCTATGGCGGTGAAATCGCGCTCTGGTGCGGTGCCGGAACAGCCTATAACGATGACATGGATGACGTGCTGCTGCTGCCACCACTCGAACTCGGGACTTTTGATTCGGCGTGGCTTAATTTCGCGCATTGGTATCGAACCGAGGCGAACTATGACGGCGGCGTAGTCGAGTATTCCATTGACGGTGAGAATTGGTCGCTGCTCGAGCCCGAAGGTGGTTACCCCGGCAGTGCCAGTGCCGCGAACGGTAGTGCCTTCACCGGAGGCTCAGGCGGCTGGGTGGAGGCCAGCTTCAACCTGACTGGTTTCGAGAGCGTGCAGCTGCGGCTACGCTTTGCGAGCGACTTCGGCTCTGTTGACGAGGGATGGTTCATCGATAATCTGTTGCTCCACGGCCGCCCGCACTTCGGCGTTGCCGCCCCGCCCCAAGTGACGTTCTTGTTGCTCCCTGATTCAGCCGGCAACACGACCGTGCCATTCACCAACACCGGCGTTTTTGATGACAACTACACGATTTTATTGGAGCTACCGGCAGGCTGGAACAGCAGCGTGCCCGCTAACACCAGTGCCACGGCGGGCGAGACAGGCGGATTCACGCTCGAGCTGCAACTACCCGAGCAGGTGCTGGCAGGCAACTACAGCGGATGGCTGAACATCACGTCTCAGGCCGACGACAATTCCAGCGCGTCCGTCCGGTTGCATATCGAGGTGCCGGAGGTGCACCTGCTCAGTGTCGAGTCGCTCGAGCCAGCAAGCGGCCTGCCAGGCGAGAACATCACATTCACGCTTACGCTGCACAATTCCGGTAACGTGCCGGAGATGGTGGCGGTCAACATCTCGGCCGGTAACTGGTCGGTCGCCGCGCCTGTCAACATCACAGTCAATGCCTACTCGACACTAGAATTCAACGTTACCATCACTGTTCCTGAAGTCCTTGCCGACAGCCTGCTACTGACCACCCTGCGAATGGTCGCCGAGGAAGCGAACGCGACTGGCGAGCTGTCGGTAACGGTTGAACAGCGTCACCAGCCGGAGCTTGAACTGGCGCTACCGCCAGAGTTCCGCCCGGGCGAAACACGCGACATGACGCTGACTCTCTACAACCACGGCAATGGCCCTGCTAGCATGGCGCTCTCACTGATAGCGCCCTCTAACTGGACGCTTGGCCAGTGGAACACAACTCCTGTGCTGGCGCCTTGGAGCTCGACCGTGCTGGCGGTGCAGCTGACTGCGCCAGAGGGTGAGGTGGTCGCCGGTGCCGGAGTCATCGAGGTGACCCTGCAGAGCGATAGCGAGTCGACGTCCGCCAACGGGACACCACTACTGAACCAGACCTACCGCTTGCGCGTTCTGGTCGAGGGCGACAGCGTCCTCCCACAACAGAATGCGACCGCGACCGCCACCATCCGCAACCGCGGCGACGGACTGGTGCACATCACCTTGGAAGCCAGTAGTGATTGGGAGTACGAGCTGGCACAGTCCACAATTTGGCTCGCTGCCGGTGCTGAGCAGGATGTGCAGCTGCGTGTGACGGTGCCGGAGCACACACTCGCCGGTACGCTAGCCGATTTCATGGTCAACGCGTCAGACAGCGTATCATCTGACGAGGCAACTGGCGTAATCGAGGCATTGCAGTACAGTGGTGCCCGCTTCAGTGGTGCTTGGGAAGCGCTGGTGATTGACGGACAGCCCGGCTCGCACACGCTCTCGCTGGTGAGCGAGAGCAACGGTTTGCAATCGCTGGTGCTGGAGCTAGAGGGTGACCCCACTTGGGAGTGGTCGGTGCTGCCCTCTACTGATGAGCTGGCGGCGTGGGACTCACGGCCGGTGCAGTTGCTCTTCAACCCGCCATACGGCACATCTGGTGGGACTATTGGCAGCGCGACGCTGCGCTGCTGGTACGGAGTGGAGTGGCTGGCAGAGCAGCAGTTCGACGCCACAATTTTGCCGGAGGAGTTCTACACGCTACAGGCTGAGCCCTTCGTTGCGGTTGCGCCGGGCGATTCCGTGGAACTGCCGGTCGAGGCGTGGAACTACGGCAACGTCCCACAGGCTGCGAAGGTTGTCGCGGTCGTCCCGGGTGGATGGCAGCCACTCCCGGTAGAGTTCCCTCTCACGCCACGGGAGCGGCAGGTGCAGCAGCTGACGCTCTTCGTCCCGGCGGGCGTCGAGCCCGGCATCCGAACCATCGAGTTGCAACTGCTCAGCAGTGACGGCGAGCTGCTTGCCTCCACGGAAATGCAGGTCTCTGTCGTCGGCGAGGAGACGAGCCTCCCCGCCTTTGCAATCTTCGTCTTCACCGGTGTACTGGCAGTCGTTGGTTTTGTCGGAGCGTGGATATGGCGGCTGGCGGGGACTTGAATTAACTTATTATTAACAGGATTGAATAGCAAATGACCATCTACTCCCACTCCCGCCTTTCCTGCTACGAGAACTGTCCCTTCCAGTACAAGCTGAAGTACGTTGACCGGGTCAAGTCAACGCTCGGCACCACCATCGAAGCGTTCGTGGGCAGCATGGTCCACGACGCGCTGGAATGGCTGTACGGCTTGGCACGCAATGGTCGCGTTGCGACGAAAGAAGAGCTGGCAGGAAAGTACCAGGAGCTGTGGGAAGCGGAATGGAAGGATGACATCCGCATCATCAAGAAGGATCTCGATGTCGATAACTACCGCTCGAACGGACAGAAGTGGGTCGAGCAGTACTGGGACCGCTACCAGCCTTTCGACCAGGGCATAACCATCGACCTGGAGTGCAAGGTCTACATTGACCTGCCCGGCGGCAAGAAGATAATGGGTTACATAGACCGTCTGGAGAAGGTCGGCAACAACCATTTCGTAATCCACGACTACAAGACCAGCGGCAAGCTGCCGACACCGCACGAAACCGCGAACGACCGGCAGCTGGCGCTCTACATGCTCGGGGTACAGCAGAGGTATCCCGACCTGGAGAAGATAGACCTGGTCTGGCATTTCGTAAGGTTTGACGAGGATGTCTGGTCACAGCGGACCGAGGGACAGCTACAGAAAATGGCCGACGAGACTACGAGCTTGATCAATACAATCGAGGAGGCTGTAGCGAGCCGGAACCTACCAACACAGACCAGCTCCCTCTGTGGTTGGTGCGATTTCCGTCCACAATGTCCGGAGTTCGCACACCTGTACCAGATGGAAAGCAAGGGAGAGACGCTGGCGACCTCGACCATCACCGCCTCCGAAGCTTCAGAATTGGTTGACGAGCTGGTGGGCCTGAGGGACGAAAAGCGATGCGTCATGGATGCGATGGATGGAAGGGCTGAAGAGATCAAGGAGAAGCTGGCAGGGTACTCGACCGAGACTGGGAACATTTCAATCTACGGTGCCGAACACTATGCTACTGTCTCTAGCAGCACGTCGGTCAGCGTCCCAAAATTGGGCAGTGAGCCCCGAATAGAGCTTGAGGCAGTCTTGAAGGCGTTTGGACTCTGGGAGCAGGTCGACCAGCTCTCATCGAGCAAACTGAAGAAGCTCGCTGACTCTGGCGCCTTGACGGATGAACAGCGGAAAGCGGTCAATAAGTACCTCGAGCGCAGCGAATCATCCCGGGTCGGGCTGCGGAAGCGTAAGACGTGAAAACGGCCAAATATTGCTTATATAATCCCTAAAACATCCAGCGGATGTGGACTTAGTAGAATATGCTCTGCTGCTTGGACTTGCTGTGTTGATTGCAATTGCACTGGCAACTTACTTCAGGAAAGATGAGTTTGACTTACGTTCCATCAAGGACCTGCAAGTCGAGATTAAAGAAAAATTAGTTGAAAGGGATGCACTGGACTTCCAGAGTCTGGAAACGGCCAAGAAATCCAGTGAGGAAAAAACGAAGATAATGCGAGAAGAGCTGAAGACGCTCAAAAAACTAGTTGAGGAAGAGAAGGAACAAAGAGGAAAGGCATATACCTCCATCACTGAGAACATCAGACAATTACATGAAGAGTACAAGGGCCTTCAGACTTCATCTACCAACTTAGTTGCGGCATTGAAAGACAGCACCATGAGGGGGAATTGGGGGGAAGTACAACTTCAGAGAGTGTTAGAACTTTCCAATATGGTAAAGCACGTTGATTTCGATCCTCAAAAAACAATCGAAGCGGAAGATGGTTCGATGCAAAGGCCTGACGCGATTGTAAACCTGCCAGGGGGGAAGCAGCTCGTGATTGATTCGAAAGCGCCGGGAAAATTGTTGGAAGCCTATGAGTCCGAGAACGAGGACGATAAGGAAGAATACATGAAGCAGTTTGCTGATGATGTCTGGGAAACTGTGAAACTACTGGGAAAAAAGAAATACTGGGATAGTCTGGAGGATAAATCCGGAAACAAGCTATCACCTGATTTCGTAATCATGTTCATGCCTGGTGAACACATGCTCCAAATTGCACTATTCCACAGACCTGCTCTGTGGGAGGAGGCGGTTGAAAGAAAGGTTATTCTGGCTTCACCTTACATCCTGCTTGCCTTGCTAAGATCGATATCTTACTCTTGGCAACAAGAAGAGCGTAGCAGGAATACCGACAAAATACTTCAAGTCTCGGACGAGGTCGTGAAGAGAGTAGAGGTACTCATGAAACATTTGGGCGGAGTCGAAAAAGGAATGAAAAATAGCTTGAATTCATGGAATGATGCAATTAAATCCTACGAGTCCCGCTTATTGAAATCGAGGGAAAAATTGCAGGATTTGAAAGGTGAAGCCTCGGACCTGAAAAGAATAGAGACAATAGACGATAGTCCCAAAAAATTGAAGTAGCTCCTTCAAACAGCGCGAACTAGGCCTTTCATCTCACAGGAAAAAGAATGCCAGGGCGAGGATGGCGTAGGTGACCAGTAGCATGGCGCCTTCCAGCCAGTTTGACTCCCCGTCCTGGATGATGAAATTGGTCACCAGTACTGCTAGGAAGGTAGCTACGGTCTCGAAAATCCCAAATTCGAGCGTCAGTGGCACCCCAAGCGCCCATCCTAGGAGCACCATCACCGGTGCCACGAACAGCGCAATCTGGAGGCTGGACCCGACGGCGATTCCCACCGAGAGGTCCATCTTGTTCTTCCCGGCGACAGTGACTGCGGTGAAGTGTTCGGCAGCGTTGCCGAAAACCGGCACGAGGATGATACCGATGAACAGCGTCGGCATTCCGTATTCGCTGGCAGCGTGCTCAATCGAGCCGACCAGGATTTCGGCCATCCAGGCCACCATTAGCGTGGCTACCAACAGCAGCCCCATCGCATCGCGCTGGGTCAGTACGGGCTCCTCGTCGTGGTGCCCCTCGGCAGCGTAGAGGCTGGCATGGGTCCGTAGCTGGAACAGCAGTTGCATGCCGTAGACCAGCAGGAGCAGCAGCGCGGTGTAGTGGGAGAGTTCCACCACGTTCGGGTGGTCGCCAGTGCTGGCATAGACCGTCGGTACTACCAGCCCCACCAGCGCCAGCAGCAGCAGCGAACCGTTCGTCTGGGAGGCGCGTGACGAGAATTTTTGCGTGGCGTGGTGCAGGCCACCCCACAGGAAGGCCAGCCCCATGACTAGCAGCAAGTTCCCCAGGATTGAACCGATGAGCGAGGCCTGGACCACCAGCAGCATGGTGTCTTTCACGGTCGGGTCTTGGTAGACTGCCCAGATTGCCAGTGCCGCGATTATCATCTCCACGGCGTTACCGAATGTTGCGTTTAGCAGACCTCCAATGGACTCGCTGGTCCGTATGGCTATCTCCTCGGTGGCCTTGCCCATCTGCCATGCCAGGGGCATGATGGCGCCCATCGAGGCGAGGAACGCGGGACCGTGGTCACCCCGCGATTCCAGCACCACCGCGGCAGGGACCAGTAGCAGTAGCCAGTTGAGCTTTACAATGCGCGGGTCAAGTAGGCTGCGGATTCCCGGGAGGTTATCTGCTGTATCCATTAATCTACTATCGACTCGCCTTCCATGTCGTGGTTGAGAGTATAGAAATATCCTATCTGGGCCGTGAACACCATCAACCATTCGAACAGTGAGGGCATAGCATGCACGCTGTGAAGATGATCAGCCCCTAAATCCTTATACATGAAGAGGGGTTTGACGCCTTCAGGAACGGTAAGGGCCAGAAGCGCCATGGATGCATACCCGGCCAGATTCAATACCAGTCTGATTTTGATTATGTCTTTCGGATAATTGTCTATCTGTCTCACTACGAGTATTGCAACTGTCCCCAGAAGGAGCGTGAGGTAGAAGTACAATCCTGCCGTGACTCCATGGGGAATTGGATATTTGTTCAAAGGCAAGTTCACAGTCCAGATGAAGGATACCGTTGCTATCTGGGCCATTACGACGAATAACAGGTTGAACCAGAGCCATTTCCGGTCCGCATTCGAACTACGTAATTGTCCATCCCACTTGTTGTACAACTTGATCCAGACAGGTATCGAGATCACTCCTGCCAAAGTCAGACCGGCAGACCACAGCGTCCCTTCAGGGGTGGTCTCATCCAGCTCCGAAATGGTAGGGAGCCAGGGTTCGTGGTGGCCATTCGTCACTCCTATAATGTATGCCAGTACAAGCGACAGGAATGCGGTCAGGAGCATAAAATTCAGCACTTTCTGGCCTTGACTCTGGTTCCGATAGATTAACTTCATAAAATCAGCATCTACGTTTTGTTTTAAAGGATGGTGCGGGGGGAGAGATTCGAACTCTCGTACCTCTAAAGGAATAGGCCCTGAACCTATCGCAATTGGCCATACTATGCGACCCCCGCAACTTCGGCGCGACCTTGGCGTGCTGTTTAAGGTTTGTTATCTTGGAACCGGTTGCCGTGGGTGGCTACCGTGGCGCCCTTAGAGCTCCACTTCGACAGACTCGGCCGTTTCCTCTTCCTCTTGCTCGGGCTCATCAACAGGCGCGAACTTGGTGCCGTAGTAGATAATTCCGGACTCGCTGTCCTCGCCCAGTTTGCGGAATACCGCCTTGACGCGCATGCCCCGCTTCACCAGTTCAGGCGTTACGTCGACAATCTGCGCCGTTACGCGCGCCCCCTCGTCCAGCTCGACCATCGCCAGTGGGTAGGGGCCATGCATCTCGTATCCCTGCTGTGGCTGGTAGATCACCGTGCATGCCACCACCTCGCCGATGCCTGCGAACTGGTACTTCTCCAGCTTGCCGATGGATTTGCGGTGACAGCCTGAGCACATCGAGCGCGGTGGGTGGTGGTACATGTCGCAACTAGTACAGTGCGAGCCGATGAGGTTGTAGCGCACCGGCATCTCGCGCCAGAAACGGGGGACTGCCATCAGTTCGCCTCCAGCAAGTGGACTACTGCCGTCGCGCCAGTACCGCCGTGATTCTCCAGCAGGCCAAGTGTAGCGCCTTTGACCTGCCGCTCACCGGCAGTGCCGCGGAGCTGTTGGACAATTTCAACTGCCTGCGCGACGCCGGTCGCACCTGGCGGGTGACCACGCGCTTTGAGGCCGCCGCCAGTGTTGACCGGGATAGCACCACCTAGGGCAGTGTCACCATCGAGCGTAATCTGTCCAGCTGAACCGCGTTCCGCAAGGCCAATTTCTTCCAGCGCAATCAGTTCAGAGATAGTGAAATTATCGTGGATTTCGGCGACACTTACATTCGCCACTTTTTGCCCGGCGTGCGCGAACGCCCGCTTGGCGGCGACGCCGATGGCTGGCATGCGGTTCAGGCTGGTGCGGTGGTGCAGACTGAGTGTATCGGACGCTTGCCCCGAGCCGACAATTGAGACAGGTGCCTTGGAAAATTCCTTCGCGCGCTTGCTGGCACAGAGCACCACCGCCGCGGCTCCGTCGCTTTGCGGAGCGCAGTCAAGCATTCGCAGCGGATCCGCTACCAGCCCCGAGTCGGAGACTGCTTCCAGCTTGATGGGGAAGGGGAACTGCGCCTGCGGATTCAGTGCCGCGTGGGCGTGATTTTTCACTGAAACTGCAGATAGCATCTCGCGCGTCGTGTCGAATTCAGTTATGTGCGCCTGCGCCATCATCGCGTGTAGCGATGCGAATGTCGCTCCCTGTTGTGATTCCCATTCCTCGTCGGCACCCATTGAGAGCGTGTGCGCGCTTTCGGAATCAGAGACGTCTGTCATCTTTTCGGCTCCGCCGACGACGGCGACGTCGATGAAGCCACCTGCGACCGCCATGTACGCTTGCCGCAGGGCGACTCCGCCGGAGGCGGAAGCGGCTTCAACGCGTGTTGATGGTACGTTAGAGCCAGCCATATCGCAGTAATCAGCAATCAATGCCGAGACATGCTCCTGCTGAACCAGCGAGCCAGCCGCCATGTTGCCAACATAGAGCGCATCAATATCGCTGCTGCTTACGCCGGCGTCCTTGATTGCTTCCAGTCCGGCCATCAGTCCTAACTCGCGCAGCGACTTGTCCCACAGCTCACCGAACTTGGTGATGCCAGTGCCAATAATCGAGACGTCTCTCACTGGCCACTCCCCATGTGGATTTTTCCCCGGTACTTGGCATAGGTTGGGTAGTTGATGATTTTCATGCGTGCTACCTGCTGCTCAACCGTTGCGCTACGGTCCAGCTTCTCGATATGTTCGGTAATACTGATGTCGAAGCCATCGCTGCCGGCGCCCGATCCGTAGGCGATGGCGAGGATGCGGTCACCCGGCTTAGCGATGTCGAATACGGCGGCCAGGCCTAGGAATACCGCACCGGAGTAGGTGTTACCAACGCGTGGTGTCATCAGCCCCGTCTCTACCTGTTCGGTCGAGAAGCCCAGTGCCTTGGCAACTCGTAGAGGGAACTTGCCATTGGGCTGGTGCGTGACGATATACTGGTAGTCCGAAGCTTCGGTGCCTGCCATCTCCATTGTCAGTTGCGCGCAGCTGGCGACGTGCCGGAAGTAGGCCGGCTTGCCGGTGAAGCGACCGCCGTGACGCGGATACTGCTGCCCCTCGCGCCTCCAGAAATCAGGGGTATCTGTAGTGTACGAAGTAGTATGGTTAATTTCGGCAATCACATTGTCGCGGCCAATCAGGAACGCGCCACCGCCCGCTGAGGCGGAATACTCCAGCGCGTCACCCGGCGCTGCCTGCGATGTATCAACGCCAATCGCGAGACCGTAATCAATTTGCCCATCGCCGACCATGCCAAGGCATGTCTGGATTGCAGCCGTCCCCGCCTTGCAGGCGAACTCGAAATCCGCTGCAGTCAGGTAAGGCGTCGCGCAGACAGCTTCTGCAACAACGGTTGAGGAGGGCTTTACCGCGTAAGGGTGCGACTCGGACCCGGTGTAAATGGCGCCAATCTCCTTGCCAGTCACGCCGCAGCGCAGCATTGCCGTGCGGGCGGACTCGACTGCGATGGTAATCACATCTTCGTCTGGTCCAGGCACCGACTTGGAGTAGACATTCAGGTTGCGTGCCATGGAGCTGCCGTCCTGGCCCCACACCGAAGCGATTTCTGTGGTTTCGATTTTGTAGCGCGGGATGTACGCACCGTAGCTTACGATTCCGTTCATAGTTCTTTGAGCCTCTGCTGTATCTGTTCCTGTGACGCACTCGTGCTGACTAGCACGATGCGCTCCATATCTGCCAGCTTCGTTGCCAACTTATCGATGCTGCCGGGCTGGATGTAGCAGACTAGCCGCGGTTTGACCGGGTGCGCCCGCACCGCAATCATCGGTGAACGGCCGAACTGGACGCCGGTGAAGAACAGCGCCCGCTCGTTGGACCAGCCATACATCTGGCCGAAGTTGGCGCCTGAGAAAGTAGTGATGGCACGCAGAGCGTCGACGATAGTGTAGCCATAGATGGTTCGCTCTAGTTCTTCAGTGCCGGCGATTACCTCGCCTCCGATGGCCTCGACCACGGTCGCAATTGAGAGGCCAATAGCAAACTCGCGAATGTCAGTGATGGCCGAATTGCCTTGCTGTCCCGCCATGCTGCCTGCTACACGGCCGCCATGCGCGTGGTCGTAGCTCACCATAGTCTCGACCAGCCGCCGCACTGTGGCGATTCCGGGCGATCGCCGGCGCCCCTTCTCAAAGTCGCACACTACACTAGGGTTAACTCCCAGCAGACTTGCAAGATGTTTCTGCGAGAGATGGAAAATTTCTCGCCATTTGCGCAGCGTCTTGCCAGGGCTGTTCGACACCACTATTTCGCCTGCCATACGGCGTGTGAGTTGCTCGTTCACGCGGCGGCAGTTGGGGTGTCTATATAACAATAAGCGTATCACGCTTCGTCAATCGCCAAAATATCCGTTCCTTGGGGAAGAAGCTTATGATAGTAGTTCCTGACGACCTATTTATATTCGGCGGGTCATGGCTCAAGGTGAATCGTGACGACTGGACTCCGCATGCGCTGTTCATGACATGCGGTCAGGGAAGCCATCGCGAGAAGCTAGCTTCCTTCGAGCTGGCGCTGCGCGACGCTTCTATTGAGTGTTACAACCTGATTCCTGTGTCGTCTATCCTGCCTCCGCGCTGCGAAATTCTTGAGCGCAGTGCCGGACTGGAGCAGCTTCAGCCGGGGCAGGTGGTGCCGGTGGTGTTGGCACGCAGCCAGAGCGCAGTACCGGGTGAGCAACCTGGCGCCGCTGTGGGGATGGCAGTGCCGCGCGATCGCGAGCACTATGGTTACCTCTCCGAGCACCATGTGCTGGGGATGGGCGCTCAGGAGCTGGAGGACTACGTCGAGGACCTGGCGGCGGAGATGCTTGCGACTACCTATGGGCTAGAGTTCGATCCGGAAGCTTCATGGGACGAGAAGCGCGAGCTCTGGAGCATTGACAATCGCATCGTGCGTACCCGTTCTGTAGTGGAGACTGCAACTGTGGGACCGGAGCACTGTTGGACCACCGTGGTCGCCGCAGCAGTACTTATCTTGTAGTGGTAATCGCTTAATAACTCCCAGTGGTCGTCGGCGAAGATGGCAGAGGCCAGTCAGCTCTGGAAATTTAGAAACGATTCACCAGCCACTGCTATGGCGATTGGTAGTCAAGGCCGCTACGGTGCGGTAGGCGGCCGACACAGCGGCATCGTGTTTTTGGGGCAGGACGGTCGCCCAGTCTGGCGCTCACGCGGAATCAACGACGTGCGCGATATATCGCTAGCGGGTGCTGGTCGCGCAGTACTAGTCGCCAGTGGAGATAACACAATCCATTACTTGGACCAGCGCGGTCGAGAGATGTGGCACCGCAGTCTAAACCACGCTGCAACTACCGTGGGCGTTTCGAGGCGGGCTGACTTGATCGTGGCAGGGTTGCTGCGCGGGAGCCTACATGCCTATAACCGCACTGGAAAGCTGCTCTGGGAGCACCGACCAGGTGGCACCGATTTCCGTATTAACGACGTTTCCATCTCTGCCAATGGCCAGTATGTGGCAGTTGGCACCGACTACGCGCATATTTACCTCTATAGTGCCAATGGCACTGTCCTGTGGAGCACTGAGACTACTGGCAAGGTGCTTGAGACGTGTATCAGCTCCAATGGCGACTACATATCTTACCTGACTGATGACCAGCGCATCTATTTTGCGGTCAAGAACTCACGTGTGGTGTGGGAATACCGCTTCGATCGGCAACCGCTCTGGATTGACATGGTAGGCACTGCCGACTTCGTGGTTGTCGGTGAGACCCCACATAAGGTCTCAATCTTTAGTAAGTCGGGGCGGCGCACCTGGAGCTTCAAGTTGCAAACTCCCGGTACCATCGGTCGGTTGGCTGACAGTGGAGGTAATATCTTGGTCGGTGGCCGCAATGAGGAGGTGACTATGTTAGGCATCGAGGCTTACTTGGCGCGACTGCTGCGGCAGACGCAAAGACTGGTCGAGCGAGCGCGTACAGATGGGCTCGACGCACACGAAGCCGAACAGGAAATCTACGCCGCTGAGCGAGCGTTGAAGGACGGCGCACACCAAGAATTCCTCGACACGATTGCCCGGACGAAGAATGCAGTACAGGAGGCACCGGTAGCGCGCAAGGCGGTGGCGGAAACTGCCGGCGGTGGCGGCAACTGTAGCAATTGCGGCACCGAGAATCAGCCGGGCTTCCAGTTCTGTGGAGTTTGTGGACAGAAGCTGGAGCAGGGTTGCCCCTCCTGCGGCACCCAGCTTCAGCCTGGTTTCCAGTTCTGCGGCAATTGCGGCACCCAAATCTGAGAATCAAATACAGTTACGGCTGCAGCCAGCCTCATCCTGCCCTGTGCCCCGGCTTTTGCAAATCCGCCATCGAGCGACTCGGGGGGAGCAGGCTGTTTAATACCTGAGCGACTGCACCCTATGGCCTCCACGACTCCCTCCAAGTTGCTCGAGAACGCAATGAAGTACGCCGACCAACCGGCACTTTCGACACCATCAGTGGATGGCTGGGTTACTGAAACATGGGCGGAAGTAGCTGAATGTGTTATGGACATCGCCCGCGCGTTGGTCGGACTCGACTTTAATCATGGCGACAAGCTATCCCTATACAGCTACAACTGCAAGGAGTGGTATGGGGGCTATCTAGCCGCGCAGATGGTTGGTGGCGCCGGAGTGGGCGTTTACCATACTTCTTCGGCCGAAGAGGTTGAGTGGGTCGTTAGCAACTCTGAATCAAAGGTGGTTTTTGTTGGCAACAACCCGATGGCGGCAGGTGACGCTTCAAAGATGCCGCAGCACCGGCTGATGCAGGTTATTGACACTCTAGACAAGGTGGAACACTTCGTACTTTTGCCTGGTGTGGGTGGAGTCGAGCACGCTAAGCTGATGACATGGGACACATTTATCGGCCATGGCTCCTCTATTGAGACAGCCACGCTGCACGAGCGTATGGGGGCGCTGACCGAGGAAGATACAAGCGCGCTAATCTATACTTCGGGAACGACCGGCAACCCAAAGGGTGTTGAACTGACCCACGGAAATTTCAACTTCGAGGTCAAGGCTGCCGACTTCGCCTTCACATTCCATCAGGGTGAACGATACGTATCTTGGCTACCGCTGGCACACGTCTTTGGGCAGCTAATCGACAATCATTACTGGGTCGACAAGGGGTTGCACATGTACGTAGCCGATAATCCATTGAACGTCGTCGACCTTGCCAAGGAGGTGCAGCCGCACCTCTTCATTGGAGTGCCCCGTATCTACGAGAAATTGTATTCCAACGTGCGCGCCGCCATTGACGGTAAGGCAATACTCCGTATTGGTCTCAAGTTGCCATTGCTTTCAGGTATCTTCCGCAAGATACTGAAGAAGAAGACAGGAATGAAGGCATGTCGCTTTGCAGTTACAGGAGCTGCGCCGATAAATCCAGATATTCTGGAGTTGTTCCAGTCGCTTGGCATCCCTATATTCGAAGGATACGGTATGACAGAGGATACGGCGGGCGCGACGCTCAACTACGCTGGGCAGAACCGTGTTGGCACAGTCGGGACGGTCTTCCCCGGTACCGAGATGAAGGTCGCTGACGACGGCGAGCTGCTGATTCGAGGCCCTCACGTTATGAAGGGCTATTACAAGGATCAGGCTGCTACCGACGAGGTATTGAAGGATAATTGGCTCTACACTGGTGACGTCGGCACTATCGACGGTGACGGCTTCGTGAAAATCACTGGTAGGAAGAAGGAAATTTATGTCAGCTCTGGTGGCAAGAACATAGCACCACTTGTCATTGAAGAAACGATGAAGTCGATGCCACTGGTGTCGCAGTGTTTCCTGGTAGGCGACGGTCGCAAGTACTGTTCGGCACTACTGACTCTCGACGCCTTTGCCATTATGCGTGACAAGCTTGGGATGGATCCACTGGAGATTCCGAAGAACCCCGTCGAGCAGGTTGCCAAACTGGAGGAGCTGGGCCACTCGTTTGATGAATATACCGGATCTACCGACATCCGCGCCGAAATCCAGGAACAGATGGACGAGTTGAATGAGAAATTCTCGCCACCAGAGCAAGTAAAGAAATTCGCAATCCTTTCACGCGACTTTACTGTTGATGACGGAGAGCTGACCCCCACGCTCAAGATAAAGCGTAAACCTATCGCCGCGAACTGGGCGGAAGAAATCGAGTCGCTCTACGTCGGCGCATGAGTCTTTTACGCGCCAGTTTCGGTATCTGTGGCATTCTGGCGCTGGTCGATACACTACTGGCGCAGACCACACTGGTCGAATACTTAGCCTACTTAGTTGCGCTGGCTGCCTTCGGGCTGGCGGCGTGGTGGCCCGACCCGCTGCCGCCGCCCCCCGCGCCGGGGCAGTGGTCGTCGCCATCTACAGAACGTGAACGCACACAGGCTGAGTGCAGCGGCTGCGGGCGAGAGGTGGACGCCGGCTGGTCGATGTGCCCTTACTGCTCGACGCGATTGTAGCGCTGGCACGACTGCGAAAGTAGCTCCGGCAGTCTAAAGAGCCCTAAGCGCTTCAAAGTTCATGGCCCAGACAGATGTTGGTCGAGTTGACAAGTACTTCCGCAAGGTGGGTGTCGCGGCGCTTGAGCTGACCAAAGCCATTGCAATCGGCGACACGCTGCGCTTCTCTGGCACCACCACTGACTTCGAGATGAAGGTGGAGTCAATGCAGATTGACCATGATGTGGTTGAGAGCGCAGCCGCAGGTTCGGACATCGGCATCGCGGTCCCGGAAAGAGTGCGCCGCAGCGATACAGTATTTCGCGTCAGCGACTAACGCCAGCCTTATCAGCTAGTGACATTCCATTAGCGTGATGCAAAGACTTGCGGCAGTCTTGCTGGCGGCGCTGATGCTCGTCGGCAATCTACAGTTACCGGCTGGTGCGGCGAGTGAACCATTGACAATGCAGTCCGTTTCCGAACCACCACAACCTGCAGATGATACTGTATTGTTGCCTGCACCCGCTACAGCAGTACCGTGGTGGGAGCGCACGTCACGCGACAGCGACCGCAATGGTATCGTCGACTGGCTGGAGGAGCAGACCGAACCCACGGCAGTGGGTGTTTCCTATAGCTACCAACCTGACCAGCGCGAGCTGGAGTCGCTGCTGCTGGCGGGTTTCGAGCCGCGCCTGTTGCTCTCTGACGCAGTACTACTGGGAAGCGTGACTCCGGAGCGTTTCGCTCTGGCAGCGTCGCTACCTGGTGTTGTTATGGTCGAGCCTTACGGGAAAGTCGAGTTCTACGGCGACGTCCAGACGCCCGCCATCCGGGCGAAGAACTCGTCAGTCTACTCGACCGGTGCGTGGGACCTTGGCTATACTGGAAATGGCGTCAACATCGCCATAGTTGATACTGGAATTGACAACGAGCATCCTGGCATCGCGGGCAAGTTCATCGCCGGCTACGATGCGGTTTGCTTTATGCACTCAGACATTCAATGCGTGCTAGCGGGCGGGCGCGAGGAAGACGGCAGCTTTGACCCTGACGATGGGAACCAGCACGGCACTGCCTGTTCGGGGATGGCGACCGCGACCGGACTGCTGGCCGACGGGAGCCAGACTGATTATCAGGGCGCCGCACCCAATGCATCGCTTGTCGACGTCAGGATTGGTTCCGACGTCGGCGCAGGCCCCTTTGAGAACTATCTTCTCGAGCAGGAAGCCTACGAATCAGCAATGAACGGCTTGCAGTGGGTTATAGACCACCGTGATGACGCGTGGCCCAGTGTTGATGAGGCGAACTACGGTATCGACATTGTCTCGCTCTCTTGGGGTATAACCTCACATGAGGACGGCGGCAGCGACGGTACTGACATGCATTCGCGGAGGCTGGACGAGGTGACCGAAGCGGGTGTCATCGTCAGCGTTGCTGCAGGGAACGACGGACCGAGCAACGACGGCTTTTCTGGCATGGGATCGTCCAGCCTTTCTGTCACGGTTGGCGCGCTCGACGACCACAACACAATCGAGCGCGACGACGATACTATTGCATCCTACAGTAGTCGTGGTCCGCGCCGCGACAATAATGACGGCTATCCCTACGACGAGCTTAAGCCCGAAGTCTCGGCACCCGGCACCAACATAGTTCAGGCCGAGGGGTGCTACACCTCTGGCAGCTGCAACAACAATGTTCCCGGGCAGGACGCTTCCAATAACGGCTACTCTGGCCGTGGCTCTGGCACTAGCTACGCAACCCCGTCTGTGGCGGGTGTGATGGCGCTGCTGCTGGAAGTAAACCCCGACCTGACTCCTGCACTGATTAAGGAAATTCTGCGCAGCACTGCCGAACCGCGCGGTGAGCCGACCTACCCAGAGCTGGACCCGTTCTGGAACCGGGACTTTGGTTGGGGACTGGTCGACGCTCTGATTGCTGTCGAGGAAGCTGAGCTGCTCGAGGACCCCGAGAACGTGGATGTCGAGCTACAGGCATACATCCTCGAGACGCAGACCAACGACTCTATCATCATTCGGGGCGTCTCATGGGCTCGCCTCGGCAATATTTCGGCAGTGCAGTACCGGCTTGATGGTGGTCCATGGCGCGAAGTCCCTGAGTACTCAGTTGAGCTACCGCAGCCGACTGGTGCCTACATTCCGTGGAGCATTTCGCTCAGCGAGGCAGAGCTGGCGTTCAGCGGTGACCACACCCTGTTCGTGCGCGCAATGGGCACAAACGGGACCCACTCACTGACTCCGCACACTAACTTCCAGGCCGATGGTTTTACATCAGAATCGAATGTAAGCAATCTGCTACCAATAATCATGGCTATTGCATTAGTGTTGGGTGGTGGCATAGCAGTAGTAGCCTACCGCAGTGGGCGGCTCACTCCTCCGCGCGACTAGCCTCATGCTCCAGCAACCATTCTTTTGCGCCCGGCAGTCCTGACCAGCCGCCAGGTCCACTGGCACCTACCGCACGATGGCATGGAATCAGCACTGGAATGGGGTTTCGCGCGCATGCCTGCCCCACGGCGCGTGACGCCCGGGGCGCACCGGCGTGGGCAGCCAGTTCGCCGTAAGTGGCGGTCTCGCCGGCTGGGACTGCGCGCAGCACTTCCCAGACGCGCTGTTGGAAGGCGGTGCCGCTAGGGCTCAACTTCAGTAGCCCTAGGTCCCCGCAAGCGAAATATGTCTCTAGCATGGCCGCGACGTGCACACCAGCAGGAGAGGTTGGGGTTCCGGCCGACTGTGTTATCTTACCGTTGCGTAGCGAGTGGGGAAACTCGAGCCGCGTGACGTTATCGCCGTCTAGCGTTACTGTCAGCGAACCGAGCGGTGAAGCGACCGCGAAGCGTTCTATTCACTGGATAGCTTTATAGCGATATTTAATCTCACTAGATTGATGCCCGCACGACCCTTCGTCATAGGTGGCCTGCTACTGCTTGTCTTGGGTTTGGTAGGCGAGTTCCTAGTTTTCCCAACAATGCTCGCATCGGACGGCGGCGAATTTGAGGCGCAAATCACAACTTCTGATGAAATTGACACCTACAATGAATATGACGCGGGAGACACAGTAATCCTTGTCGACACTATTGCTCGCATTCAGTATGAGGATGGCAAGACCAGTGTATGGCTCGAAAGCATCGGTGCTGATTTCGAAGATGACATCCGCTTCAGGTTCGATGGAAATTTACTCTCTGACTTTGGCCCGGATTCCAAGGTGGTAATTACCTTCGAGGTGGTTGAGTATGCCTCCAACGAGGTTCCCGAGGGGTACGACGTCAGTGAAAGTAGTGACAGGGCCCTGCCCACCGACGCTGTAGCGCCGCGCTACTCAACGCAGCCGGAACTGGCGTTTGGCGGGCTGACAGCGCTTGGGCTACTTCTGCTCGTTTTTGGTGGCTACAGCGCTTGGAAGGGCGGCGGCAAGGAGGAAACCGTTGCTCCCGGCGCAAGACTTGATGACGACTGGGGCATGACCGCCCCGCCTGCCGCGCCGGCAGCGGCACCAGCGATAGCTGGCGCAGCCCCGGTCGCGTTTCCCCCAGCAGTGGCTCCGCCAGCTATGCAACCGGCTCCACTAGCCACGCAACCTACAGCATATCCAACGAGTACGGAAACGCAACTTATCCAGTGCCCAGCCTGTCAGTCACAGCTCCGGATTAACGACCCGACACGGCCGCTCAGCATAACTTGCCCTGGCTGCCAGGCAGGAATGGTGGTGAGGTAGAATGGAACATAATGTGACTGCTACACTGATCGTACTGCTGTTGCTTTCCGCCGGCTGCTTGGATTTCGGTGGTGGCGGCGGTGGCCTTGGGTCGAACCTCAATCCGCAGGCGGTAGTGACTGTCGCTTCAGGACAGAAAGTAATCGAGCTGGGTTCCACCATCCGGCTCGACGCATCTGAATCTCTAGATGAGGATGGGACCATTACCAGCTACAAGTGGGATTTCGGAGACGGGAACACAGGCACCAGCTCGATTGAGAATCACAAGTACTTCTACTCTGGAGAGTACATTGTTTCATTGTCCGTGACGGACAACAATGGGGCAGTCGGAAATAACGACCGCAGGCCCACCTATATCACAGTCCTACATCCGGAGGTGGCAGAGTCTTCCGGCACACCGCACGCTATCATTTCAGCGAAGTCCTCAGTGGTGGTTCCGGGGACTGAGATTGAGTTGAATGGTGCAGGCTCCTGGTCTTGGGTCGGTGATTCGGAAAATGGTTATTCAACTTCCACAGATGACATCACATCCTGGTCATGGGAGTTCAGCGATGGGGGAACCGCAGAAGGCGATGTGGTCACACACATTTTTGGGTCTTCTAGTAGCGGTCTGACAGGTTCCAGTTCGGTAGGCAATTACCTGGTAAAGCTGACGGTTACGAACTCCAATGGCCTTACGGATGAAGTGTACCAAACTATCAGAGTAATTCCCCAGGAGATTTCAAGCGTAAAATCGCCCGACCCCGACGTCCTAACTATAGTCTCTATAGGTGATCCAGTCAGCCTAGACCCTGCGGAGGCGTATGACACCGCTAGCGGCGCAGTACTGACCAACACCTACGAGACGCTGGTGTTTTATGACCGGAGCCGGACAGACAAACTGATACCTATTCTGGCCGAGGAAGTGCCCACGGTCCAGAACGGTCTGGTCTCTCCAGACGGCCTGAACTATACCTTCCAGCTCAGATCAGGTATCACGTTCCATGATGGCTCGATGCTGGACGCGGATGATGTCGTGTTTTCAATTAATCGTCTGATAACTATGGACCTCCCTGCTGGCCCGGCCTGGATGTACACTGAAATTTTGGACAAAACGGATGATGATGGAGATGGCATTGCAGACAGTATTATCAAAATTAACCAGATGACGGTCACATTCAGGCTGAACCAGTCCGCACCCCGTTTCCTGCCGATAATGGCCTACAATGGTGCATCAATCCTCTCGAAGGATTGGGTCACCAAGAAAGGCTGTGGGATTCCAGTACCTGGGCAGGAGTGCATGGGTATACAGGACGAAGTAATGGGCACTGGCCCGTACATGATGAATACAGACCATGGCGGGAGATGGGTCAGGGAGCAGTACGTCCTGATGGAATACTACCCCAATTACTGGAGAGGCTGGAGCGACACAGAGCGTGGAAGTTGGGGGATAAGCGCATTAGGCTTCATCAAGACGGTTTACATCAAGAAGAACAACGACCAGCCGTCCAGGGTCCTTGAACTCAGAAGCGGTAAGGCCGATTTTGCCTACGTGGAACCAAGTTACAGAGAACAGGTTCTAGGTTATGAGGGCATTGAGTATGTAGACCAGTTGAAATCACTCAGCATGAGTTTTATAGGTTTCAACCACGACATCGCAAACTATCAGGGGACTGCACCTTCAAGCGATTTTTTCACTGATGAAGATATTCGAAGAGCATTCTGCTACGCCTTCGACTACGATTCCTACATAGAGGATATACTAGACAATTTCGGCACTCGGCCTACAGGACCAATTCCGGATGGACTGCTTGGATATGACCCGAGTGGACCTTCATATGACTTCAATCTGAACAAAGCCCAGGAGCACTTCGAGGCTGCAGGAGTCTGGGACACTGGTTTCACGTTAACAGCTTATTACAACTCGGGGAATGACGTAAGGCTGAATGCATTGTTGTTGCTTGAAAACAGCGTTGAATCCTTGAATCCCAAGTTCGAGATTGAGGTCCTAGGACTAGAGTGGCCTGACTACTTGGATAAACTGCGTGCGCATGAGTTGCCGCTATTTTTCCTGGGCTGGGCGCCTGATTATGCAGATCCGCACAACTATGCTCACCCTTTCCTGCATAGTGATGGTCACTTTCCACATTACCTAAGTTTTGGGTATGAGGACATTGACACACTGATAATGGAAGCTGCAGCGGAACCTGACGCTTCTCTGCGGACAGGCATGTACTATGAATTGGCAGACCTGGAACATGAAAAAGCATTGTATATCTGGGCAAGCCAAGGTATTGGCTACCATTTCGAGCGGGAGTGGGTCAATGGCTGGTATCACAATATGATGCACAGCACCCTCTATTACATGCTGAGCAAGGACTGATTCTGCACACTGTCTACCTTAAGTAAAACATACTCTGGCGAGCAGTGAGGCTCTGGATTTACGTGGTCAGGCGCTTGGCCTTGACCATACCGGTTCTGCTCGGCGTCACCCTGATTACTTTTTCTCTCTCGCACATGATGGGAGACCCGCTGGCCCCGTACATAACCGAGAAAACGACCGAAGAACAGGCAGCGGCTCTGAGGATTAAGCACAATCTGGACGAACCACTGCGCGTCCAGTATGTGACATACTTGCGGAATATAATGACTTTCGAGTGGGGTTTTTCGAAGACTATCAACCAGCCTGTAGCTGATGCTGTCAGAGAAAAATTTGCTGCCACTCTCGAGTTGTCAATCCTGGCATTTGTGGTTGCAGTGGGGACTGCCATTCCTCTCGGTATTTTCTCCTCCGTCCGCCACAATCGCTGGGAGGACCATGGTATCAGGCTATTTGCCTTGTTTGGCTCTGCAGTCCCGATTTTCTGGCTCGCTCTTGTCCTGAAATATGTTGTTTCTTTCCAGTGGGATTTACTGCCGCTGGGCGATCGTTATGACCCAATTCTTTGGGATGTGCGTGACCCCATCGAAATCAAGACTAATTTTCTGCTTATTGATTCCCTGGCAGCGGGTTCACTGCCCCATTTCATGGATGCCCTGAAGCACATGATTCTGCCGGCCACGGTGCTGGCCTACGGTTCGATGGCGACCACCATCCGGCTGATGCGAGGCAACATGCTTGACGTCCTGGGCCAGGACTACATACGGACGGCAAAATCCAAGGGGTTGTCCGGGACCAAGGTAACCATGAAGCATGGCGCCTCAAATGCGATGATTCCTACGGTCACGCTCCTGGGTATGGGGTTTGCAGGACTGATTAACGGTTCGGTTCTGACGGAGACGGTATTCACTTGGCCGGGGTTAGGATACTGGGCCATCTTGGCGATGCGGAACCTGGACGTTTCAGCAATCCTGGCCTACACCTTGTTCTCCGCCGTGCTTTACATTTTTGCAAACCTGATTGTAGACATTCTCTACGCATTCCTGGATCCCAGAGTAGAATTGGGAGGTCATTTGTCAGTGGGAGAGATTGCAGTAGTTTCCCTTTCCATAATACTGTTGCTGGTAAGCTATCTTGATGTCGAGGCGGGCGTGTGGTTCGGAACCGGAGCCCTGCTTTTCTGCACTGGATTTGCAGTTTATTTCACATTTTCATGGCTGTGGAAGAATCCAGGTGATATATGGCTGCCAGCACTGCTCGTAGGTACATTGTTCTTGGTATGGTCTATTCTTTACGGTATTTTTATGAATATTGTATATTTTTCACTGCTGCTTTATTCAATCTATGTTATTCGAAATTGGAACGACATCAAACTGGAGATAACTCCTAAGCTAGATGAATTCAAGAGGGCAGCCTACCAGGTCAGGAGAAATCCCCTGACAATCCTGGGGTTGTTGATTGTAATTTTCTTCCTGGCCGTGGCTGCGCTGGCACCAATTCTGGCGCCTCCTGCAGAGGACCAGAGAGACCCGAAAAGAATGGAGGAATATTTTGACTACAACTTTGATTTGCAACCTCCATGCTATTTTTCATGCACGGGTAATTCTGGAGAAGAGGATGGCTATGTACTGGGCAGCACCAACAGGGGGTACGACATATACTATGGGATAGTCTGGGGCAGCCGCACCTCACTTGATGTTGCGGTTAAGGTAGTTGTTACGGGCACATTTATTGCAGCCGTTATCGGAGTGATTTCGGGCTACTATGGAGGTAGGGCAGACGATTTCATAATGAGGATAACCGATGTATTCATCGCCATACCGGGGCTGGTACTGGCACTGGCAATTATTGCAGTTACCGGCGAAAGGTCGATAGAATATCTAATGTATGCACTGATTATAGTTTGGTGGCCTGGTTTTACGCGTATTATCAGAGCCGAAGCCCTGAGAATCAGGAAACTGCCCTATGTGGAAGCTGCAAAGGCGGCAGGTGCTTCGGATTTCAGGATTATTTTCAAGCACGTACTGCCCAATTGTATGACTTCAATAATCGTCATTGCAACCATGGATATGGGCGGCATTGTACTTTCCCTGGCCGGGCTGGGCTTCCTTGGATTTGGAGGAGCTGCCGATCTGGCGGAGTGGGGGAAGCTAGTCGCGTTCGGCCAGGAGCACTTGTTGGCCGGTGAATGGTGGGCGTTTTTCTTCCCGGGGTTAGCTATCGCGCTCTGGGCACTCGGTTTCTACCTGCTGGGCGATGGTGTGCGTGATATTCTGGACCCGAGGCAGAGGAGCTAGATGCTGGAAATAGAAGGACTGGAAACGCATTTCAAAACATACGATGGCGTCGTCAGGGCGCTGGACGGTGTTGATCTGACTGTTGAAGACGGGGAAATATTTGGACTGGTTGGTGAGACGGGGTGTGGGAAATCAGTCACATGTTATTCAGTCCTGAAACTGTTACCCGGAACTGCTGAAGTCGTCAAGGGCAGTATAAGGCTGAATGGAGAGGACATTACCGATGCATCCGAGGAGAGAATGAGGAAGATAAGGGGCGGGAAAATCGGAATAATTTTCCAGGATCCGCTTTCGGCATTGAACCCCGTAATGACTGTCAATGAGCAGATTGGTGAAATACTGGCTCTACATCAGGATGAGGAATTGCGAGAATTGGCAGCGGACAGGAACATACCGACCTACAGGAGTAAGAACTGGAGTCTTTCGCCCGGTTTCGAGTTCACCATCATGGCTGTATGTTTTGCCTTCCTGGCACTATTTACGATGCTGGGCCAGTTTGCGTTTGGCCTTCCTTTCCTAGTTATGATTGGATTTTTCTTCCTGAGGGATTATCTGCAGCGAGATCTTCCGGACTCGGCACTGGACTTGATGGTTCTGGATGCCCTCTCCAGAGTGAAGATGCCAGACCCGAGCCAGGTGGCCTGCTCATATCCGCATGAATTGAGCGGAGGCATGCAGCAGAGGGTGATGATAGCCATGGCGCTGGCGGGGCGTGCCAGAATGCTCATTGCCGACGAACCGACGACGGCACTGGACGTCACAATTCAGGCCCAGATTCTGCAATTAATCAAGGACATCCAGAAGGAAACTGGTATGTCGGTTCTGCTGATTACGCATGATCTGGGGGTCGTGGCCGAGACTTGCGAAAGGGTTGCTGTAATGTATGCTGGCAGGATTGTTGAACAGGGACCAGCGGACGAGATATTCACCAATCCTAGACATGAATATACAAAATCATTGCTGGCCTCAATTCCCAAAGGAGGTGAGGAGAGGTTGAAAGCCCCCCATACAGAGGAATATGGTGCGATATGAGTACTGAAACCGTCATTGAGGTCGAGGGGCTGTCGAAACACTTTCCGATAAGGAACGTGATTGGCACTGTCACGGGCCTGGTGAAAGCCGTAGATGGAATAGATATCAGGATTGAGGCGGGAAAGACTCTGGGAATTGTGGGGGAGAGTGGGTGCGGTAAAACCACGCTCATGAGAACATTGTTGCGCTTGGTTGATGCTACGGCAGGGTCAGTAATTCTGTCCGACCAGCTGGGAGGTGATTTTGCCTCAAACAGGCTGGAAGAGCTGTCCCACGCTGAATTGCGCAGTTTCAGGAGACAGGTAGGAATAGTATTCCAGGATCCAATGGGAGCGCTGAACCCCAGAATGCTAATCAAGGATATAGTGAGCGAGCCACTGATAATTCACGGCCGGACCGGGAACATCCGTAAGCGGGTCACCGAATTGCTGGAGACTGTTGGCCTAGGTGGCGAGCACCTGTACCGGTATCCGCATGAATTTTCAGGTGGTCAGCGCCAGCGGATAGTCATTGCCAGAGCGCTGGCGCTGGAGCCCAAAATTTTGATTCTGGATGAACCAACTTCAGCCCTAGATGTATCGGTCCAAGCCCGAATTCTGAATCTGCTGAATGACTTGCAGGTGAAGTTTGAACTGACATATATTTTCATCTCTCACGATTTGTCGGTCGTTGAACACATGTGCGACCGGGTGGCGGTCATGTATCTGGGCAAGATAGTCGAAGAGGCTGAAGCTGAGACGTTGTTCTCCAACCCGCGCCATCCCTACACCCAGGCTTTGGTATCGGCTATCCCATCCTTTGACCCTGCAATGCGGCAGGAACGCATCGTGCTCGAGGGTGATGTTCCATCGCCTGCCGCGCCACCGAGCGGCTGCCACTTCCATCCCCGCTGTCCGATTGCGGTCAGTAGTTGTGCCACAGAATATCCAGAGCTACGTAAGCACGAAGACTGCTCCGTAGCGTGCCATCTGGTATAGCGGAACGGTTTTGACCCCCTGCCCGCCGTGGCGCGGGAGTGGGCCGGTAGATCAGCCTGGAAGATCGCCTGCTTTGCAAGCAGGAGGCCCCGGGTTCAAATCCCGGCCGGTCCACCATGCCTTTAATCTTGCATTAGCTGCACTTGCATGACTGAGCGGCGCGTACGGCTGCGCATTCGCGGACGTGTGCAGGGCGTTTTCTACCGTGATTCGACCCAGCGTGAAGCACAGCGATTGGGTCTGCGCGGTTGGGTGCGCAACCGTAGTGACGGTTCGGTCGAGGCGGTTGCTCAGGGTCCCCCAGAGCGAGTTGCAGCGCTTATTGACTGGTGCCATGAGGGCTCCCCATTGGCTCGGGTGGTAGAGGTCAGCGTCACAGAGGAATCCGGAGATGCCGACGAGTCGGAATTTGAGGTGCGTCGTTGACGCTTTTTCACTCGAACATTAGTATATAAATCAGGACCAGCGCCGCCATGCCATCCACGCCGCGCCGCCGTTGGTCAACACCGCGGCCGCCAGACCGAGTGTCAGTGCCATCCGCTGCGCTTCGTTAAGTGGCAGTTTCCCGCGCGACTGTCCCAGTGACGGTTCCGATGGCTGGTGCTGCTGCGCCAGTGGCTGTTCGCCATTCGGACCCTGCAAATGTTCCAGGTCATTGGCGCTCTGCAGGAATAGCGCGTAGTCGTTCTCTGGATGCTGGTCGGCGCGGAACTGTGCGAACAGGCTGATGCGTTCGCCCGGCTCGAGCGCGACCGAATGCTGACCGAAAATAAGCACGACAGTGGAGTTGCGCTCGACAGGGTCGCATAGCAGTGCCGCGCCGGTTCCACGCAGCTCGACCACCTCGACGATTCCAACGTGGACGCGCCGGTTGAGGAACTGATCTGGCCCCGTGTCAAGCTGGAATATAGTCACCTCAGTTGCTGGCTGCTGCTGCTGCTGACCTCCTGTCCAGCGCTGCTGCAGTTCCGCTTCCGCATCAAGGAAAGCGATTGTGCCGGAGGCGACAATCAGCGCCGTGGCCGCCAGCGCCAGCCATTTGCCTAGCTCGTTGGCAGTAGCAAACCGTGCTAGTCCGGCCGCCGCTAGGATTCCGGCCGGCGGCGCCAGCGGCAGGTAGTAGCGGATGTCGGTGAAGGTATTCCCGAGTACCCAGCCCTGTGTCAGGTAGATGGCACTAATGGAGCCGAGCCACCATCCCAGCGCGACTCCTGCAGCGGGCTGGCGTCGCAATACCCACGCGCCGGGGAGCGCGCAGAGCAACGAGGGAAAGAAGGCGGCGACGAACTTGACAACTTGCGACAGGTTCTCGCGCTCCTGCTCGTCCAGGTTGATGTAGCCGTCCCACATCGACACCGACGGCTCGTGCGTCTCGACCGTCAGGTTATCACCGTCGCTCGAGACCTCGAGTTGGTTGCGCGACTGGTAGCCGGAGTTGAACGGCCCGCCAAAGTAGTGCGCGTTGTAGGCGGCGAGTGGGATTCCAACTAGCATCAGCCCCACCGTCAGCGTCCCCGCCTGCAACAGGGGATCGCGTACCCTTGGCCACGCCAGCGCTTCGCGCAGTCGTTGTGCAAGGTCGCGCGTCCTACCCGCCGGTAGGTTGAGCCAGCCGATGTAGAGATAGGGCGCGCCAGCCATCACGACTGTCGTATAGCGCATTGACACTCCCAGTCCGAAGAGCACTCCGCCACTTAGCGCCAGCAGCAGCACGCTCCGGCTGGCGCCCTCCCGCCGTCCGCGGTGCGCTGCTTCCACGACCAGCCAGAAGCCAGGCAGCGCGAAGGAAACCGCGGCTAGGTCACCCATCCACTGGCCGAACCAGAGCAGCAGTACCGTCGCATTGGCGAGCGTGAAGGCGGTTGCCAGCCATGCCACACGCCAGTCAAACCAGCGGCGCGCTAGCCCGTAAGTGGCGATGCCTGCCATCAGTGCCAGCAGCGTGCCGAAGAGCGCCTCGGCACCGAGCAGGATTAGCGGCATCAGCGCCGCGCTGGGACCTGGTGGCCAGTGGTTGACGTAGCGGTATTCGCCGTCGACCTCGGCGATACCGGACGCCAGTGGCGGGTCGTAGCCCTCGATAAGCCAGTGAGTCGCCAGCTGGTATTCACCCAGTTCCAGCTCGCGCTCCACAACCAGCTTCCCGTCGGCATCGGTCGTCCCGAGCATCTCCGACGCGGTGTCCGGTCCACGACGCGTCAGCTCGACCTGGGCGTCAGCGACGGGAACGCCTAGGGTGTCCTGCAGAGCGATAGACAGTCGCACCTGCTCGACCACTGCTGCGGTGCGCCGTCCCTGCGTGTCAGTCATCCCCAGTTCGCGGTCGTCGAGCAGCAGGCTCGCGCCGGCAATCGGGGTGCCATTACGCTCGACCCTCAGAGTACCTCGCTTCGCCCCAAGATCGCCTAGTACCAGCTGTCCCTGCGTGTCTGTCTCGCCGCGCGACTGGCCGTTGAAGCGCACAGTGAGCCCCTCGCGGTCGCCCGGCAGTTGCACTTCGAGCAGCCCGCCCAGGCTACGATCGGTCAGGAACTCAATATCGGTTAACGACGCAATAGTATAGCGCGCGGCATTGCCAAGCGGCACCTCCAGCAGCGTGCGGTAAACCACGCTGTTACCTTCGCGCGAGGCGCGCACCTCGAGTGGTGGATTACCGGCCGGGAGCCCATGCAGCTCTGCGTTGCCTTCGGTGTCGGTGAAGGCAGTGAGCGCGCCTTGCGGCCGTGGGATGCTGACGCTCGCGTTTACCGCCGGCACACCGTCGTTGAACGTTACGCTGACGTGCAGGTCGTCCAGCCCCCCGTCTGGGTCCAGCGCGATGACCTCCCACGTCACCTGTAGCGGCGGCAGCCCGCTCTCGAGCGTTATCAGCTCTTCGTCGCGGTGGTCGCCGTTGGCCAGTTGTAGTGGTAGCGACCAGTAGCCATCAAGGTAGAGTTCAGCCCACGGGTAGTAGCCCTCCTCGTCCTTCAGGTGCCCTGCCGTAACCAGATCGTGCGGTTGCGCGACCATCCAGCTCGAGAGCAGCAGGAACGCTAGCAGCAGCAGCGTCAGAGCCGGTCGCTCACGGTTCAGCCTCTTCAGGGCTTGGAAGGGCTCCATGTCGTTGGAGTCAGTGCGCGATATTTATGAGTCGTGCAGTGAACCCGGCCGCGGAGCGGTAATAACAGGTACCGCTTCCCCACGTATGGCAGAGCCGCCGATGCAGCCGCTCGACCACCGCGAACTGCCGCTGGAGGAAATGCAAGCGCAGGCTCGTGAATTCGTTACTGACATTCGCCGTCGTAGGACGGTGCGCCATTTCTCGGACCGACCGGTGCCACGTTCTCTTATCGAGGAATGCCTGCGTGCGGCCAACTCAGCCCCTAGCGGTGCCAACAGGCAGCCATGGCACTTCGTCATAGTCGGTAACGCCGAAACAAAATCACGCATTCGCGAGGCGGCTGAGGCTGAGGAATACGAACTTTACCACGGGCGCGCATCCAATGAATGGCTCGAGGCGCTGGCGATTCTTGGTACGGACGAGCACAAGCCGTTCCTTGAAATCGCGCCGTGGCTGATTGTGGTATTTTCCGAGACATGGGGGATCAGTCCGGACGGAAGCAAGAAGAAGACTTTCTATGTCCAAGAGTCCATCGGAATCGCAACTGGGTTCCTGATTGCGGCGCTTCATCGCGCTGGGCTGGCCACACTGACGCACACACCCAGCCCGATGGGGTTCCTGCGCGATATCCTCGGCCGCGGAGAGAACGAACGCGCGTTCCTGATTCTCGTGACTGGCTATCCTGCCGATGACGCAGAGGTCCCGGTGCTAGAGAAGAAGAGACTAGCGGATGTTGCCAGCTTTATTGAGTAAGTGGGGAAACGGTATTACGGCCGGGACCCTCGCCCGTCGATGGCGGACGGCGACACGTGGAATCTGCTTCTGGACCGGGAATACGAATACCACGAGGTGCAGCCTGTCGTGCAGGAAGAGGGCGATGGCTGGGTTAGGTATCAAGACGGGCGCAAGTATCACCTCGACAATCGACTAAACCGGCTTGACACCCGCCGCTGGCTAAAGTTCCAGAAGAGCTGGTTCATCCATAAGCCGCGCCCGCGCAAGAGCGAGGTCAAGCTGCATCCCGCCAAATATCCGGAGGAACTTATAGCTGAGTTCATCGAATTCTTCACCAAGCCAGGCATGACTATACTGGATCCAATGCTCGGCACCGGCAGCAGCTTGCTGGCCGCGCTTGAGACTGGTCGCTCTGGCGTCGGCATCGAGCTGCAGCCCAAGTACGCAGCTATTGCGCACCAGCGGCTAGAGGCGCAGCTGGCGCACCCCCCGCCACCATCTAGTGGGAGCGAGCTCCAGCAGCTCCGCTTCCGGTTGCTGCAGGGAGACGCTTTCCAGATGGCAGAGATGGAAATTGGTGATGTGGATTACTGCATCACTTCACCACCTTACTGGGATATGCTACGCGCCAAGGGCAGTGAGACGCAGAAGATGCGCAAGGAAGCGGGGCTGGACGTCCACTACTCAGAGGACGAAAATGACTTGGGAAATCTGGAAGACTACGATGAGTTTGTGACGCGACTGGCAGAGCTCTATCGGTTGGTCCACAGGATACTACGACCGGGAGCATATCTGACCGTGATTGCCAAGAATATCAAGAAGCGTGGCCGCATGTATCCGCTGGCGTGGGATCTGGCACGCGAGCTCTCAGATACTTATATACTGAAGGACGAGAAAATATGGTGTCAGGATGATATCACTCTGGCGCCTTACGGCTATCGCTATGCCTGGGTCAGCAATACCTTTCACCAGTACTGCCTAAACTTTCAGAAGGAGAAGTGAAAGGCATGGCTGAGGAACAGCAAGAAGAGGCAGATATCCACCGCCCGCGCGAGCTCTATGCGTACCACGCCACCAGTTCCTTCGCGACTGATATCTCAATGTCCTACTTCAGCTACTTTGCGGTGCGCCTCGGTGCATCGTTCGAACTTTTGGCATGGATGCAGTCACTCAACAACCTGCTTCCCAACACATTGCAGCACTTCTGGGGCTGGATATCCGACCGTCGGGTACATCGGGCGTTCTGGATTATCATTGGTTCAGTCCTAGGTGGATTTGCCCTTTGGTTACTCTCACAGGCACAGACTCCCGAGGAGGTGCTGGCGTTACTGGTGCTCTATTCAGCCTCTCTCTCGCTCGTACAGCCAACCTGGGCGGCGCTGCAAGGAGACTGGATTCCAGCGGGCAGGCGTGGTAGGGTCCTCAGCCGGTTCCATGTGGTGGGAGGTATGGCCGGCCTGATTGGCTCGCTCGTAGCGCTTTGGTTCGTGTATAATTCAGGTAACGAGACGGCTGACGGCTTTCGCCCCCTGTTCGTGATGGCTGCGGCCGCAACCGCACTGGGTGGCTTGATACTGGTGAAAGTGCCTTACCGAGATCCCGGAGATGTCCCAGATGAACAGCAGACCGAGCAGGCTCGCATTGCCCATTCCAATGCATTTCAGGGTTTCGTACGTGTCCAGATGGTCTACACCCTACTGATGTCACTTATCTGGCCCCTCTTTGCGGTCCTGCTCATTCGCGTTGTCGGTGCGACCAACACGCAACTGGTGATATTCTCGGTGCTGGGTGCGGCAGCCGAGATGGCGTTCCAGCCGCTGATGGGTCGTCTGGTCGATCGTGTAGGGCCGTTGCAGGTGATGTTCCTCAGTCGCATTGGCTTTGCAGTGCTTCCGTTCGTTTACGTGCTCTGGCAGGATCTCTGGGTCTATTATGCCTTACAGGTGATACTTTTCGGACCCTGCTTCAGTGCGTTCCTGGTATCGACAAATACACTCATCTTGGATCTGGCACCCAGCGCTGAGCGAGCGGGTTATTTCAGCTACTACAATACCCGTATTGGGATTACCACGTTCACGGGAGCACTAATCGGTGGCCATCTGGCCGGATTCCTTGAAGGTCATCTTGATAGCACCGCGCAGGCAATCTACTGGGTATTCGTGATTTCAGGCGCTGGCCGGCTCCTGGCTTCGTTCCCTTACCTGCGTCTGACGTCACCGCGTCGCTATCCAGCCTCCTTGAGGCTCCTGGACCGGCTGGCCGAAGCTCAACGGCCATGGCGGCGCTAGCTATCCATAGAATTTCTGTAGTAGCAGGTGGAAATGGTGAACTCCCGCTTCCTTGGCTGGAGAGTATCTTCCCCGATTATATGCCTGCGACATGACACCCTTCTGCACGGCTTCAACTATATCATCGTCTTCCAGTTCAACCTTGTCAAGGTCACCTCCAGCTCCTTCACCCTGCAGTTCTTTTTTCCAGACATATGTCAGGTACCGAATTCTGGTTCTGGCAGGTTTTAGCGGTTCCACGATGTTGACCGAGAGTCCCCATGGATAGAAGTTGAACATCATGTTTGGAAAGAGGAAGAAATAGTAGGCAGCTATGTCCTTACCCTGGTCATGATGGTCATCAGGAAGATCGAAAGTAGTTTCATTTTCCTTTCCAATCCCAATTTGGATTACGACATTTTCAACAGTCTCAGTGTAGTACTCCTCGTAATCCAGTTCCTTGTTCAGTCCCTTGTGCACATGTGGGATATGGAAACCTTCCAGATAGTTGTCACAGTACAGTGCCCAGTTCGCATCAACATCATAGCTCCTTGATAATTCTGGCTTGAATCTGAATTCGTTCATCGGCAGCCACCCCATCCTGTCGGTCATGGGTTCCGTCAACTCAGAAAGTTCACATTTCTTGTCATTGATGATGAACATCATATTTTCCCAGAAACCAAGTTCGATTTCGGGCAGGTTGTCACTGGTCTCGGGATAATTTTCCACATCCTCGAATTCAGGCATGAACTTGAGTTTCCCGTTCACGCTGAATTGCCTGCCGTGATAACCACAGACGAGAGTTTTCGTATCGCATGCTTCCTTGCAGACGATATTGCCCCGGTGGGTACAGACGTTTGAAAGGCACCTAATCCTGCCCCGGTCCTTCGTCAGTACGTATGGTTCATCAAGTATGCCCTCCAGAATAATTCTGGGACTGACGTTACAGGTTTCGAGAAGGTCTGTGTTTCCCACGAATTGCCAGCTCTTGTTGAACATGCTTTTCAGGTTCCTGAAAATATCTTTGCTATGGTAGAACTCCGATGGAATTGTCTTAGCGACTCGAATGTCCTCGTCGACATCAAATTTCATGGTCTACTTTCTACGCGAACGGGTCCGGACGCTACTGGTGCGCGAGCGCCTCACAGGTGCTCGACCTCGGCGTGAGCGCATATGACCGAAACGATTTCCGAATCCCCAACCCATTCCTCCCATCCTCTGCATGCCAATACCAGTCATTTGCCTTCCGACATTGCTGACAAAAATGAACAGGACTAGGATCATCATTACAAGACCAATTGGCAGACAGCATAGTATGAACGCAAGCTCCGACCCAGGCTCGTTCACGATGTAATTTTCACTGGGGTTGTCAGAGTTATAGTGGACGGTGACTGTGCCGTTGACTACATACCGTCCTTCAAGTTCTTCCTGGCAGTTGCTCTCGCCATAGTCGCCATCAATATATTCTTTGTTACTGTAGACGCGGTTATCAGCGGTGAAGTTGTAGCTGACTTCAATCCCACACGAGAAGGTTTCCTTGCATTCGTGGTCATCGTAGTAGCCATCATCGTTGTCGTCCGTGCATTCCTCGCCAACTTCATCCTCGTAGTAGGTCTCCCAAACCGTGCCTTCTACTGTAGGCCAGCTGGCGACATCCTCTGCATTCTGGCTGTAAAGATAGATACCGAGTAACCCGCTACCTACCAGTAGCAGGACAGCTACCACAACAACGATGATTATGTTCCGGTCGGAGCTGGAATCATCTCCAGAGTCGCCAGAACTGCTTGCAGGACTGGAGTACTGTGTCGTACCTCCGAAATACTTCGAGTCGGACATGTAGGAATCGTTGTCGGTTCCCCTGCGCCATTCCTCATATTCCTTGCTGTCAAGCGCAATAGAATCATCTTCCTCTTTTTCCTTGTCTTGACCCTTCTTGCTACTGTCGTGCGTAGTCCATCCATCTTCGTCTTGGGACAATGTTTTCCTGACCGCTGAAGGCCCGTTTTACGGCTCTATTCAGTCAGTCGACCAGTATATAAATAGTATCGTATCTTTTTGCCACCCCATTAGTCATCAGAATTATATTATATAGCTATTCTCAGTCAATAGCACATGCGCCAAAGCTTGTTTCTGGCAGTGATGCTCTGCCTGACACCCATGCTGGCGGGATGCCTGGACTCCCTTACCGGAGACGAGGAGCTTCGTGCCGGCTGTACCTACACTGAAGCGGAAAACTGGGACCCCCTAGCCAAAATTGACGATGGCTCCTGTGATCTGGGTCTTGAAGGATGCACGTATGAGGGCGCTGAAAACTACAAT
>MPLX02323391.1_pt1 | contig 33660 bp, 27 predicted proteins | sample 1617341 | NCBI WGS metagenome assembly MPLX02 (sample SAMN05944804, study PRJNA350692) | marine metagenome | biome: marine; feature: ODZ; material: water; isolation source: 120 m water sample filtered on 0.2 um supor filter | place: Pacific Ocean | collected 2012-04-08 | depth 120m m | reverse complement strand
TTGATGTCACGAATGATTCGTTCTGACGATGCGGGTCGTTCTGCTGGTTTCTGTTTCATCTCAACTCCTCACGTTAGGATGAACAAAAACTCTCCTTTAAACCAGTGCTATATCTGTTCCATAGGTGCTGACGGGGTACATGTCCACCATCAGGATTGTCAATTAGGCCAAGGATGTGCAGGAGCGTAGATTTACCGCAACCGGAAGGGCCCATTATCGAAGTGAACTCGCCCTTTTCTACGATTAGGTCTACCTCATCCAATGCCATCGTCTCCACGTCTTCCGTTCTGAACAGCTTAGTCAAACCTTCAGTCTTGATAATCATGTCTTATCCTTCTTCCGTCGTGGGCCCAGTATGTTTTATTGACACAGCGCAGTCCTGCAATTGCCAGTTTCTGCAGCAGAGATCTGTAAAATCGCCACCAAACGGCTACAGGCGCAAGTGGGGTGCAGATTATTAACTCTGTATTTTTTAGACGTATAAATTCCACCTTGGTTACAAAAGAATTAAATGTCTAAAATTCAATAGGTTAGCTTGGGACCCTCTGAACAAGTATATGGCCACTCTGCGGGAGTCTGTCGTGCTCTGCCGCTAGGCGTCGTGCGCAGGGAATGGCCACACCCTTGGCAAGTACGACAACGACGCGGCGGAGCACGACAGGCCCCGCCCGAAGGGGCCTACAGCCAATCCCGCTCTTGGCGTTGCACTAACTTGAAAGGTCGACACATGTGTGACCGCCAGGGATGGCGGAAATGCAGGTTTTGCAGGAGCAAAAACCTGCCGCCAGTGCGCCTTGATAGCAGAATTGGCTGTAGGCCAGAGCGGTCATATACTTGTTCAGAGGGTCCCTGACGAAATATGAAGAAAATCTAGCGACCTGGCGCGTGCATGGGCTAGCGTCGCTCGACTATTGCCGCATCAACCAGCGTGGAGAAATTCTCACGGAAGCCTCCACCCCTGGAAGGAGATACCTGGGCCATGATGACAATAACGGTATTCTGGACCGGATCGATGAAATAGCGCGTGCCAGCAGATCCATCCCACCAGATGGTCCCCGCTGAAACCGGAAAGTTGTAGGCGGAATTGTCCATGACCAGGTTGAAGCCGCCCAGCGTCCAGCCGGAGCCCAGCCAGTAGCCGTTGGAACCAATCGGCATTGCCGGTTCGGGAACTGCATTGCGATACATCAGATCGACAGTGTCTTCCCGCAATATACGATTGTCATTAAATACACCACCATCGAGGATCATCTGGGAGAAGTGCATGAAATCCATCACAGATGAAAGCAGACCAACCCCTCCCTCGATCAATCGAGGCCGCATCGTGAAGGGGATGGGTTCAATTTGATAGGGAAGCAGGCGCCCCTCTGTCGGCCGGTAGACCGTGGCCAGTCGGTCTCGATCCGTACCCTCAGCCCAGAACATGGTGCTATTCATTCTGAGCGGGCTGAGTAGTTGTTCTTCGAGAAACTGCTCGAAAGCTTGACCAGACCAGACTTCCACCAGCTTACCCAGGATAGTCGCGTGTATGCCGTAACGAAACTGCGTTCCAGGGTCCTGGAAAAGCGGCACGCGGGCCGCGTTATCTACCATCTCATCGAGGCTGATGTTTCTAGCCCGCACCTGATTTTCCCGGTAAAACCGGGAGCTCCGACTGCCCAGCCCCGAGGTATGGGTGAGCAAGTGAGCGACAGTGATATCACCTACCCGATCTCTTAGCTGGTTCAAATCGGTGCTGCTGGAATCCCTCAGCACTTGCTGCTCTACAAACTGCGGAAGATACAACTTGATAGGATCATCGAATTGAAACTTGCCTTGTTCATACAGTAGCAATACGGCCGCGCTGGTGATTTGTCGGGTCATGGAATAGGTTCGGAACAGAGCGTCTTCCCGCATGGGGATAGCCTGTTCCAAATCCAGATTGCCCAGTGATTCGAAGTAGACAATCTTGCCGTCTCGCGCCACAGCGGCAACCACGCCAGCTATATCACCGTCATTGATATGTTGTTGAAGCCTTGCCGTTGCAGCGTCGAGAGCACTGGCCGACATGCCAACACTCTGGGGTGAGGCAACTCCCATGTCCTGTGCAAACACAGCATTGCTGCACAGCAGGCTGAGAACAATCCCTGTAAATCGCAATTTTCTTATTAGCATATTCAGATTGCTACCATTGGTGGGTCGCCACCACCATCGTCTGGGGGCGGCGGGTGCGTAGTACCACTATCAGGTGGTGGCGATGGATCCGTAGTCTGCACATAAGCAGGCACAGTCCCAAAGGTCAATGAAATCAACAGTCAGAGAAAGCTGGGACTGAATAATCTGGAAAAAGAAATTTTGGACATCCCGATGCACCTCTTTAGTTCTGTAAAGGCCACAAGCCAACATAAATGCAGGGTTCAGAACCCTCTGACCCTAAACCTTTTGATCTTCGATGTCTAGGAAATGGATAGTGAAATAAGGACGAAGCGGGCTAAGCTTTACAGCCCCACTTCCCGCTATGGCGGGTTAATCCAAAGCTGGCGTGAGCAGTGGCTGCCAGGAAAAAGCCGGATCTGCCATGGCAATGAAGAAAGGATTCAGTAATTCCGCCTTCTGGTTGTAGCGCAGGAGATTGAACGCCGTATCGAAAACCTCGCCTCCGGCCGCAGAGAGTACCGCGTGGGCCGCCGCCGTGTCCCATTCACTGGTCAGAGCCAATCTGGGGTAGATATCCGCCCTGGCCTCAGCCAACAGGCAGATCTTCAGCGAGCTGCCCATACTGAGCACTTCCGTTTCGCCCAGTTCAGCCTCGATAGTCTTTATCAGGCGGTCCACCAACTCGCCACGATGGCTTCTACTGGCAACCACCCGAACCGGGTTGTTGGAATCTATCGGTGCGCAGCTGATTGGGCTTACTACACCCGCCGCAGTCAGCTTCCAGGCTCCCGATCCGATTTTTCCAATATAGGTAATTCCGCTTACCGGAACGTGTACCACACCAGATACGGCAACGCCTTCCTCGATCAGGGCGATGTTAACGGTGAATTCGCCGTTGCGTTTAATGAATTCCTTGGTGCCATCGAGGGGGTCGACCAACCAGTAACTAGCCCAGCGCCGACGCTCACTCCAGTCAGTTAACTCTGATTCTTCCGACAGAATCGGAAGCTGGGGTGTAAGCAGGGCCAGGCCCTCAACGATGACCCGATGGGCGCGGCGGTCTGCATCAGTCAGTGGTGAATTATCCTCCTTCAGTGTGACTTCAATACCTTCTGCCTGATTATAGACGGCAAGAATTTCCTCACCAGCGGCGATCGCAATATCCTTGAGCGCTTTCAGCTGTGGGTGTTCATACATTGATCTTCCCATTGATAAATATTCTAATTGGCGATACGGTTTTTAATGCGGATTGAGGCATGGTGCATGACCTGCCGCAGCTTGCCAAGCAGAATTTGTGGAGTAATCGATGCCCCCCTGGTCAACAATCGACACCATCATGTTCGATATGGACGGCACATTGCTGGATCTGCATTTCGATAACTATTTCTGGTTAAACCTGGTACCCACGATGTATAGCCGGGCACATGGTGTGAGTGAAGAGAACGCGCGGGAAATTATTCGCGGCAAGTATGCCGAAGTGCACGGTACTCTCAACTGGTACTGCATTGACTACTGGGAAGATGAGTTGCAACTGGACATTGCCGAGTTAAAAACGACTATCAAACACAAAATATGTGTTCGGCCCAATGTTGAAAAACTATTGCAGGAATTGCAGCGTAACAACAAGCGACTGTTGTTGATTACCAATGCACACCCTTCGAGTCTGAAAATAAAAATGGATCACACTGGCATTGGTGATTATTTTCACAAACGTATCAGTTCTCACTCATTAAAGCTGGCCAAAGAGAATCACGGTTTTTGGGAAAGTCTGCAAGAAATTCAATCCTATGAGCCTGAGCGGAGTCTACTGTTCGATGACTCAGTTCCCGTATTGCGCCAGGCAAAAAGAGAAGGCATCAGGCATCTGTATGGAATCAAACAACCAGATAGTCAGCGACCGCCGCTTACTCCGAACGAGTTTCCTTTAATTGAGGATTTCAATAACATCATGCCCTCTCAATCCGACTCAGAGTGATCACTAATGACAGCGTCCTCCAAGAGTAGATCCGGCTCAAAGCAACTCACCCGAGTCAGGCTGGACAAGTGGTTGTGGGCTGCGCGCTTTTACAAGACTCGCGCTATCGCCAAGCAGGCTATCGAGGGCGGCAAAGTGCATTGCGAAGGTGCGCGCAGCAAACCCAGCAAGGAAATAGAGGTCGGCATGCAACTAAAACTTCGACAGAGCTTCGATGAAAAAACAGTTCTGGTGAAGGCGCTCTCGGAACAGCGACGTCCGGCACCCGAGGCGCAATTGCTCTACGCTGAAACGCCCCTGAGCATTGCTAATCGTGAACAGCTCGCAGAACAACGCAGAGCCCAGCCGAGGCATTGGCCAACTGCCACCAAACCTAACAAGAAACAGCGCCGCATGATCCAGCGCTTCAAGCAAGGCGACTCATCCTGAGCCACCGCTGACCACATCCCCCGGTTAGCGCTGGCTGGGGATATTTGTCATAATGCGCCACTCAATGCAGCCAGCATGCGGCCTGAGACCCAGCATTGTATGAATTCAGCAACCTGAATGACCAGGAGTAAGTTTGGCTAAGCAATTCAGTGAGTGCCTGCAGCGCTATCAGTTACCTGAATTTGCTCCCGAATGGGGTGCGGTGCAACGTGGCATTGAGAAGGAAAGCCTGCGCGTTTCTCCGGATGGACGAACCTCGCTTTCCGGTCATCCCAGGGCTCTGGGTTCAGCATTAACCAATCCCTATATCACCACTGACTTTTCCGAAGCCTTGCTGGAATTTATTACGCCACCATATCAGGACATCGATGAATGCCTGGCTGTACTGGAAAATATCCACCGCTTCACACTGCAAAATCTGAAAAATGAAGAAATGCTCTGGGTAAGTAGTATGCCCTGTCCTCTCAACACCGACGCCCATATCCCTATTGCTCAATACGGCCATTCCAATATCGGCAGATTGAAGACTCTGTATCGTCACGGCTTGAGTCATCGCTACGGTTCTCTGATGCAAGCCATATCGGGATTGCATTACAACTTTTCCATGCCCGAGGGATTCTGGGAGCCCTACCAGGCAATCTGCAACCACCAGGGTAGTCTGCAAGACTTCCGTACTGAAAAGTATCTGCACCTGATTCGAAATTTTCATCGCTATTCCTGGTTGCTCATCTATTTATTCGGTGCCTCGCCGGCTGCCTGCAGATGCTTCGTGGATAGCCGCGAACACAGCCTACAGGAATTTGACGAACACACTTTATATCTTCCCCAGGCGACCTGTTTAAGAATGGGTAATCTCGGTTATAAGAGTGAAGCGCAGAAATCGCTGTTTGTCTGTTACAACGAACTGGATGCCTATGTGGATTGTCTCGACCAGGCTATGCACACGTCTTATCCCGAATACGAAACAATCGGCTGGATGAAAGAAGGCCAGTATCTGCAGATGAATACCAATCTGCTGCAGCTGGAGAATGAGTTCTACAGCACCATAAGACCGAAACGAAATGTGAAGAACGGCGAACGGCCATTAGAGGCGCTGACCAATAGAGGCATCGAGTACGTTGAAGTACGCGCACTGGATTTGAATCCCTACGCTCCGCTTGGCATTGATGCTGAACAGATCAGATTCCTCGATACTTTCCTCCTGCATTGTTTATTAGCGGAAAGTCCACAATGCAATGAACGAGAATTTTTTGAGGTTGCCAGCAATCTTGCCAGGGTAGTGGAACAGGGTAGAGACCCCGCATTGATACTTCAATTGGAGTCTGCACCGAAGGCGATGCGGGAATGGGCACAGGAACTATTTGACGACCTCACCCACAGCGCCAGCATGCTGGACCAGATTCATGAAGGTAGTAACTACGAAATGAGCCTCAACAAGCAATTGGAGAAGATCGATCACCCGGAACTGACTCCCTCTGGTCGCATACTCGGTGAGATGCAAGAGCAGCAATTGTCCTTCTTCGAATGCTCCATGCGGCAGAGCCGAATCCACAGAGACTATCTGGTCGGTAATTCTCTGGATGCAGACACCCTGGATCACCTTCAGGATACCAGTGCCCAGTCACTGGTCAAACAGCAGCAAATTGAAGCCGCAGATACGATAAGCTTCGATGATTTCCTCAAGCAGTGGAATGAAGGCTAGCCGCTATTTAGTCGATCCTGAAAAAGTCATCCATGCATTTTTCAGATCAGACTAATTACAGAAACCCTGCTGTGTCGTGAGTAAGCCAAACTGCTTTCGCTTCAGCAACAACTGCTTCCAGAACCGGACACATGTTCAGAGCCCTTGGTCTCGCTTGCTGGCCGAGTGGTTCCCGCCGGTGCACAGAATTCGGTCGCCGCTTTGGGGATAGCAGGATTGATTCCAATAAAGTCGCCCTTTAAGGGTCCCCCGGTGAGCAACTCGAAACCGCGGTCAGAGACGGCGATCCTTATTCCCCTGGGATAAACATGGCCTTCATCATCGTGAACTTCGCTGTAGGGTCCCTTGTAGATGACAGCCTGACCGATATCCAGACGCTGCTTTGGCAATGGCTTCAAAGCCATTAGAGTGATCGCACGAAACTCGATACCCTCCACCACTTGCCAGGGTTGCTGATCCCATTTGTCATAATTAACCAGCACAAATCCCGCATCCAGGAACGTCTGGGCGAACTGCTGCTCCTGGAATGCTCCGGAGATACAACCCGTCCAGAGCTCATCGTTGTCACGCAAATGTTGTGGCACGATTTCATCACTAACGATATCAGAGATAGCCACTCGCCCGCCTGGTTTCAACACCCTGAAGATCCCCTCGATCATCTGCCGTCGATCCGACTCGCCGACCAGGTTCAACACACAGTTCGACACCACCAGATCGATAGAGTCATTCGCCACCAGGGGCTGCTCGGTGCGTTGCTGTGCCCGCCATTGCTGCAGCTCTTCTTCAGAGCCATCCGGGTGTTCTTTGATATAACGTTCTTCTGCCGCAACATCCAGTGACAGATCCTGTATATATCCCTTTAGAAACTCGACGCGATCCTCGCCAAGCTTAGCTGCCATGTCTGACTGATGTCTGCGCGCCAGATCGAGCATCTCGTCGGTCATGTCGACACCGATGACCCGGCCACCCTGCCCTACCAGTTGTGCCGCCATATAGCAGATTTTTCCACCACCACTGCCCAGATCGAGCACCGTGTCCCCCTGCTGTACATAGCGCGAAGGATCTCCGCAGCCATAGTCTCTCTCGACAATTTCTGCAGGCAGTAACTCCAGTAAACTCGAGTCATAGTCGACAGGACAACAAAGCGCCTCTTGCCTTTGAAGGGCACCTTCGCCATAACGCTCCGACACTTTATCTTGTAATTCTGCCTTAGAATTCAATCCAGACTCCTTAATTCAGTCCACGAAAATTTTTGGTAGTGATTATCAGCAACCCCGTCGCCACCGAAAATACTTCTCCAGCAGCGGGAAATATTTTTCAGGCAGGCGCGCGCTGCGCCAGGCATTGGCTGCAGCCTTATTGCTTTCGGACAGCGTAGGATAAATATGCGTTACCGCCGAGATCTTTTTCAATCCCATACCATGAGTCATCGCAAACACAAATTCATTAATCATTTCGCCCGCATGATAACCCACAATAGTAGCTCCCAGTATCTGGTCTTTGCCTGGAACCGTTAACACTTTGATAAAGCCATGTGCTTCACCATCTGCCAGGGAACGATCATGATCGTCCAGATCATAACGCGTGAGCTCGTATTGGATATTGCGTTGCTTCGCTTCCTCTTCGCTAAGTCCGACTCGGGCTACCTCCGGATCGGTGAAAGTAGCCCAGGGAACTACATCGTAGTTGGCATGGGATCGCCACAGTCCACCGAGCATCGCATTGAGCGAGGCGAACCAGGCCTGAAATGATGCCATGTGGGTAAACTGGTAGGGCCCGGCTACATCACCACAGGCATAAATATTGGGATAGGCGGTCTGCATGGCATCATTAGTCTGCACAGTGCCTTGAGGCGTAAGCGGCAGTGCCAATTCTTGCAACCCGAACCCTTCCACATTGGCTTTGCGGCCGATTGCCAGTAACACCTTGTCGAATTCGATCCTAACAGTCTCACTTTGATGTTCCACCTCCATGAAGTTGCCATTGCCGCTAATTCCGAAGCTGGTCAATGTGTGATCGGTAAGCAGCGTTATGCCGCTGCGTCTGAATTTATTCATCACTGCTTCAGACACGTCCGGATCTTCGCGTGGCAATAGCCGAGGCGCCATATCCACCTGGGTTACGGCTGATCCGAGGTTGTGAAACGCCTGCGCTAGTTCGCAACCAATAGGGCCCCCGCCGACAACCAGCAGGCGCCGAGGAAGCTCACGCAGAGACCAGATCGTATCGGAGGTCAGGTAATCGATCTGATCGAGACCGGCGATGTTCGGAACCAATGGCCGTGCACCCGTGGCAAGGATTATGGAACGGGTATTGATACATCGTTCGCCCACCGTCACGGTATAGGGAGACTCTATGCGCGCCACGCCAGCGATACATTCGACACCGAGGGAAGTGAACCTCTCCACCGAATCATGAGGCTCGATCGTCGCAATAATTTTTTGTACCCGCTGCATGACCGCGGAGAAGTTTACCTGTCCGCTGGCATCCTCGATGCCAAATTCACCGGCACGCCTGATGTAGGACATAATCTGGCCGCTGCGCAGCAGCGCTTTACTGGGCACACAGCCGGTGTTCAGACAGTCGCCGCCCATCTTGTCCTTTTCGATCAGAATCACCTTGGCCTTGGCCCCGGCGACAATGAGTGCTGCAACCAGTCCTGCCGAGCCCGCACCAATTACCACGACATTAGCATCGAACTGCTTGGGCCTGGGAAAACCTCGCATGATCTTATTGCGTTGCATGAAGTTAATCAGCAGCTTCGCAACCAGGGGCACAAGCCCCAATAGCACCACTGAGAAAATTACCGAGCCGCTCACCAGGCTGGAAAGAGAAGTAATCTGGGCAAGCTGAGATCCCGCATTTACGTAAATCACCGTAAGCAATAACATGCCCGCCTGGCTGACCAGATAGAATGAGACGGTACTAATACTCGTCAGCCCCATGAGAAGGTTTACCATGAAGAAAGGAAACAGGGGCACCATGCGAATACTAAACAGGTAAAAATTACCATCTTTCTTGATGCCCCGGTTAATGGCAGCGAGGTAGCCTCCAAAGCGAGACTCTACCCAGTCCCTTAGCAGCAACCGGGAAGCCAGGAATGCCAGGGTTGCACCGATGGTACTGGCAAAGGAGACGATGATGGTTCCCCACAACAGACCAAAGATCACCCCTCCGAGCAAGGTCATGATCAAAGCGCCCGGTATGGATAGCGCTGCAATTAGTACATAGATGGAAAAATAGACGAGTCCCGTCAGTGCGAAATTCTGGTCTCGAAAATCCTGGATTCTGGCCAGTTGGGCCTGGGCGTAATCCAGCGTCAGATACTGCCCCAGATCGAATAGTAAATAGCTGGCAGCAAGCACCACAATGAGTCCAAGTACAACAATCCTGGTTCTATTCACTCAAATACCTTTTAATCAGGGGAGTCGTGGGTTCCAGTATCCCTTGCGGGTGCTGGCAGCAGCGATTTTACTGTTGATATCAAATTTCTATGTGCTATAAACCCCTTGCAATCGAAGCCGCAGAAGCCGAAGATCGCGCACTTCTGCGAATATAAACGCTTACCTTTCATAAGTTAAGAGATTCCAAGCCGTGTCAAATTCTGATTTCAGTCGTAAGTTCCCATTTACCCGAATGCGCCGCAATCGCAGGGATGATTTCAGCAGGCGCCTGATACGGGAAACCACATTGACAACAGATGACCTGATCTTTCCAGTATTTATTGTCGATGGGACTGCACAAAGGCAGCCAATTGAATCGATGCCTGGCATGTTCCGCCTGAGTGTCGATGAACTCATCAAGGAGGCAGCCGAGTTAGTCTCGCTCGGCATTCCGGCAATAGCCCTGTTTCCTTCACCTGCTGAATCCGTAAAGACTGAAGACGGTAGCGAAGCCTTTAATGCCGAAGGGCTGGTACAGAATGCCGTGAGGACGCTGAAATCGGCCCAGCCAGAGCTCGGTGTCATTACTGATGTCGCGCTGGATCCTTATACCACTCATGGTCAGGACGGCATTATTGACAACGATGGCTATGTGCTGAACGACGAGACCGTAAGCGTACTGGCCCGGCAGGCGCTCTCACATGCGGAAGCCGGTGCCGATATTGTCGCCCCTTCTGACATGATGGATGGTCGGGTGGCGGCCATTCGCTCAATACTTGAGGAGAACGGCCTGATTTACACCCGCATTCTTGCCTATTCGGCCAAATATGCCTCGAGTTACTACGGGCCATTTCGTGACGCAGTTGGCTCTAGCGGCAGTCTCTCTGGCGGCAACAAGTACAGCTACCAGATGGACGTGGCGAACAGTGATGAGGCCTTGCAGGAAGTCGCTCTGGATCTGGCCGAAGGAGCCGACATGGTAATGGTGAAGCCTGGGCTACCTTACCTGGATATCGTGCATCGGGTGAAACAGGAATTTGGCGTACCTACGTTTGTTTACCAGGTCAGTGGCGAATATGCCATGCACATGGCCGCCGCTCAGAATGGTTGGCTGGATGAGGATGCGGTGGCCATGGAGTCGCTGCTCGCCATCAAACGCGCGGGAGCCGACGCGATACTCACGTATTTCGCGAAGAAGGCAGCTCAGTTATTACATAGTTAGAGGCACTTTTGATTATCCATCTCTTGAATCCTGAATTTTTAGCCTTATCATAAAGTCACATCGTTGCGTATAAACAACGCTCGCGACACGATTAACATGAACAACATTTCAGCTTACTTAATGATCCCTAATCAGGAAGGAAAAGACGTATGAGCGACAATATCGTTCACATCTCCGATAGCAGTTTTGTACAAGACGTTATACAGGCTGAAGGCCCCGTTCTGGTGGACTTCTGGGCAGAGTGGTGCGGGCCGTGCAAGATGATCGCTCCGGTGCTGGAAGAACTCGCCGATGAGTATGATGGCAAACTGAAGGTATGCAAAATGGATGTCGATGCCAACACTGACACTGCACCAAAATACGGCATTCGCGGCATTCCGACCCTGATCGTCTTCAATAATGGCGATGTGGCCGGCACAAAAGTCGGCGCACTTTCCAAGTCTCAACTCTCTGCTTTTATTGACAGCGTCATTTAAAACGCGTTTAATGTGGTGTCTCACAGATCTGTGGGGCCCCACAGGAAGTGGTATTTCCAGAAACCCAAAAATAATTTGTAGCAATTAATGGATCGCTAATTGCACAGCTTAATGAATTTTTCTTAGCGATATCTCTTTAGGAACCCTAAACAAACCCTGACTCCAGGCGACTATTCCCATAATGGAATTACTCGCGTAGAGGAATAAACGCAAACTAAAACCCGAATACTTTATCTGGACACAGTTGTAGAGTAGAACTATATTGAAAACCAAGCTGGTTTAAAAAATCAAAAAGAAAACTCCGGCACCATAGTTAACTTGAACCATCGATTAACAAACTTCCACTCTACTAATTCTGTATCCAGTTTTAAAAAACCTTTGTAACCAGCTAGCAATCCTTTTAATCAATTAACAAACCCGAGTTCTATCCTTTGCATCTACGACACCGCATAGTGCCGGGCACGATTCAAGCGAGCCGCACTGCAACAACCCAACTGATACCCACTAAAAGAATTTCACCATGAACCTGACAGAACTAAAGCAAAAACCAATAGTAGAGCTAGCGGCAACGGCCCACGATATGGGACTGGAAAACGTATCGCGAACTCGTAAGCAAGACATCATCTTCGTCATTCTCAAGAAACACGCCAAGAATGGAGAAGATATTTACGGTGATGGTGTACTGGAAATTTTACAGGATGGATTTGGCTTCTTACGCTCAGCCGACTCGTCATACCTGGCAGGCCCGGATGACATTTATGTATCGCCCAGTCAAATTCGTCGCTTTAATCTCCGTACTGGCGATACGGTAGCCGGAAAAATAAGACCACCGAAAGATGGCGAACGCTATTTCGCGCTGTTAAAGATTAGCGAGATTAACTTCAGCAAACCCGATAAAGCCAAGCACAAAATCCTCTTCGAAAACCTTACTCCTCTCTTCCCCAACGAACGACTACCACTGCAAATAGGTAACGGCAGCACGGAAGATCTCAGTGCCCGTGTAATCGACCTGGCCGCACCAATCGGTAAGGGCCAACGAGGATTGATCGTATCGCCTCCCAAGGCTGGTAAGACCCTGATATTACAAAACATCGCGCAATCTATTAGCAAAAATAGTCCCGAATGTCGCCTGATCGTACTATTGATTGACGAACGTCCGGAAGAGGTCACCGAGATGCAGCGATCAGTGGGCGGTGAAGTTGTTGCAAGCACTTTCGATGAGCCTCCTTCGCGTCACGTACAGGTTGCCGAGATGGTTATCGAGAAAGCCAAGCGCCTTGTGGAACACAAAGAGGATGTGGTCATTCTGTTAGACTCCATTACTCGATTGGCGCGAGCTTATAACACTATCATCCCATCATCGGGCAAAGTGTTAACCGGTGGTGTTGACGCGCATGCTCTGGAAAGACCAAAGCGTTTCTTTGGTGCCGCTCGAAATATCGAAGAGGGTGGCAGCCTGACGATTATTGCGACTGCCTTAATCGAGACCGGATCGAAGATGGACGAAGTAATCTATGAAGAATTTAAAGGCACGGGTAACATGGAGCTGCACCTGGATCGAAAGATTGCTGAGAAGCGTGTTTACCCGGCAATCAATGTAAGACGTTCTGGTACCCGACGTGAAGACTTACTGACTAGCGAAGAAGAGTTGCAACGCATGTGGATCCTAAGAAAGCTGTTAACTTCGATGGAAGACGTACAAGCAACCGAATTTATTCTGGATAAGCTGAAAACTACCAAGACTAACGAAGAATTTTTTAACGCAATGAAACGGAAGTAAAATAAAAACACTCTGAACCTTCATCGCACTCCCACCCCGCAATTCGAAACCGTCCCATGTCATTCTCAGATCTACGAGACTTTATTGCACTACTTGAGAAAGAGGGTGAACTAAAGCGTATCACCACCGAAGTAGACCCGTACCTGGAAGTCACTGAAATTTCGGACCGAGTCCTGCGGGCAGGCGGCCCGGCCCTGTTGTTCGAAAATTTGAAGGGCTCATCAATGCCATTACTGGCAAACCTATTTGGAAATACTCGCCGCATTGCCATGGCGATGGGCCAGGAGGACATCCAGGGCCTCAGAGACGTAGGCAAGTTACTAGCTTTTCTCAAAGAACCTACACCGCCATCGGGCTGGAAAGATCTGTGGCAGAATTTGCCCAGTTACAAGAACGTGTTAAACGTGGCACCGAATGTCAAAAAGTCTGCTCCCTGCCAGGATGTTGTTATCGAAGCGGACGACGTCGATCTATCGGTGTTCCCCATTCAAACCTGTTGGCCAGAGGATGTCGCCCCGTTGGTAACCTGGCCCCTGGTCATTACCCGTGGACCGGAGAAGGATAGACAGAATCTCGGCATCTATCGCATGCAGCTGATAGGCCGTAACAAGCTGATCATGCGCTGGTTGTCTCATCGCGGCGGTGCCTTGGACTTCAGTGATTGGCAACAACATCACCCAGGACAAGCCTTTCCTGTCTCCATCGCCATAGGCGCCGATCCGGCAACAATTCTGGCAACGGTAACCCCGGTGCCCGACACACTATCGGAATATGCGTTCGCCGGACTAATACGCGGCAGCAAGACCGATGTCGTCAAATCCCTTACCAACGACCTGCAAGTCCCGGCCAGTGCAGAAATTGTACTCGAGGGAGTCATCGAACCGGATGAACTTGCAGATGAAGGTCCGTTTGGCGATCACACGGGCTACTACAATGAAGTAGAACAGTTTCCTGTGTTCACCGTCACGCGCATTACTCATCGAAAAGATCCTATCTATCACAGCACGTACACCGGTCGACCACCGGACGAACCGGCCATGTTGGGGGTTGCTCTGAATGAGGTATTCGTACCGCTGTTGCAGAAGCAATTTCCGGAAATCGTCGATTTTTACTTGCCCCCCGAAGGCTGCTCCTATCGCTTAGCGGTGGTAAGTATGAAGAAACAATATCCGGGGCACGCCAAGCGGGTAATGATGGGAATCTGGTCGTTTCTGCGCCAGTTCATGTACACAAAATTCATCATAGTAGTCGATAGCGATGTCGACATCCGGCAATGGGAAGATGTTATCTGGGCCATCACCACGCGCATGGACCCAAGTCGAGATACCGTATTGATCGAGAACACACCCATCGACTATCTCGATTTTGCATCCCCGGTTTCCGGACTCGGATCGAAGATGGGTCTCGATGCCACCAATAAGTGGCCGGCTGAGACTGTCCGAACTTGGGGCACAACGATCGAAATGAGCGAAGAAGTAAAACGCAGAGTAGATGAATTATGGCAGGAACTCGGACTCAACGAATAGGCCAGCCGCCTTGTGGGTAACTTTCGATTCTGACGGCATCGGCAATTCTGGCAGTTCCGCACCGATCAGATCACCGTAGCTTTTCAGATAGTTCTCACTGGCCTCGACTTCACCCAGGTGTTTCAGCAAGCGGCTGAGTTCACCATAGGCCTCTGCCGAAGGTGCAATCTTGATGCTAGTCTCGTAGTACTCCTTGGCTTTTCCCCACAACTCGTTGCGCATGCTGATACGCCCCAAACTCAACAACAGGTTCGCATTGGCAGGGCGTTCCTTTAACCATTTCTCTGCCACCAGCAGCTGCTGTTCACTGGTGCCATAATCCTGTTCTCCGTACAGCTGTACCAGCGCATCACGCCAATTTCTGGAGATTGCCATTTCAACCGCCTTCGCTGCTGTGGCTTTCTCGTCAAGCCTGGTGAGTAATTCCGCGTAGTGCTTCACGATTTTTTCATCTTCGCGGTACTTAGCTGGCGCCTTCTTCCAGCGCTTGGCGAGTTGATTCACGACACTCTGCTTATCACTATCTGTCCCGAGCTCTCCAAATATTGCGTAAAGCTCCTCCATGAATATTCGCATCTGTATTGTTGCCAGCTCTTGCATGTCAACAATCTTATTCTTTTCCAGAGCTGGAAGTAATAGAGCTAATTGATTCCAGTCTTCTAATTGCATATAAACTTCTTTCAACATCTGCAATAGTGTCACGTCGTTAAGAGAGTTCTTCCTGAGTTGCTCCAGCACAGCCACACATTGTTCCAGCTGGCCTGATTTGAATAGCAACTGTGCTCGTAGCGTATTAATAGTTGATCTTGCTGAAGGATATTCTGCTTCTGCTTTGTCCAGACACTGCAACCAGGACTCTTTATTGCCCAGTTGGTAGGCAGAATAGGCTGCTGCAAGATAATTAATTACATTGGCATCTTTGTCGTCTGTGCTCGTAGTTAAAAGATTGTAACTGGACTGCCAGTTACCACGCACAAAATACAACAACCCTTCTATGGATTTGCTACGGCCAGCAGCTTTGCGCTTGTCATTGAACTCCTTGCCATAGCGGACGAGACGGCCCGGATTTATCCATTGCATAATAACCACTAACAAACGGTACAGCAGATAAATAACAAGCAGCGCAACAAGCAGCGCAAATAGACTGGTCTCAAAGGTATAATTGCCGAAGGAAATCAGCATATAACCGGGATCGTTCGGGAAACCGACATAAAGAGTTGCCCACAGAGCCAGGACGATAACCAGAAGACTGAAAACGAATAAGCGGATCATTGGAACTTCATTGTAGGTTGGCAGTGAGTTGTCGGATGAGTGCAAGCGATTCGGCGAGGCTCGGCAGTGCTGGATCTATATCCATCGAAGCCAGCTCATCCAGTTCTGCCAGTAGTGACTGGCCGATTACCGAGTCAGTTACTGCATATCGATGTAGCCAGTCACTCGCATCGGAAAGACTACGCTGGTAGAGCTGCTTATCTGTACTAAGCAGAGCCAGCTTGGCTTGTTCCAGAATAATCTGAAGATTCTGCTTTATGTAAGCGTCCTGCCCTGGCTCCAACATTGCCTCGGGAGTTTCATCCCATTCACGCCACACAAACACAGAGCCTAGAAAGGAAAGCGAAGAATCAACGAAACCACTGGAACTACTGCTGATTTCCAGAGGTGCGGAATCTGCATTGCGTTGATTCTCAAAATCCTCACGCATGGAACTCAGCAGGTTGATTTTCTCTGCCTCGCTGGCGAGAATCCCCAGTCTCAGGTAAATGCCTTCCCGGTCAAGCGGTTCAAGACTGTGTAATCGGGCAAGATCACCAGCAATTGATTGCCGTGTTGCGAATACATTGCTATTACCGGAATCTACTAATGAGGAATCCGCATTTTCAATCAACTCGATAGCCGACACATGGTCGCCTTCAAGTTGTAACTTACGATTCGCTATTCCCAACAAATACTCGGCTTCGAATACCTTCCAGTCGGTGTTGGCAATCTCATTCGCTGGCGGTTGTTGCCTCTGAAAATCTGCCAGCTGCTGGCGCAGACTCAGAATTTCTTCATTGAGATTCTCTTCCAGAGCCTGGAAACCCGCTTCTAGTGCCTGCACCGAAGCATCATCCACCGGCACGGGTTGCAGAGGTTCTTCAAGCTGTTGCTGAAATCCCTGTAGCTGAGAATCCTGGGCCGCCAACGCAAGCGTTAGCTGCTGATTCTCCTGTTGGAACGCAGCCAACTGTTGCTGCAGTTGAAATTGTTGAAAGGCCAGGAAGAGCACTCCGGCGAGCACTGGCAGAAAAAGCATGGTTACAATAACGAAGCGTCGCCGGGCCTTCTGCTGTTGGCGGGAAGTCGTACCCTTCGCTTTGGCGCTATTGCTCTTGGAGATTTCGTCCAGAATTTTTGGCGTTTCAGGCTTTTCTGGCATTGCAGTCTTTTTTGCCAAGGGGATTACCTATTCAGCTTTCTTCAACATTCAATACTCATCCCTAGTATCGGCATCAGTGACTAAGTGCTGCAATGCAGCCAACGTGGATTGTTCATCGGCCCCGTTGGCGTTCTTGATGGCAGAAAAACCACGGGCTCGAGCCAGCTCTGCAATCCTTTGTGAAGGCACTATTAATGGTATCAGACTCAATTGCGCATTGTTATCACCGGCAAGCTCTGAGAGTAGCTGCAACGCTTCTCCTGAACTGATGGTGATTACATTGAAATCGTTGTTTTCCAATAGACCCGATAGCACATCGGGCGCATGATTTACCGGCTGCCGTTGATAGACTTCCAGGTAATCTACTGTTGCTCCTCGTGCAGAGAGCTCTGTGGCCAATAACTCGCGGCCACCTTTGCCGCGCACGATCGCGATTCGCTTACCGACTATGTCAGATAGTTCTGGTAGTGCCAGAATTGTTTCGCTGGTCATACCCGACGCTGCGTGAATCGCCGGACATTCAAGCAGTGTTGAAACACTTCGCGCAGTGGATGGACCTATTGCAATGACCAGCAGCTGTGGCGGCAGGCTGACACCGCAGTGGCTAATCCAGTTGGCAGCAAATCTGGCAGCATTGCTGCTGACAAAAATCAGCATCTGGTATTTGTCCAAGCCGCTGATTCGTTTTTCGACAGCAGCGATATCTGCCACTTCTGTCAGAGCAAGAACTTCTATGAGAGGAAATCTCGTTGTCTGCCCCCCGCAGCTCTCAATTGCATCACATAAGGATTGTTGTTGATGCAACGGCCGGGTTACCAATACATTCATTCCCTGCAATATCGTAGAACTCATCTTGCGCAGCCCCTGAGTTTACTCAGCCAATGCATGCAGAATCTCGCCGGCACCCTGTGACAACAAGTCTTCTGCCACGGTAATACCGAGTTGTTCTGCATGATGAGCGTCGCCAGATAATTCGCTGCGCAGGATGGTCGTGCCTTCCAGGTTCCCAACTAGTGCCTTTAGAAATATTACTCCTTCGCGCAGTTCGGCGAATGCCGCGATCGGCACCTGGCAGCCGCCGTTTAGACGCGCATTGACTGCCCGTTCTGCGACCACTGTTGCCGCCGTGTTCTGATGATGCAGACAATCGACCAGCTTCAGGGTATCGAGGTCTTCGCTGCGACATTCGATACCTACCGCACCCTGTCCTCCCGCCGGCAAGCACTGGGTGTAACTCAGTCGATGGCAGATTCGATCAGCCAGTTCCAGGCGAACTAATCCAGCTGCCGCCAGGATAATGGCGTCATAGTCTCCGGCATCGAGTTTGCCAAGCCGGGTACCCACATTGCCACGCAAGTCGACAATGCGCAGGTCGGGACGCAATTGCTTGATCTGACATTGACGCCTTAAACTCGAAGTGCCCACAGTGGCGTTCTCGGGCAGCTCATCGAAGCTAGTGAAACCATTGGAGACGAATGCATCGGCGGGATCCTCCCTTTCACAAATCACCGCCAATCCCAGCCCTTGCGGAAACTCCATTGGCACGTCCTTCATGGAGTGTACGGCTATATCTGCCCGGCCATCCAACATGGCCCGTTCTAACTCTTTAACGAACAGGCCCTTACCACCCACTTTAGCCAGGGGCGAGTCGAGAATTTTGTCGCCACGAGTGGTCATTGGCACCAACTCCACAGCCAGATCGTTATGGCTGGCCTGTAGTTGCTGTTTAACAGAGTTTGCCTGCCACAGAGCGAGCGGGCTTTCGCGAGTTGCGATTCTAAGGTGTTCGTTTGGCATGGTTTATTCAATGCACTATCGGTTGGTGTGCATTTTACGGTAATTACCGGACTTTGTCCGATAAGCACCGTGAGTACTGGCTGTGTGTGGCGCTTATTAAGGTCGAATGATCCTGCTATAATCGCCTCCCCATGAAAACTGGGCTCACCACGCGGAAATGCAATGGGCAGCAATAGCGAAGACAACAAGTCGAATAAACTCTGGGGCGGCAGGTTCACCGAAGCGACCGATGCGTTCGTAGCGCGTTTCACCGCCTCCGTAAGCTTCGACAAACGACTCTATCAGCAGGATATCGATGGATCGATCGCTCATGCGCGCATGTTGGAAAAAGTAGCAATCCTGACTGCCCATGAGCTAGCCACAATTGTCGATGGGCTGGAAGCAATTCGCAAAGACATCGAGGCGGAGAAATTCGACTGGTCGGTAGCGCTGGAAGACGTGCACATGAATATCGAGTCTGCATTGACTGAACGAATCGGCGAAGTCGGCAAGAAACTGCATACCGGCAGATCACGAAATGATCAGGTAGCGACCGATATTCGACTCTATGTGCGAACCGAGATCGATGGAATTGCCGACTTGCTCACCCGGTTGCAAAACGCGATTCTGCATCTGGCGGACAGAGAAGCTGACACTATCATGCCAGGCTTTACACATCTTCAGGCTGCGCAGCCGGTTAGCTTCGGTCATCACATGATGGCGTGGTTTGAAATGCTGGAACGTGATTACACACGGTTCCAGGATTGCCGTAAAAGAGTAAACCTGTCACCTCTTGGTGCGGCGGCATTGGCGGGCACCAGCTACCCAATCGACAGGGAATACACTGCAGAATTGTTGGGATTCGATAGACCTACTCGCAACTCACTGGATTCTGTCAGTGACCGGGATTTTGCAATTGAACTGGCTGCAGCCGCCAGCATTCTGATGACCCATCTGTCACGGTTCTCCGAAGAGCTGGTGTTGTGGACGTCGGCTCAATTCGGATTTGTTAACCTGCCCGACAGGTTCTGCACTGGATCGTCGATAATGCCGCAAAAGAAGAACCCGGATGTACCGGAGCTGGTAAGAGGAAAAGCCGGCAGAGTCACCGGTCACCTTGTGACACTGCTGTCCTTGATGAAGGCACAGCCGTTAGCCTACAACAAGGACAATCAGGAAGATAAGGAACCGCTGTTCGATTTACTGGATACGGTAAAAGACTGTTTGTTCGCCTATGCTGAAATGCTGCCGGCGCTAAGTTGCAACCAGGACGCCATGTATGCAGCCGCCCGGCAAGGCTATGCCACGGCAACAGACCTGGCGGACTATCTGGTCAAAAGAGGGATGGCGTTCCGTGATGCGCACGAGGTGGTTGGAAAAGCTGTCGCCAGAGCTATTGAGCAACAGAAAGATCTGGCGGAGTTATCGTTGCATGATCTGCAGCAGTTCTCAGCCACGATAGAGGCAGACGTGTTCGACGTGTTGAGTCTAGAGGGCTCAATCAACTCGCGCAATCATCTGGGTGGCACTGCACCGGTACAGGTTAAAGCTGCCATCGCACGGGCCAGCGCCGAACTCGCCAAGCGTTAGCGATCCGGCGGTGCCTGTAGCTCTATGTCGTAATCCAGCAGCTGATTGTCGCGCCTGGTTCTGACCCTGACGACATCGCCCGGACGGTGCTGTTCCATGATATTGGCATAATCATCTTCGTTACCCACACTCTGCCCATCGATCTCGACTACCACATCACCGAGTTGAATCCTGCCGCGTTGCGCCTGAGTCAGCCCCCGCATTCCGAGCCGTTCCGGATCGGTTCCTTCGACCACATTCAGTACGATTACGCCTTCAATTCCCCATAACTCTCGATAGTAATCCGGCTGAGGAAGTCGCGTTATGCCAAGTATGGGCGTCTGCACGCGGCCATAGGTGATCAATTGGGGAATGACCCGTTTTATGATATTCACTGGAATGGCAAAGCCGATGCCCGAGTTGGCACCACTGGGGCTGTAGATTTGGGTGTTCACTCCAACCAGTTGCCCCAGTGAGTTGAGCAGAGGACCACCGGAGTTGCCTGGATTGATGGCCGCATCGGTTTGAATCACGTCACGGATGGTACGACGGCTCATCGAGTCAATTTCACGACCCAGGGCACTGACCACACCCACTGTCATGGTTGTATCCAGCCCGAAGGGATTACCGATGGCTATGACTTTGCGGCCGACTTCCAGTAGCGAAGAATCGCCTGGAGATACGGGGACAAGCTCGGCAGCGGGAGCGTCTATTTTCAATACCGCCAAATCCTTATCCGGGTCCACCCCTACCGCCACGGCGTCGTAGCTGGTGCCATCCTGCAAGGTTACTATCACCCGATTGGCCTGCTGGATGACGTGAAAGTTAGTCACGATGTATCCATCGGTGTTCCAGATAAATCCGGTACCGCTACCCTGGGGCACTTCCTGGGGATTGAGCGAATAAAGCGTTCTGACCAGCCTGGAATTAGTGATATGTACCACCGACGGGCTGGCCTGTTTGAATACTTCTATGTTGTTTGCTTCATCGTTGGTCTTGAATTGGCTATAGTCGGGCTCCTGAGCACTACCCAGGACCGGAAAAACCACCACAGCCAGGCCAATAACCAGGGATTGAATCGTTTTCATCTACCTTATCCGTTGTCTGTCAGGGTAAGTAAGTGATTGCTTTGCAACACTTTCAACTTGCTAGTGCCAGCGAAGCCTGCAGCTTGAGCTCGCCGATTGCTTATGGCTCAGAGCTTACAAGAATAAATAGGTTCAAATTGCCTGGTTTCAAGTGTCCTGAGTCCTCGCAAGATGTCTCTTTTAAACAGCTTTAACGCCGAATCAATGGTTCAGCTCGACACGGTTTCGACGTAGTATCGCAAACGTCCCAGTCACTCGAAGCCAGACATAATGCCAACCCAGTATGACACAATCGGCAAGCGCTACACCCGCACGCGAGCGGCGGACCCACGTATTACCAAGCGATTGCTGGAGCTGTTAGACCTGCCCTCTGGCAGCCACTTGATCGATATCGGGGCTGGTACTGGTAACTATAGCGTTGAACTGGCCCGGGCAGGATTCAATGTCGACGCGGTGGAGCCTTCCCGGGTAATGCGTGACCAAGCCCAACCCCATGCAAAGCTGAGCTGGCACAACGCGACAGCCGAGGGGCTTCCCTTCGCTGATGCTGAGTTCGATGGTGCCGTGATGACACTTTCCCTGCATCACCAGGACAATTGGCGACAGGGCATCAGGGAGGCTCTCAGGGTCAGCGGCGGTGGGCCCCTGGTGATCTTTACTTTCGATATTGAACACAAGGCAAATTTCTGGCTCTTCGATTATTTCCCTGGCTTCATCGATATCGACAAGGGCTGGTCGCCAACCATGGCCGAACTATCAAGCTTCGTGCGAAATGAGCTTGGTGCTACTTTTGAGCGCTTTCCCTTTCCTCTGCCCCCAGATCTAATCGATCATTTCGCTTCGGCCGATTGGGCTCGCCCGGAGGCCTACTTGCAGGAAGAGTTCCGCCGTGGCATCTCTTCCTTTGCGATGCTGGATGAAGGGGAAGAGGAGAGAGGTGTTCGAGCCCTGCGATCAGACCTCGCTAGCGACGTATGGCAGCACAAATATGGCGATCTGCTGGAATTGCAGGAATACGATCGGGGCTACCTGTTTCTGCGCTTCATGCAGAATTAATAACTTTAGTGTTCACCAAGCTCCTGCTGCAGCTTGAACCACTGCTCCTCTTTCTGCGTTATTGCTGACTTGAGTTGCCCCTGTTGCTGCAACAACTCAGTGAGATTAGCTTTTTCACTTTCGCTGTAAATCGATTCATCAGTTAATTGCTGCTCGATTGAATTCAATTCAGCGTGTATCTGTTCCAGCTCTGCTTCTAAGTGTTTTTCCTTTTTCCTGAGCGGAGCGAGGCGCTCCCGTTTAGCGGCGGCCTGCTGTCGCTGTGTCTTCTTGGCAACATTCGTACTACTAACAGGAGAGGCATGCTTGGACGCTGATTTATTTGATCTGGATGTGGACGCCAGCCATCTCTCATAATCATGCAAGGTCCCTTTGAATTCTGAGAATACACCTTCATGGATAGAGTGAAATTCGTCTACTGTGTTGGCCAACAGATGACGATCATGGGAAACAACAATCATGGCACCCTGATATTCCTGCAACGCGACGGTCAGCGCATGACACATCTCCAGGTCGAGATGATTGGTGGGCTCATCCAACAACAACAGGTTAGGCTTTAGCCAGGCAACCTTTGCCAATGCCAGGCGTGCCTTCTCTCCACCTGAAAAATTTGCAATCGTTTCGTCTACGCGGCTGCCCCGGAAATCGAATCCTCCCAGAAAGTCTCGAATTGTCTGATCGGTATTCGCTGCAACATTGCCACGCTTACCGCTTGCATTACGTAGTAGCTCGACCGGTGTCGCATCGGGGCTCAGTTCGTCTACCTGATGTTGCGCAAAGTAACCGACACGTAATTTCTTAGCCTTAATAATAGTTCCATCGAGTTGCTCGAGTTGTCCCGCCAGTACCTTGAGCAGAGTGGACTTGCCACTACCATTAAATCCAAGCAGGCCAATTCGGGTCTCTGACCGAATACTCAGGTCGATAGACTTCACCAATGGATAATCGAATCCAATGCAGAGTTTCCCCAACTGCATCAAAAACGCAGGCAGATGACCCAACACTGGAAACTGGAACCGGAAAGGTGAGTCTGCATGCGCGGGGGCGATGTCCTGCATACGATCGAGTTCTTTTAAGCGGCTCTGAGCCTGCCTGGCCTTGGACGCTTTTACACGGAAGCGCCGGACAAAATCTTCAATTTGTTCCCTGCGTCTCTGTTGTTTCTCGTACAGAGCCTGTTGCAGCGCCATCTTTAACGCGCGTTGCTTCTCAAATGCACTGTAATTGCCCTTGTAAGTATCGAGCCCGACATTCTCGAAGTGAATAACATGGTCTATGATCGAATCGAGAAACGTGCGGTCGTGGGAAATCAGTAACAGTGTCCCTTGGTATTTCTTCAGCCACTGTTCAAGCCAGACGGTTGCTTCCAGATCCAGGTGGTTAGTAGGCTCATCAAGCATCAGTAAGTCAGCGGGACACATGAGTGCGGCTGCCAGGTTCAGCCTGACTCGCCAACCTCCTGAAAAATTACTGACTGATGTGTCGAATTCAGTCATCGAGAATCCCAGCCCAGAAAGCAATTGTTCGGCACGATTCTGAATATCGTAGCCATGTATAGCTTCCAGCCCACTATGCAGATTGGCCATAGTATCGTTATCTTCCAGCTGTTCAGCTCTAGCCAGTGCGGCTTCCAACTCGCGATACTCTGAGTGTGCATCGATAACAAAGTCCAGTGCCGACCTGCCGCTACCAGGTGTTTCCTGTGACATGGTAGACCAACGAAGATCAGCGGGAGCCCTGATATCACCGTGATCCAGCGGGATCTCTTTGCCCAGTGCTCGAAAAAGGCTGGTCTTTCCGCAGCCATTACGTCCAACCACTCCGGTGCGTTCACCACGATGCAGCGTCAAGCTCACATCCTTAAGGAGTAAGTGCGGACCACGCATTAGACTTATTTGATCGAGGTTAATCATCTGTTAGGATTGAATTGCTGTGTTTCACCAAATTTCGAGGCGGCACATAATACTAGAACCTGTCTCGAAATGCCTCTAGAACCACTTTATGGGAGGCTGATTTGGCCCTGATCTAAACTAGCTTCAGGTCTCTTTTCAAGTGCCAATCGTTGCCCCCCCTACCAGCTGCAGCCAGCGCACCACACCGATTGTGACCTATTCTGTGCTAAAAACATGAGGGCCGAGTTAGCAATGACTCTCGGCACAGGATCTCCAGAATTGATTTCGAAGGATTGAATTCGTACTATTGCCATTCACTGAAATTTCGCATGACCCTGCCAATCACCACAGTGTACTTAAGAATGAAACAAATTCTGATTATTGACGACGACGAGAAACTGGGACAGTTGCTAACCCAGTATCTCGAGCGTTACGACATGAAAGTGCATGTTGCGATGACTCCCACCAGGGGATTCGAGCTTATTAAAAAGGTGAAACCTGATCTCCTGATCCTCGATGTGATGTTGCCGGAGAAAGACGGTTTCGAGATTTGCAGGGAAATTCGGGCGAAGTCTTCAATTTATGGTCAGTTGCCCATACTCATGCTAACTGCCCACGCCGAAGTCACCGATCGAATTGTGGGCCTGGAACTGGGTGCCGATGACTACCTGCCAAAACCATTTGAAGCCAGGGAACTGGTTGCCCGAATTCGTAATATTTTGCGACGCAGCAGCGATGACCACGGCATGAGGGATATCAAGCCTATCAATGGTCTCGAAGTAGAAGTATCTCGAAGAGAAGTTAAACTCGATGGAGATATACTTGATCTCACCACCATGGAATATGAATTGCTCATTCTGTTCATGCAGTTTCCCAACAAGACTTTTACACGTGACGAGTTGATGAATCGCTTGCGCGGGATTGATGCGGAACTATTTTCGCGCGCGGTGGATACGTTGGTTAGTCGTTTGAGGCACAAATTAAAAGACACGTCAAAAACACCAAGATTTATAAAAACAGTTTGGGGCCGAGGATATACATTTGTCGGCGAACAAATTTAGGGCCCTCTGAACAAGACTATGACCCCGCTTGCTTACAGCAAGACTTCCGTGCCTGAGCATGAATACCCTCGAACAGTTCCGGTGACAGCAATAAAGTTATGACACCTCTCGTAGCTCAAGTCAAGAAATCCCTATTTGTTCGATTGCTGTTGATTTTTGGCATCACACTGGTTCTATTCTTCATAATTATCTCTCTTTCGCTGCAGGCGATAACCGAAGACAGTATTACTGTCGAAGCGATTCCCGACTACTTTACGCGCAACATTGATACAATAATCGAAGATCTCGGCGCACCGCCGGACTTGACAGATGCTCTGCGGCTGGCTAACGAGCTTGACTGGACTATCAATATTCACAATCCCATCATGCGCTGGAGTTCAGACCCCGAGAACCGCCTCAATGTCGATATCTCAGAATTCAGCCAAACTCTGACCAACGATGCCGAAGTCAGGACGGTTAACAACGAAGATATCATCCTGGTAGAACGTGGTGGCTACGCCATTTATCTTTATCCCCGTGCCACCAACAACAGCAGTTTCAACTACGTCATTCTCTATATTGGTTTTGCACTCGCTGCACTTGTGCTGTTTATAAATTACTTCATGGTAAACAAGTTGCTCGACCCGGTTCGTCTCCTGAGAAAGGGCGCGAACCGAATCGAGAAAGGCGATTTAAGTTTTCGGGTGAAGAGCAATCGCCAGGATGAACTGGGGGAACTGACTGAAAGTATCAATCACATGGCCGACTCGCTGCAATCCATGCTCGAAGCGAAACGACAACTGTTGATGGCCATTAGCCATGAGCTACGCACTCCGATAACCAAGGCCAAGCTACGCCTGGAGTTCATGCCCGCCAGCAAAGAGAGAGAACAGCTACGCGAAGACATCGATGAGATCGACCTGCTAATCTCCGATCTGCTGGAAGCAGAGCGCCTCAATAATGAGCATGCCGTATTGGTGGCAGAGCCAGTCCAATTCGCTGAGTTTGTCCGCTCAGTAGCTGAGCAATTCGAATCCTATGAAGGTGGACTGGAGATCGTGACACCTGCCGATGATGAGGAATTCCATCTCGACAAGCTGCGGGTGCGACTCCTCATCACCAATCTGTTAAACAACGGGATGCGCCACGGTGAAGAGAAATCTATTCTGATTAGAGTCAGTTTTGATGATGATCGCGGCATTCTCGAGGTCATAGACCACGGCGAAGGAATCTCCGAAAAACACCTGTCGCAGATCAGTGAACCCTTCTACCGTGCCGATAGTTCCAGACAACGCAATACCGGCGGGTTTGGGCTGGGATTGTACCTGTGTCGCCTGATTGCCGAGGCTCATGGAGGCAACTTAGTAATCAAGAGCAAGCTTGGCGAGGGGACTCACCTGACGGTAAATCTGCCTCGTCATCCGCTTCGGTCAAAGCCCGAGTAGTTACCGCGTTAGGCTAGCTTACCGCGTTGCGATCGCAGGTAATGGGCCAATAGCAGCAATAGCGTCAAGAGAACTGGGATCAGTGCAGTGTTAATGGCTTTCAGGTTGCTGCCAAGTCGCTCAATATCTTCGGTTAATTGATACTGCACGTCTCTCAGGCGTCGCCTGGTGTCTAATAGTTCTTCATTGAAGCGGTCGATCTCCGCCTGAATTTCCGGAGTAATCTGGCCGATAAGTTGACCGTCTTCGGTCTGATTCAATTCAGCCAGGGAAGCTTCCGTTTCAGTCAGTCGCTCGAGTAATTCCGCCTCTTCAGTACGCAATCGGTCATCCGCGGTGCGCTGTAGATCGAGTACTCGCGTGAAGGGCCGTGAATATCGACCACGGCTGCGAATACTGACCAGGTCGGCACTACCGCTTAAGTTATCCAGCGCATTGATAATCAGGTCGCCATTATTCGCGAATGGCTGCGGAATACGCCTACCGAGAAACTGTGCGATCTGCACCCACAGGCGATCGCTAAGAAAGTCCGTATCGGCAAACACCAGGATGTTTGTAATACTATTAGAGCTGGCAATATGTTCAGCAACTGATTCGACATCGGCTTCCGTGAGCTCTTTTTCTGTTACCTCAGCGTCCGGTGCAGGGTTCTCTGTCTCATCAACAGGCGTCTCCTCAGCCTCTTCATCAACGATTTCTTCTGCAGGAATTTCCGGGCGACCGTCAGGAAATGCGCTGTCAATTACACCGCTGACTCGAGCAGCAATGACATAGCTCCGCTCGGCTGAGACGAATTCATCAAATAGAATCGAAGGATCTGTTACATTTTCCAGCAGGCTTGCATCCATCAACATGGCATCGGTGGAAGATTCTATTAGTGGTTCAAAGCTGGTCGCAGCATTGTCGGTCTGGGCAATCGCACCACTGGAAGACAAATTAATAGCCTCGAGCCTGCTCGTGATTATGTCATCTTGCGCCAGGAAGTTGCGTTGCACACCGAGCATACCGAGATGGGGGGCGGGACGTTGGTTCTGTCCCATCATTACGCGCAATGCCAGTTCATTAGCGGTAAGCACCTTAGTGTTATCAAATGCAATTCCCCACTTATCGAGCAAACCTGGCAACTCCGAGCTCATGCCAGCAGGAATGAGCGATCCCTGAGGCGACCGCGTCACCATTGAGTCCGCACTAGGGTCGAGAAACAACAGCGTTGTCCCTCCGCGCATCACATGCTGGTCAATGGCATAGAGCATCTGCTCCGACAAATTCTGCGGATGCACTATCATGAGTATGTCTATTGCCTCGTCGATAGAATCACCCGTGAGGTCGATGCGGCGTACGTCATAGAGCTGACGAATATATTCCATGATCATCCAGGGAGGAGTTGCCTGGCCCATCGTCGGGTCGAAGCCACCATCGATGTCCAGTGCTGTGATCAGTCCGACTACCGGCAGGTCTGCATTTGCCACCTTGGTAATCAGTTTTAGAAACTCGTATTCCAGGAATTCTTCCTGGTCCGGGCGAACCAGAGGTATGGTTTCTGAGGCTCGCATCCCGAGAGGAATCTCCTCATTGCTATCCTGCGTTACTACCAGTCCAAAATAGATTCCTTCTCCACCCTGGGTGACCGGCACAGCCTGGATACCAAACTGGGTTGCCAGATCTTCATCTTCAGAAAACGGTTCGGGATCTACAATGCTCAATCGCAGATTACCGTCGCTGGCAATGACGATTTCACGAAGCAGTTCCTGGACTCGTGTTCCATAACTTCTAATCTGGGGAATATCTTCTGTTGCACTATCGGAGTAGAAAAACATTATCTCCAACGGCTGTTGCAAATTGGAAACAATATTTCGAGTGCCATCCGAAAGCGAGTAGAGCCGGTCTTCAGTAAGGTCGATGCGTAAGCCTGGAAGCAAACTGATAATCGCAACGCAGAAGATCATGCCAACCGCGATGCCAATCAGACCCATAGAGGAGAAAATAGATTTCTTGTTCATGGTGTATAGCTCCTCTAATTCGCTTTCTTCATTTCAATCACGATTGCGCTGGCTAACAACCAGGCCGCGATGAATACTGTAAAGAAAAGAATATCTCTGATATCGAGAACTCCCTTGGCGATCGAATCGAAGTGAGTCAGAAATCCCATGGCTGAAAAGGCATCTACGACTATCTGCGGTACCCACTTAGGGAAGGCATCTAGCAGGATTGGCGACCCCATGATGACAAACAGGAAACAGATTGATACTGTCAGGATAAATGCTATCACCGAGTTCTTGGTACATGCAGACATGCAAGATCCAATAGCCAGAAATCCGCCTGCCATAAACCAGCTGCCAATATAGGCGGCGACGATAACACCATTGTCTGGATCACCCAGATAATTGACCGTCATCCAGATGGGAAACGTCAACAGTAGAGCTATACCGGTAAGCGCCCAGGCAGCGAGGAATTTACCAAGTACTGCGTCGGATAGCTTGATAGGCAGCGTCAATAAGAGCTCGATCGTGCCGGTCTTGCGTTCATCTGCCCAAAGCGTCATGGCGATGGCCGGTACCATGAACAGATAAAGCCAGGGGTGAAAGCTGAAGAACGGTAGCAGGTCGGCCTGGCCTCTCAGATAGAAGCCACCCATGTCAAATGTAAATATCCCGTTGGTGATCAGAAAGATTACTATAAAAATATAGGCCAGTGGCGTAGCGAAATACCCCAGCAATTCCCGCTTAAAGATAATTCCAAGATTTCCCATCATGCCTCTCCCTGCGCTTGTTGAGTTACCATTCTGAATACATCCTCCAATTCGCCACGATTCACATGAAATTCTGTTACCGGCCAGTGTCTTGATTGGGCTATCTCTGAAACCTGAGTGAATATGGGTTTAGATTGACTTGCCAGGATGGTGTAGCGCAGCTCTTCCTCAGAGTCTTGCTCGACATCACCGATTTCCGGAATTCCAGCAAGATCAGCAGCCAGATCATAGCTGTCGGTGAGTTTGACACTCACTGCATGATGATACTTCGATTGGGCTTCCAGTTCGGCAGGGGTACCGTCGGCGACAATCCTTCCTTCGGCAATAATTATGGCTCGTGTACAAACCGCCGTGACCTCTTCAAGAATATGAGTAGAAATAATGACGATCTTGTCCTGGGACAGGTTCTTTATGAGTTCACGCACATGATATTTCTGGTTAGGATCCAGCCCATCGGTGGGCTCATCCAGAATGAGTACCTTGGGATCATGCATGATGGCCTGAGCCAGCCCGACCCGTCGTTTAAATCCCTTGGAGAGGGTATCGATAGTCTGCTGACAGACAGATTGCAGTTGCACCTGTTCAACCACGTGTTGGACGCGACTGGATATCTCTTTGCCTCGGTAGCCACGTATCTGGGCTACAAAATTGAGAAATCCCAGTGTCGTCATGTCCCCGTAGCACGGCGCTCCCTCCGGTAAATAGCCGATCAGTTGCTTGGCTTGAATTGGGTTCTTGCTAATATCGAAACCATCGATAATTGCAGTTCCAGTCGAAGCAGACAAAAACCCTGTGATGACTTTCATGGTTGTCGACTTGCCGGCGCCATTAGGGCCCAGAAACCCCAGAACCTCTCCTTCTTTTACATTGAAACTCAGGTCATCTATGGCGGTAAATTGGTCGAATTTCTTAGTCAGATTGCTTATTTCAATCATTTACTTACTGATCCTGATTATTGCCGGTTCGAATCCCTCTTTGGGGGGATTTTTGCCGAGATTGTTAAGTTCAACTGCAAAAAATTGTGAGCGGCAAATATAGACGCGTTAAATCCAATTTTCAAGATTGGACACGATAAGTAACATTTTGCATGAAATCAGTGAGTTAAAAGTGCTGATTCCAGGCAGTAAGCCTGGTGAATATCGTTCTCAATGGGCTGGAATTGGCTGTGTTTATAGTCCATGAAGGTTTATAATCGCCGCCTTTCTAGACTCGGTACACAGTACAAGCCCATGCGGCGGAACACCAGCCTATTGCTTATCGCCCTGCTCATGCTGTCCCTGGCGCACTGTGGCCAGAAAGGCGGATTGACCCGTCCGGAGCAGGCTACGTTCTCCGTTGCCTCCAAATAACAATCCTCAATCGAGGATTAGCTACACAGTGAATCTTTATTCAATGCCTCAGTTAAATACGGACTTATTCAATTCCAATGGATCATTTTAACTACCAGGGCGACACTCTTTATGCCGAAGAGCTACCTGTTGCAGAGTTAGTCAGCCAGTTTGGCACACCCTGCTTTATCTATTCGAGGGCGACGCTGGAACGTCACTATCGTGTCTATCAGGAAGCACTGCAAGATTGTCCGAGATTGATTTGCTTCGCGGTGAAATCGAATTCAAACCTGGCAGTACTAAATGTGTTGGCCAGAATGGGTGCAGGTTTCGATATCGTCTCAGGAGGCGAACTGGAAAAGGTTATCGCCGCCGGTGGTGATGCCAGCAAGATTATCTTCTCAGGAGTGGGAAAATCCCAAGCCGAGATCGCACGAGCCCTGCAAGCGGGTATTTGCTGTTTCAATGTAGAGTCCGAAGCTGAGCTGGAACGCATCGACAACACTGCACAGCGACTCCACCTGCGCGCACCGGTGTCCATTCGAGTGAATCCGGATGTGGACGCAGGCACCCATCCGTATATCTCAACTGGGCTGAAAGAGAATAAGTTTGGCATAGCCAGTGAACAGGCGATCGATGTGTATCGTCGTGCTGCTGTAATGGCGGGAATCAATGTAGTAGGAATTGACTGCCACATCGGCTCACAACTCACCAGTAACGAGCCGTTCCTGGATGCAATCGATAAATTACTCGCTTTGGTCGACAAACTGGCTGCGGAAGGTATCAGACTAACTCACTTCGATTTGGGTGGTGGGCTTGGAGTTACCTATGGCGAAGAAGAACCCCCGCATCCGTCTGATTTCATTGCAATGGTGAGAGACCGATTCGTTAATCGGGACATGACATTGCTGTTCGAACCGGGACGCAGCATTACTGCCAACGCTGGACTCTTCGTTACCAGGGTGGAATACCTCAAACACACGCAGCACAAGAACTTTGCAATAGTCGATGGCGCGATGAATGATCTGCTCCGACCAGCGCTTTATGGTGCCTGGCAGGAAATCATTCCAGTTGAGAAAGTTGACGGTGAAAGCCTGATCTACGACGTAGTTGGACCAGTCTGTGAATCAGCGGACTTTCTAGGCAAAGATCGATCCCTGTGCCTTAAAGCAGGAGACCTGCTGGCGGTTAGATCTGCAGGCGCATACGGCTTTGTAATGAGCTCAAACTACAATACACGACCGAGAGCTGCCGAGATAATGGTGGATGGCAATGAGAAGTTTCTGGTTCGAGAGCGAGAGTCGGTTACCGAACTCTACAGACTCGAATCTATACTGCCTGATTAGTCTTCGCTAATTAGGACCCTCTGACGATAACCTGTTTATGCAAATTCCGTTTACAAAAATGCACGGTCTTGGAAATGACTTCATGGTATTGGACCTGGTGTCCAATAGTGTGACATTAAGCCCGGCTCAGATCCGCCAGTTGGCTGACCGACATTTTGGCATTGGCTTCGACCAATTGTTACAGGTGGAGCCTCCCGGCGATCCAGCTGCGGATTTCAACTACCGGATCTTCAACGCCGATGGAGAGGAAGTCGAGCATTGTGGAAATGGCGCACGATGCTTTGCAAGCTTCGTCAAGCAAAGAGGCCTCAGCAACAAGAACCCTATCAAAGTGAAAACAATCAACCGCCTGCTGACCCTTCACTCCAATGAGCAGGGAGAAGTATCCGTGGACATGGGCCGGCCCGAATTCGCCCCAAAAGAGATTCCGTTTAACACCTCTACTACAGCCAACACCTACACCCGCACGCTCAACGTGGTAGGTAATAGATCTGAAGTGGAATTTTGTACCCTCTCCATGGGCAATCCTCATGCCGTGATTATTGTTGAAGACCTGACCAAGACTGCCGTAAAAGATATTGGAGAGGCATTAGGAAACCACCCTGACTTCCCGCGAGGAGTAAACGTTGGATTCATGGAGATTCTCAGCAGCAACGAAATTGCTCTGCGAGTTTACGAGCGAGGCGCTGGTGAGACTCTGGCATGTGGAACTGGTGCATGCGCGGCCATGGTGGCCGGTTGCTTGTTGGGAGTATTAGATGATACTGTCAGGATCAACTTGCGCGGCGGTCAACTGACAGTACAGTGGCAACAACAGGACACTCCAGTAGTAATGACCGGACCTGTAAGTACTGTTTATGAGGGGACGTTCGAGCATGAGTAAAGATGTTTCAGCAGCGGAACAGGTTACTGAAGAAAGTAACAAAATCGATAGCGAAGTGTCTGTGGCACAGGTCGTGGAGTACCTCCGCAATAATCCTGATTTCTTCATTCAGCGGGAAGAATTGCTTGCCGACCTTTCTTTGCCTCACGAAAGCGGAAAAGCAATTTCTTTATTGGAACGGCAAGTCACGATATTGCGCGATCGCGGCATCGAAGCCCGGCAAAAGCTCAATAGCCTGCTCGAGAATGCGCGTAACAACGACCAATTATTCGATGCAACCCGAAATCTGGTGCTGGCCTTGCTTCGCGCCGAAGGCATCACTGAAATAGCCAACGTGGCCCAAGATCAGCTCAGCGACTACATCAATATAGATGCCTGCGAAATTATCCTGGTCGAGAGAAACCGCCTTGGCGTATCGCCCTCAGTGCGGGTTGAAACGAGTG
>MPLX02010843.1_pt1 | contig 33736 bp, 32 predicted proteins | sample 1617341 | NCBI WGS metagenome assembly MPLX02 (sample SAMN05944804, study PRJNA350692) | marine metagenome | biome: marine; feature: ODZ; material: water; isolation source: 120 m water sample filtered on 0.2 um supor filter | place: Pacific Ocean | collected 2012-04-08 | depth 120m m | reverse complement strand
GATTCAGGGCCATAGCCAATATAGTCACCATGGCGGTCAACAAATAGATTTGCGGTTGACCCATAAACCAGCTGGAAACCTTTTTCGGCGAGGCGCTCCCAATGCGCGGACGGAATACCTTTGCCGACGATGCGTCCAGTGACCGAAATAAACTGGTAATAAATATAGCCGACACCGGTTTCCTTAATTTTTTCGTTGACCTGCTTGACTAGATCGTCACGTCCTGGCTGTGCTACATGGGCTTCTAGGTCGGTCATTTTTCTCTCCGATTAGCGTCCAGTTGGACTGGTTTGTAGTGTCCAGCTGGACTGGTGTATTCTGTAGTTATACCAATATAAGACCTTTAACGAGTGCAGTGTAGACTCGAATCATCAAACATTAACTTGTGGAATAAGCCAGTGTCAACCACGCTATCATGACCTCCAATTTCTTGAAATTTAGGCCAATACTGGATAAGCTCATATCGATTTATACCAACTTAATACCTTTTAAACCAAGTCATGGCTAATCCAACTGCTACACAACCCAGCCACTCCGCTCAAACAGTCACACGTATCCCTGATGCGGGCGATGTTGGCGGTTCCGCGGGTATCGCAGCGCAGTTACGACGCTCAATTCTTGAAGGTGTTTATGGATTCAGTGACCGCCTACCCGCGGAACGGCATCTTGCTGAAACGTTTAACGTCTCCAGGGGAACAATTCGGGAAGCACTACGGCGCCTTGAAGAACTCGGGATGGTCACTAGAGAGATTGGCAGCGGTACTTTTGTTACTTATAGAGAATTCCCCGCACAGACCGCTATCGCCGACGTCACCAGCCCAGTTGAACTGATCGAGGTGCGTTCTGGCATCGAACCTCAGATGGTCAAGCTGGCAATTGCCCACGCCACGGCAATTGACATCGAACGACTTCACAAAGCACTCACGCGAGTAGAATCATCACAGAGCGATCCAGAAAGTTTCACGCTCGCTGACAGCGAGTTTCACCTGTCACTGGCAGAATGCACACGCAACCGGCTGATGGTCTGGCTCTATCAACTGATTAATGAAACACGTACTCACTCACAGTGGGCTTCAATGAAGGATACGATACTGACTTCTGAACGTATCGCCAAGTACAACGCCCAGCACCGACAACTCTACAACGCGATCGCCAGCCGGAACCTTGACACTGCCGTTGATACGATCCACCAGCACCTGGAGAAAGCGAGGACCGATCTTATGGGTGTCAGCAACACCTAGCTGACTCCTTTCACGACAATAAGGGATGCTCAGGCCGCTGAAGACCTGGCTCGACCCCAGTCGGGTAGAAAACCGAGTATCAAAATCTCACCGGGCATATCCGAATTAAACAGGCGATTGTGCCAGTAGGTCGCCTGGAATGCGGGCTCGTCTTCGGATAACTGTCTTACCGTGCACGGCAGAGTGTACGACGCGCTGAACTGCTCGAATCTCAGCACACAGGCCCGCCGGGCCAGCAGTGCCCGAGCCCGCAATCCTCGCTCCTGAAACAACGCAGTCATCTCATCAGAGAACTCTTGTGGCTGGTGATAGTGAGTCGCGGATAAGAAGCGGAGACCATTGGTAAACCGTTCAGCCGGATCGTGACTCTTGAGCACGAGGTAGCGGAACTGGCTGGCGTCGGCAGACGCATCCAGATGCACAATCAGGACAGTGATCGAATTGGAGAATCGCCCTCCATCCTGAAACGAGACCTGTGGCCTCATTCCGGGTGTCGGGCGCCCGTCTTCCTCTCGCACGGCGATCTGTCGCAGACGACATTGCCAGCCGAGAAAGGCCCGCTTCAGTGGTTCAGTCTGAAGATCCATCCTGGTCCCCGCTTCGGCCCTCTTTGCCCACAGTCCAAGCCAAAGATGAGTAGGTCTAAAAGAAGAGCTCGCAAATGATCATCGATCGGACACACAAGGTTAACTCGAGTTTCCCCTCCCGGTTACACTATCGCGCCGGCAACATGCTAACACCTTGATTGTGTCCCAGCCCACATTTTTTATCGATATCGACGGCGTACTTTATGACGGGCCGAACCTCATTGAAGGGGGACCGGAAGCGCTGGCGTGCCTCCGTGCGCACAATAGCGGGTTCCTGCTGGTAACCAACACCACGCGGATGTCTTCGGCAGATATTGGGCAGAAACTTGTGGCAATGGGCTACACGGTATCAACCGCTGAGATCTTCGCTGTGTCGCAAGCCACTGCTGAGTACGTTTCGGCACACTATGGCCGGGCACACTGTTTCCTGATTGGTGATACCAGTCTGGACCAGTTGTTTGTTGATCACGGGCATACTGTCACCCGCGAAGAAATGCCCGTGGATGTCGTGGTGATCGGTCAGGCCAAGTGGGCCAATTTTGGCGAGATCGATATTGCACGGCGACTGGTCGACAACGGAGCCGAACCCATTGCCATGCACAAAGACCCAACCTGGCCAGATGGGGGGATTATACGAATCGGACTGGGTCCGATTGTCGCTGCCCTGCAGTCATCCATTACTCGCCCGGTGACGCTTATTGGCAAACCTGAACCGAATTTCTTCGACACCGCTCTCGCTCGTACCGGTTACTCCAGGTCCTCTACCATCATGATTGGAGACAGCCTACCGACCGATATCGCGGGGGCAATCGCCTCCGGACTCAGGTCTTTGCTCGTTCGGACCGGTAACGGCTCTGAGGGTCCGCTGCCTGCTGGCTGTGAATGGGAACTACCATCGATCGCGGATCTGCCCGATTGGTACAGTAGAACCTTCCTATCCTGAAACCGGACATTGGACACGCAGCACAATCACCCGGCACCACCAGGCGGCACCCTGATCAGTTGCCGTGGCCTGCGCAAAGTCTTCGGTGACATTGAGGCAGTCGCTGGGTTGGATCTTGATATTCCCTCTGGAGCCTGCTTCGGGCTTCTTGGTCCCAATGGCGCCGGCAAAACAACGACGCTGAGAATGCTGCTTGGCCAGTCTCCACGTACCAGCGGCCAGTTGCAGCTTTTCGGGAAAGACGTCGACGGTAGTCGGCGCGAAATTCGCCTTCGTACTGGTATCGTGCCTCAGGCGGACAACCTTGACCCAGACTTTATGGTCGCCGAGAACCTGCGCATTTACGGTTTGTACTTCCGAATCTCCTCTAGCGCACTGGAACAACGTATTCCCCGGCTCCTCGAGCTGGTCGAACTGAGCCACCGTGCCGATGACAGGATTGCCACACTCTCGGGCGGTATGAAACGCCGTCTGATACTGGCTCGTGCTTTGATCAATGACCCGGATCTGCTTGTATTCGACGAACCGACTACCGGACTCGACCCCCAGGCACGCCACATGATCTGGTCACTCGTTCACCGCATGAAACGAAATGGCAAGACAATCCTACTGACGACCCATTACATGGAAGAGGCCGAACGGCTATGCGATCAACTGGTCATCATAGACCACGGTAAGTTGCTTGCCCAGGGCAAACCGGCGGATCTGATTCAGGGCTATTGCGAAAAAGAGGTTCTCGAGATACAGGGCGACCTACCGAAAGGCTTTCTCGACAACCTGCCCGTTGAGCAACAACGAATCGAACAGGCTGGAGACAGCTTCTATGTCTATGGTAACGATACCGATATGCTACTGGCAGTTGCCGCGACCCTGCCCGAATCAACCTGCCTGCATCGCCGCACCGGACTGGAGGATGTCTTCTTGATGTTGACGGGCCGGGAACTTCGCCAGTGATCGACTTCCGGCCGCCTGCACTCAGATTCGAAGCCTTGACTGTCTGGCGTCGTAATGCTCTGGTATGGCGACGGATGATGGGTGCCAGTGTGTTGATGCACTTCGGCGAGCCTTTTCTCTATCTGCTTGGGCTGGGCTACGGTCTGGGCCGATTTATAGGAGAGATGGCCGGTATTCCCTATTTTACGTTTTTGGCATCCGGGTTCATCGCCTGGTCGGCGATGAACGTCGCCAGCATGGAGGCGATGTGGTCGGTCTATACACGTATGGTACCTCAGCAGACCTACGAAGCGATCCTTTCCACACCAGTTCAAGTCGATGACATCGTTATCGGCGAACTGCTGTGGTGTGCCACCAAAAGTCTCGTCAGTGGTACTGCGATACTCGCCGTAGCAGCAGTACTCGGCGCTGTTGGCGACTGGACGGCCATCATCGCCCTACCGTTGATTTTTCTAACCGGCTTCTGTTTTGCCGCCCCCGCACTAATCATGACAGCACTGTCAAAGGGATATGAGTTTTTTACCTTTTATATGACCTTGGTGATGACTCCCATGTTCATCCTCTGTGGTGTGTTCTATCCTATAACCACCTTGCCGGTACCAATGCAGACCGCGGTACAGTTCCTGCCTCTCACTCATGCCGTAGCACTCATTCGGCCGGTAGTGGTTGGCCAGCCAGTCAACGATGCCTGGCTGCACGTTGCCGTGCTGGTCTTGTTTGGGTTGATCGGCATGTGGGTTGCAATTGGACTTGTCAGGCGAAGACTGATTATCTGACTGCCTGCAGCGATCGGATACGGACGAGGCTACAATCAGAGCTCAACGGATACCTTGATCAGTTCCATGACTGACCGCACCTATTCACCCATCGATCGGCTCATCGGCGCCGCCGACGATGCCCTGACGACGCTATTCGGCTCACCTGGGGGAACCGGTCGACCCAGCCCGGCAAATGGCATGGCGGACGGTGAGATGACAGCCGCTGAACGTCAAACCGCGGCCCGATTGATGCGGGTCAACCACGTGGGCGAGATCTGTGCCCAGGCGCTCTACCAGAGCCAGGCCATCACCGCTCGCTCTGAGGATCTACGCCGAACCATGGCGCAAACAGCTCTGGAAGAGGCCGACCACCTGCGCTGGTGTGAACAACGAATCGATGCCCTGGGTGGTCGCAAGAGTCTGCTGAACCCTCTTTGGTACGGCGGGTCATTCGCGATTGGTGCTCTGGCGGGTCTCACTGGCGACCGCTGGAACCTGGGTTTCCTGGAGGAGACGGAGAGGCAGGTCGAAGGCCACTTGAACAGCCACCTTAGCAGACTGCCGGAAGCCGATCGTGCCAGCCGGGCCGTAGTCGACCAGATGAAGATCGACGAGACAAGTCATGCGCAGAAAGCTCGAAATGCTGGTGCAACCGAGTTGCCGGATCTTGTCAAACAGTTGATGCGAACTGTCAGCCGCATTATGACTGGTACGGCGCACTGGGTCTGATCGTCGAATCTCCGCCGACGGGGTTCAGGTGGATCGTTACCCGCTTCATCCTGCGGGCCGTCTTGGTCTTGCTCATCGCTTCGCTGGCCACGCTAAGCGCTGCTGAGATTTCCGTCACCGACGATACCGGGGAGCCGCTCACCCTCGCCAGGCCGGCCCGGCGAATCATCAGCCTGGCACCGGCATTAACTGAGATTCTTTACCATGTGGGCGGTGGGCAGCACCTGGTCGGTACCGTGGATCACAGTGATTATCCCAAAGCGGCCCGCCAGGTTGAACGCATCGGTTCGCATGACCGGTTCGACTTTGAGTCGATACTGCGGTTGCAACCGGATCTGGTCCTCGCATGGGAAAGTGGGAATCCGAGCAACCAGGTCAGACGCCTGGAACAGTTGGGCCTGAAGGTGTACCGCGCAGAACCCGGGACGCTGGACAGGCTTGCGAGTACAATCTTGAGAGTTGGCGCACTAATTGGCCAGCTAGAAGTCGCAACACTTCTGACTCACCAGTTCCAGCGAGAAGCAAAAGCTATCCAACAACGTTACAGTCGGCGACGCCGTCTCAGCGTTTTCTACCAAGTCTGGCACGATCCTTTGATCACGCTCAATGGTAACCATCTAGTCAGCAAGATGCTCGAAGACTGCGGGGCGAGTAATGTATTCTCTGAGCTACCCGACATTGCCCCCGTTGTTACCCTGGAATCGGTCCTGTCACGTAACCCCCAGGTCATCATTGCCGGAGGCACTGCCAAAGGAGCGCCGGCCTGGCTCAACAACTGGCAGACATGGAGCCATATCGATGCTGTGCGGCACAATCGTCTCTATACCGTTAATGCTGATCTACTGCACCGATACTCGCCCAGGGTTCTGGACGGCATGCGCGAACTGTGTGATGTTATTGAGCAGGCCCGACGAGCCGGGTAGTCGAATCGACTCAATCTGCTCAATGGAATATCAGGCGCAGGAATAGCGTCCGACCGGGCTCCTGGTAGCCCTGAGCCGTAGTGTACGACTCGTCCAGTAGGTTACTGATTTCGCCCTTGACCCTCCAGTCGGTACTCAACTGGTAAGACAGGTGACCGTTCAAGAGGGCGTAACTGTCGAGCAGGGTTGTATTCGCCTTGTCGTCGTAGCGCTTTCCCTGATACTGACCACTGACACCAAAACCCCACGGCCCCGTCCGCCGGTTCGCAGTGATTTTCCCGACCTCCCTGGCACGGCGCGGCAACTGATTGCCCGTCTTTTTGTCTTGTGGATCGATCAATGACGCACTGGCAAGCATGTTCCAGTGGCTCCAGCGTCCCGTCCATTCCGCTTCGAAACCGTCAATAGCAGCTTCATCGACGTTCTCCGGCGCGTAAGTCACCGGATCGAATCCAATCAGATCATCAATCGAGGTCTGGAATACACGCAGCGACCAGCGCCCGTCGGAGGCCCCGCCGGTCAGGCCCAGTTCTGCGGAACTCGAAGACTCGATCTCCAGATCTGCGTTGCCGAATCCAGGGTAATACAGATCGTTGAAACTCGGTGCTTTGAAAGCTGTTCCGTAGCCGGCGTTCAAGCGGAACCCAGCGGCCAGATCAACAGCGAAATCGAGGCTGCCCGTGGTGTGAGAACCGAACTGCTCATTGTCGTCATAGCGCAGGCCTGCCACCACGTTCTGGCGGCCGTAAGCGCCCTGCCACTGGGAAAATAACCCCAGATTGGAGCGATTGCTGACATCGTAGGCCACTAGCGTGTCGATCGTGTCATCGGCGTAGTCCAGCCCGACCGTCAGAAGGTGCACATTGGCCATCGGCCAGTCCAACTGCCAGTTGACCTGATCGTGCGTCGTGTCGAACCTCCCGTCCAGAACACGGTCTGAAAATGTCTCAGAGTCATCTTGGCTCTGGCCAATCTGTAATGTACTGTTCCAGCCTTGTTTTCCACGGTAAAGCCAGCGCAAGTTCAGCATTTGCTGCAGATAATCGGAGTCATGCATCACATCCGGACCGGCAAAGGGATTATCGAAACCCGTATTACCGGTCGCATACATCAGCGAAAAATCAAGCTCGCCGATATCATCATCATTGTTCCGCCAACTGGCTGAGATGGCGCTGTTCTCATAGCCATCCTTATCAGACTGGGCGCCCGACGTGCTGTCGATACCATCAGTATCCAGCAGGCTCACATTAAGACTGAACCGTGACTTACCCAGCGGGCCAGATACGCCTGCCGCGGCCTCGATCGTGTTGTAGGTGCCATAACCGGCATTCGCGTAAGTTCGGGAAGTCTCTCCGCCACGGCGAGTAAATATCTGTATGACGCCACCCACCGCCTCCGATCCGTAGAGGCTCGAACGCGGCCCACGAACGATCTCGATCCGCTCGATCTGGCCCAGGGGCAGGAACTGAAATGCTGTCGCACCGAGCGTCGCGGAATACAATTTGACCCCGTCAACCAGCGTCAACACGTGGCCGAAATTTGTACCCCGCATAAAAACACTGGTGTTCTTACCGTAACCGCCATTGCGTGTGACCTGCAGGCTCGGTTGACTGGCCAGCAACTCACCAAGGTCCCGGGCCTCACTGCTTTCGATGTCCTCGCGGGTAATGACGCTTACCGGCGCGAGGACCTGATCAGCGGTATGTGCGGTTCGTGTTGCCGTCACCACGACCGGATCAGCGGGCCAGGCGTTGTTAACGGCCAGAATGAACGCAAGAAAAACCGAAATGGCAGGGAAAATCTGTCTTTTCACTGGTTGGCTCCGGCACACCACCCGTGTGCAGTTAGGGTGAGGAGCAACCGGCCAGCTTGTTCAGAGAATGGCCCGCCACCGCCCCACGCGGTTTTACTGGGCTCTCTGCAGGCCGGTCTCCGGACTCGTGAGTGGGCATCCCAGCCCCAAGAGCAGCGCCTTCCCATGGACCGTTCCACAGTGGCATCAGCTGCACTCGTTGACTCACCTACCGTTGCGGGGGCAGTGCCGGGATTGTCCTTGGGTGGACGCACCGGCTTCCCGTTTCTCGCGGATGATGGACAACCGCGAGTTGCCTGCAGGGAGATGCCAGAACATATACCCCGGTCTGGCACAAGTCAATATGATTCGATCAAGCGGGGTAAAACCATTCTCCATCCGAGGTGGCGACCCGCTGCATCCGGTGCCCGTAAAGACGGGACAGGCGTAACTCCGTGGCGAGTTCCCGGGCCCTGCCCCACTCCACCTGTCCCTCGCCCTGCAACAATATCAGGTGATCACTGAAACGAAGGGCAAGGTTAACGTCGTGCATAACCATAATTACCGCACCGTTAGTACTCCGCCAACCCTCGATCAACTCCCCCAGAACCGCCACCTGATAGTGCAGATCCAGGTGATTACTTGGCTCATCAAGCAAAAGAATCCGCGGCTCCTGAACAATCAGCGTTGCAAGGTCAACACGACGTCTTTCTCCACCCGACAGCGTCGCCATACTGCGTTCGCTCAAGCTTTCGAGTCCCACTTGCCGCAAGGCTTGACGGGCGATCATCACATCTTCATGGCTTTCACCCTGCAATGCGCTGACCCATGGGTGCCGGCCCGTGAGCACCGTCTCGAGCACAGTCGCTGGAAAAAGTGTTTCACTGTCCTGGAACAAGATCCCCAGTCGACGGGCCCGATCACGGCGTGGGAGCCCGGAAAGCGGCTGCTCATCCAGATCGATTCGGCCGCTCATGGCTGGCCTGAGCCCCGCCAGAGTCTTGAGCAGGGTCGATTTACCGACCCCGTTACGCCCCAGGACAGACCAGACTTGACCACCATTGACTTGCAGGGTGAGGTCGTGACACACGCGCGTATCGCCAATCTCCACGCCGAGCCCTTTCAGGGAAAGACTGGTCATGACCGCCCTACCGAACTACCCGAACGTAGCAGGTACAAGAAGACCGGCACACCAATGAAAGCGGTAATTACCCCCACGGGCAACTGACTGGGCGCCATCACGGTACGGGCCAACGTTTCGGCCACGACCAGTAATGTTCCGCCCAGCAGCACCGATGCCGGCAACACCAGGCGATGATCGGAACCACCCCACAATCGCACGATATGGGGCACCACGAGCCCAATGAACCCTATGGCCCCCGCAATCGTCACGGCCGAAGCAGTCAGCAGGCCAGCCAGAAAGAAAAGCCCGATTCTCAGGGCGCCAGTATTGACACCCAGTGACTCTGCGCGGAGTTCACCCAGCGAGAGAAGGTTAAGGCTGCGCGCGAATCCACACGCGGCAACCAGCGCCGCTACGAGCACACCTATGCGCAGCCATCCAGGGAAGGACTCGTTGATATCTCCCATCAGCCAGAACAGCATGCCGCGGACGTGGGCATCCGGACTGATCGCCAGAATAAAACTGACGACTGCCCCCCACCCTGCAGCCAGAACCACCCCAGTCAATAGCAGCCGGGTGGTTGACCAATCTCCGCGACCCCGGGACAGGGAAAACACCAGCGCCATCGACAGCAACGCGCCGACTGCTGCCGCCAGTGAAATCCATCCTTGCTGCCATCCAAGCAGTATTGCGAACAGCGCGGCAACGGCCGCACCGCCAGAAACCCCGAGTACGTAAGGGTCTGCCAAAGGGTTCCTCAACAGCACCTGCATCAGGGCGCCGGCTAAGGCCAACATTGCTCCTACTACGAAGGCATTAATGGCCCGAGGCAAGCGCAACTGCATGACCACCGTATAGTCGACTGATCCGGGTAACCCCTGTAACCCTTCTACTACCCCCGACCAGTCGATGGATATACTACCTACCGACAGCGCCAGCAGAAAAGCGATGACGACCAAAAGGAACAGCAGCACAAGCTGTCTGAGGCGTGAACCCGACATTAGAGGACTACGGGCAGAAAATTGAACCCAAGGTCAAATTGGCAACAAGTCACCATCTAGTATAGCCAGTATCCAGAGACAATGGTCTGGCGCCTTTCTCCATCAGGCACCCTACTTGAATTATCCATCGCAATGGACGACTATTCACCTAAGCGCTGGTCCCCAGAGGGTTAATAGGGAACAAGGCGTGCGGTTTGCCGTGCGACCCTTGGCTGTACCCGCAACTGTAGGCGGCTAGCGGAAGACCTCGACAGCCACTGGTATTGCAGCCGGGAAGGCCGGTCTTCTGCGACGACCCGCGAGCCAGGAGACCTGCCAGCGCAACGCGTCGCTCACCTTTGGCCGGGACAAGCCCAGGGTGCGGAAAAGCCGGAACGGCGACGCCATCATGCCGACACCGACTGGAGGGTCCGCATTGAAGAGCGTTTGGCCGTGCCCAAACCGTCGCCACCCTGGCAAAGACGGTTTTCCACAGGTGACAGCGGGGCTGTGAACATAACCCCCTTCGCTTACGCCGCCACCTTGTCGAGTGTTGTCCATATCGCCCTGCTGGCAAGCTTGAACACTACCGATGATCCCACGCTATTGGACTCCCGGGTGCTGTTCGGCACAAGCCTCGATGTCACCCTGGTCATGGAAACGCTCGACAAGGGGGAGACCCCAAATCCGTCCACTGCATCGACCGAATCGACTCCAATGGAGGCAACCGCGAAAGCGATAGACCCGACGCCACGAGAAGTCGAACTTCAGAGCACGATAACCGAACTCGAGATGGCGATGGAAAGCCATAAGCGGCAGAACCTGGCGCTGGAACAGACTGTCGAGCAACTTCGAAAACACAACCGCCAGCTGGAAAACGAGGCTCTGTCGAGCCGACAGGATCACGCCCGCCTCAATCTTGCGCTTGACGATGCTCGGGAGCACAACGAGAGACTGACCAACGACAATGCCCGCCTTGTGTCTGAGCTTGAAGACACGGCACAAACACAGTCCACGCTGGCGACTGCCAACGCCAGGCTAACTGAAAGCAACACGGCGCTTGACCATCAACTGCATCTGGAGAAAGGCGCTGCAGGCTCTCTGGACACGAAAATCAATGCCGAACGTCGTCAGAGTGCTGTGCTGGCTGAGACGGTCAGGACGCTGGAATCAGAGCGGCAACAACTGCAGCACGATCTGAGGGCAGCGTCCCAAAGAAACCTCGACCTTGAGTCAACCATCTTCGAACGCGATGCCACTATAGAAGGTCTGGCGCTGAAACAGCGGCCAACGATGACATCCGATACCCCGCTTCGCCAAGCTCTACCGAACGAGACCGAGCGTATCATTGATGAACAGACCACAGCGGCACACAAACTGGTAAGCGTTTATACGAATGCGGAGTCTCTGCAGGCATCAGCGACTTCCACGACCCGAGATACTCCTAAAGCCGCCCTGGTGAAGGCTGACCCGCAATCCACTGCGGCGGAGTCTTTTCTGGCAGTACGGGCCTCGAGCGCGTCGCCGGAGACCGGCAACGCCGAACGGGACAGCACCCCGCGACAGGTATCCGGTAACAAAAAACCTATTTATCCGGTTTTCGCTAAGAGGTACGGCACAGAAGGCGAGGTCCAGCTCAAGGTGTCGATCTCGCCCTCCGGTCGGGTCGACACCGTGACCATCCAGAAGAGTAGCGGCTCCGACCTTCTCGATAAAGCAGCGGTCACAGCAGTGAGAACCTGGCGATATCACCCGGCGGTGCGCGACGGCCAGCCGGTAGCCACAACGGACATTGTCCCGGTAATTTTCCAGATCAACAGTTCCTGATCAACACCTGCTCTGAGACGGTCTGCTGATAACTGACCCCTTAGCGGCAGGAATCTCAGGCTGGCGTTCAGATCACCCCGTCTCGGCGTAATCCCTCAATTCTCTCATTGTCATACCCCAGCAGTCCCTCGAGCACTTCGACCGTGTGCTCTCCGAGCAGTGGCGGGGGTCGGTCGTAGACCGGCGGAGTATCCGTGAGTTTCAACGGGCTGCCCACGGCTTCGAAGCACTCCGACAGCGGATGCGCCATGGGTACTCGCATACCGCGATGATGCACCTGTGGCAGTTCCAGAACTTTGTCGATCGTGTTAATCGGTCCCCAGGGAATACCGGCCGCATCCAACTCTTCAGCCCAGTCGGCGGACGGGCGCTGCCGGATAATATTCTCAACAAGGGGCAGCAGAGCCTCCCGGTAACGTACCCGGCCGGCGTTGGTCGAGAACCTGTCATCGGTGATCAGTGCGGGCTCTTCTGTCAGCTCGCAGAAGCGTCGGAACTGACTGTCATTACCTATAGCGATGATAATGTGACCATCTGACGACGCGAAGACCTGGTACGGCACGACGTTGGGATGCGCGTTACCCGACCGGATCGGGACCTGCCCGGAGACCATGCAGTTCATGGCCTGATTGGCCAGGACTGCAACCTGGCAATCGAGCAGCGCCATGTCGATGTACTGCCCTTTCCCGCTCGACTCCCGACTGAGTAGCGCGGCCTGAATTGCGGACGCAGCATAAAGGCCGGTTACCAGGTCAGCCATCGCGACGCCAACTTTCTGAGGGCCGGCACCTGGCACACCGTCACGTTCGCCGGTGATGCTCATCAAGCCACCGGTACCCTGGATCATGAAATCATAACCGGCCCGGGATGCGTCCGGTCCCGTCTGCCCGAATCCTGTGATCGAGCAGTAGATCAGCTCCGGGTGTCCGTTCTTCAGCGAAGCGTAGTCGAGCTGGTATTTCCCCAGCCCGCCCACCTTGAAGTTCTCTACAACCACATCCGAGCACAGCGCCAGTTCCCGGATCACTTCCTGGCCTTGGGCAGTCTGGATGTCAACGGCCACTGAGCGTTTGCCGCGGTTGGCTGACAGGTAATACCCGGCTTCGCTGGTATCGTCTCCAGCTGAATCTCTGAGGTAAGGCGGCCCCCACCCCCGGGTATCGTCGCCAAGACCCGGGCGTTCGATTTTGACGACATCGGCACCAAGGTCAGCGAGCAACTGGGTGCAGGATGGACCTGCTAGAACCCGGCTGAGATCCAGAATCCGGAACCTGGATAGCGCCCCCGGCACGCGTGGGTCAGCCAGAGAAGGCCTGGATTCCGGTCTGTGCCCGGCCAAGAACCAACGCATGAACGTCGTGCGTGCCTTCGTAGGTATTCACAGACTCAAGGTTCATCATGTGCCGGATCACATGGTATTCATCGGACACACCGTTGGCACCATGCATATCTCTGGCGGTCCGCGCGATTTCCAACGCCTTCCCGCAATTATTTCGTTTGAGCAACGAGATCGCCTCGGGCACCAACCTGCCCTGATCAATCAGGCGGCCCAGGCGCAGCGCGCCCTGAAGCCCAAGAGTAATCTCAGTCTGCATGTCGGCCAGTTTTCTCTGTATCAACTGGTTGGCTGCGAGCGGGCGCCCGAACTGATCGCGATCGAGCACATAGCGACGGGCCGCGTGCCAGCAGAACTCCGCCGCACCCATGGCACCCCATGAAATTCCGTAACGGGCCCGGTTCAGACACCCAAATGGCCCCCGCAGCCCAGCTATGCCCGGCAGCAGGTTCTCCTCAGGCACGGGCACGTTGTCCATGGCAATCTCACCGGTTGCCGAAGCCCGCAGGGAGAACTTACCTTCGATCGTGGAAGTCGAAAGCCCCTCCATACCGCGCTCCAGGATAAAACCCCGGATCGCATTGTCATCGTCCTTGGCCCAGATAACGAAAACGTCAGCAATAGGCGCGTTGGTGATCCATAACTTAGTACCACTGACCCGATAGCCCCCATCAACAGCACGGGCGCGAGTCTTCATTCCACCGGGATCTGACCCATGGTCAGGCTCCGTCAGACCGAAACAGCCTACCCAGCGGCCTGATGCAAGGGCGGGCAGGTACTTTTCCCTCTGATCATCTGTCCCGTAAGCATCGATGGGGTACATCACAAGGCTTGACTGGACACTCATCATGGATCGATACGCCGAATCAACCCGCTCGACCTCCCTGGCAATGAGTCCGTAGCACACGTAACTCAAGCCAGGGCAATCGTGCCCCTTAATAGTGGAGCCGAGCATCCCCATCTCGCCCATCTCAGTAAAGATATCTCGATCCACCGTCTCAAGCCGATTCGCCTTGAGAATACGGGGCTGTAATTGTTCCTGGCAGTAACGGGCAACGCTTTCGCGTATCATCTGCTCCTCGCTGTCTAGCTCATCGCCAATACACAGTGGATCGGACCAATCAAACTGGTCAGCGACAGCACTCGTCATCTCTTTTTGTTGTGCTTCACGCATGTCTACCCGAAAATCCTCTCCCGGATGTTGAATTGAAAGTCGAAAATCCCGTATCGACAACTGCATTAGTATAATGCGTTACTCAAAGTGCCAGTAGATAATCGTCGCTGGCGATCCGACCCGCAGCAACCTAAATAACCTTGCAGATGCTCATCGAACAATTCTGGCCGCTGATGCAGGTGATCCTCGTCGATCTGGTTCTTGCCGGAGACAACGCAATCGTCGTTGCACTGGTAGCCACCAGCGTACCACTTTCTATACGGCGACGTGTCATCTGGATTGGAATCGCAGGTGCCGCCTTGATGCGAATCGGGTTTGCGCTTGTGACCGTTCAATTACTCCAGATAATTGGCCTGCTGCTTGCCGGAGGACTGTTGCTGCTGTGGGTGTGCTGGAAACTCTGGCGTGAACTTGCTCAACTTAAACAAGCAAAGGATCAAGGAAACGGGCACTCGGAGTCATCTGCTAAATCAAAATCTACCGCCAGTGCTATCTGCCAGATCATCCTGGCGGATGTATCGATGTCGCTGGATAACGTGCTGGCTGTAGCAGGGGTTGCTCGAGACGACTCACTCATCCTGATCATCGGTCTGGCTCTGTCTGTCGCCCTGATGGCTTTTGCGGCAACACTCGTGGCCCGCCTACTGGAAAAGCACCGGTGGATTGCTTATGCCGGGCTTGCGATAATACTCTACGTCGCGTTATCGATGATATGGAGTGGAACACTTGAGGTCCTGCAAATCGTTACAAGGTAGATCCGTGGCCTGGAGCAATCTAGCTGGCCCGCTGTTCAGAGAACTTATGTGCGCCAGGAGGCTCGCGGGGGCCTTGCTCGTAGCACTGCTAGCCGCATCCATACCGGCCAAAGGTGATGACCTAGCTGCCGCAGTCAAGGCCTACGACAACAAGGATTACCAGAGCGCACTCAGTATCTGGCGGGGCTATGCCCAAGAGGGTCACGCAGAGGCACAGTATGCCCTGGGCGTTGCGTACTACAAGGGTGAGGGTGTCAAACAGAGTCTCGACCAGGCTATTGCCTGGTTTCGCAAAGCGGCTGACAACGGCCATCAAATTGCGATGTTCAATCTGGGCGCAGCGTACTGGGAGGGACGAGGCGTCCGGCAAAATTATGCCCAGGCGGCTGAATGGTGGCGGCGATCAGCCGACAAAGGTGAGGCAGTTGCGCAATACAACCTCGCTTTGTGCTATCTCTCCGGAAAAGGTGTCGAATCTGATTTGCACAAGGCCAGTCATTGGATTGCACTGGCAGTCGCACAGAACCATCCTGACGCTGAACAGGTCCGCTTGATCATTAATAAGGAGATGGGTCAGAGCGGGGCCGAGGCCGATCAGAGTTCTCGCGAGAATTCCACTGACAGCAGCAAGACACAACCCCAAGCTTCGCTAACTGCCCAGGTGGATACCACAGACTATGTTGACACGAATTACACATCAGCTTCAGCCGGTGCCGGGGGTGCGGTAGCTCGACTTGGCGGCCAGGGCTCGTCGGCTGTCAGCAGGCTGACCAGCGGCACGCCCGTCAGGATCGTGAAAACATCCGGCAAGTGGTCCGAGGTGCAGGTGCCCGGCGGCGTCAACGTGTGGGTCTATGGCCGTTATGTTTCGGAACTGGGCACCAGTGCCCGCATTACCGGCGACGGTGTTCGTGCTCGATCACGCCCTTCAGCGACAGCCAACTCGATTGTCGTTGGCCGATATGCCAAAGGTGAAAGCGTCAGGATTACGGCCGTTTCCGGTGACTGGAAAAAGGTATCGGCACCCAGAGCAACCAGGATCTGGATACTGTCTCGCGAGTTGGACATCCACCCTGGTGTCACCCAGAAGTGGCTCAACCGCTGGCAGGCCGCCTCGCGGCAAGAACCCACCTCAGAGCCACAAACCCCTGCCGGTGCCGCATCCGACACTGCGCCCAGCCGATCATCTGAGAAGGAATCCCCTGCTTTGTTCCGTGCGGCTGTGGTCGCCGAACCAAATGCGAAGATCCACGGCCGGCCTGACCCTAGCGGGGCAGTCATCGCGTTGATGGATATGAATACACCGATCAAGATCATCGGCAGCAAGGGTCAGTGGAGCATGGTTCAGATACCAGCCGGGCTGGATGTCTGGGTGTGGGGTAAATTTGTTGATGAGCGGGGTGATGAAGCCTCGATCAATCGCGATCGAGTCCGAATCCGATCGCTGCCATCCACCACGAAGGAATCCGATGTACTGGGTGTTCTTGACAGCGGTGCAATCGTACTCGTGGTCAGTCGAAAGGGTGATTGGACGCGCCTGCGTGTCATGAATTCGGTTTCCGGATGGATTCGGAGCACCCACTTGCGCACTCTGAATGCCGTCACTGACAAGTGGCAGGCCCGCTGGACGGCGGCCCGTGCGCTTGCGACCCGCTAGCCGGCACCCTGACTCTTGCCTTTCAATCCCGATTTCTGAATTGCCCCAGCGTCTAAACGACCTGATACCGTCTCGAGATCAGACCGAGTGAGCTGGATCTTCAGGCAGGTGTGGAGTACGTTGCTGTGGGGGGCACTCGTTCACACAGCTGTTGCTGTGGATATGATCGACACCAGCATTGTCCAGAAGAGCCTGCAAAGCGGGAATACCAGCACGGCTCTTCAACAGGTCGATGCCCTTCTCGAGGTCCGGCCCGACAGCCCCGAGCTGCTGTTTGTGAAGGCTCGAGTCCTCGTTGCGAGCGGAGCTGAAGATGCTGCGATCGGCCTTTATGAGCAACTGATCGTAGATCATCCCGGCATGCCGGAACCCTACAACAACCTCAGTGTGCTCTATGCTGCCCGAGGAGACACTGCCCGAGCTGCTGAACTGCTTCAACGAGCTCTCGAGATCCATCCTGTGTATTCCACGATCTACAGGAATCTCAGCCAGGTATACGCAGATCGCGCTATTGCTGCATACCGCAAGGCCCTGCGGAGCGACAGCTCGGAGCCTGCGACACCGCGGGCGCCACTGGAGCTGTCACCCATCAGGTCGCTGACCCATCCTGGGGGCCGCAACCCGTAACCGCATCGACTCTGCGTGCAATCCCAATCATTTCAATGAGCTGTCGTTCTAAGTTTAGAGCTTCTCGAGTAGCCATACTGCTACTGGTCGGACTCGCGTTGCCAGCGACGCTGGCTGCTGGCACAAAGCTTTACGAAAACCAACTTTTAGGCGCCGTCGACAGTCTGCTCGTGGGTGATCACCGGCAAGCTCTGGCACAGATCCAGCAGCTCCTTGTATTAAACCCGGACTCGCGCCTGGGGTACCTCGTTCATGCCGACCTGCTTGCGGCCCAGGCTGGTCTTGAAAAACCGATTGATGCCTTGGCAGGCAGGAATGACCAGGGATTGCTGCAAAGTCTTCGCAAACAGCTGCTGGCTCGCTGGCGGTTTGCGACGGACCTCAAGGCTGAGCGGGCAGGCCGTATACCCGCCCGCCTCGCCCTTCATAGCCAATCAGAGCCCGACCTCATCTACGTCGACTTGCCGGCTTCACGCCTTTATCTGTTCTCTTATCGAGATGGCACCCTCGAGGCCACAGCAAATTATTACGTATCGATCGGTCGTAATGGCACCGGAAAACAACGCAAAGGCGATCGTAAGACGCCAGTCGGTATTTACCACATCACGTCCTATATCCCGGGCAAGAATCTGCATCAACGGTACGGATCCGGTGCCCTGCCGATCAGCTATCCGAATCCGCTGGATCGACTAAAGCAACGCACAGGTCATGGCATCTGGCTGCACGGTACCGAACCAGGCTGGGTAAATCGCTCCCCCCGTGCTACTGATGGCTGTGTCAGCCTGTCAAACTCAGATTTTGAACAGCTGTACCAGGCACTTGGCAACCCATTTGCTACACCGGTCATCATCGACGATCAACCAGAGTGGGTCACAGCAACTGCTGAGAACGAGCGGAACCCGGAGTTCCCTGGAATCCTCGACAGATGGTATGGCACCTGGCAGCGAAGAGCCCCAACCTCCCTTCTTGAGTTCTACACCGATCCCGAACAGAGCGTTCTATTTGACACTACCGCTACCGATAGAAACACCCGACTCGTCGACACTGCGCTTTATTCTTATCCGGGCGAGATTGGTCACATGCTGGCCATTCTCCGATTCAGCAAAGGCAATGATCAGACGCGAACAGTGCATCAGTACTGGAAACGGCAATCCGACAAGGACTGGAAGATCATCAGCGAGACTCAGTTGGATCCAGAGTAGAAGCTTGGAAGCTGCTCAATAACCCCGCTCAAAGTCGACCACATACCGCAGTGGATGGCCGGCACGGTGTCGTTCGATATTCTCAGCTACGAACTCCACTGCCGTTGGGGGATTAGTCAGACTCGCAATGTGCGGAGTAAGTGCCACCGTCGGGTGACGCCAAAACCGGTGTTCAGACGGTAGCGGCTCGTCGTCGAACACATCCAATGCAGCGCCCGCAATCTGACCACTATCCAGAGCCTCGATTAAGTCGGGCTGGTTCACCAACTCTCCTCGACCGGCATTGATCAGAAACGCTCCTCGAGGCAACTGCCTCAGGACATCACGATCGATGAGCTTCCGTGTATCCCGACTCAGTGGCAGCAGGATGACTAGGATCCGGGTCTGCGCCAGAAACTGACCCAGTTCCTCGGTGCCGACGAAGCTTTGCAGGCCGGGAATCGTTTTACGCGTCCGGCTCCAGCCAAGCAATCGGTAGTTCATGCAGGCCAGGACTCTGGCCGAGGCGACACCCATCACCCCCAGTCCCATAATACCAACGGTGGTGTCATGGGCTGGGATCTGGTCGAGAACTTGCCAGACGCCTTGCCGTTGAAAATGTTGATACTGATCCATTCGCCGGTGGTACCTGAGGACGTTAAAGACCACGTACTCGGCCATCCCAGCAGTCAACTCCGGTTCGACCATTCGGACTACAGGAATTCCAGCTGGTAACGTCGGACAGGCAAGCAGGTGATCAAACCCGGCACCGACTGAAAAAATGACTTCGAGGCTCTCGAGGCCTTCGAACAGAGTGGCCGATGGTTTCCACAATAATGCGTACCGGATCTCATTTGGGTCTTCGATATCCGGCCATATTCTGATGGGCATGTCCGGTAAAGCATCTGCGAGCGCCGCGGTCCATGCCGCAACCCGATGCTCGTCGATCTTGAGTAGCAGCGCACCAGCCCCACTCATGTCGCCCGACCCATCCTTATCGTTTGGCTTGGTTCGATTTCACCGATGCAATTTTGGTCACTCATGCAGACTCCAATTCAGCCACCTTCTCCAGCCGGGCCTGACTCGGCACAACACCTTCCCCACTCGTATCTACCGCCACAGCCCGGGCACTTTATCCCGTAGAATGTAACCGAATCAACTGTGCTCAAGGCGCTCACTATGTCTTCGACCGCGGAACTTGCTCAGCGACTGATTCGGAAACCATCGATCACGCCCAACGATGCCGGATGTCAGGACATCCTGTCGCGGGCGCTCGAACCCTCAGGCTTTACCAGCGAGTTTCTTCCCTTTGGCGAGGTCCGAAATCTCTGGTTACGTCGGGGATCGAGCCCCCCTCTGATGGTCTTTGCCGGCCATACCGATGTCGTGCCGACCGGCCCGCTCGATGAGTGGAGGCATCCCCCATTTGAAGGCAAAGTGGTCGACGGCGTACTGCACGGACGGGGAGCGGCGGACATGAAAGGGAGCCTTGCGGCAATGGTCACGGCCTGCTGCCAGTTCGTCAAGAATCATCCTGACCACGATGGGTCGATCGCCCTGCTGCTCACCAGCGACGAAGAGGGTCCCGCCGTAGATGGTACCGTACGGGTCGTTCAGACCCTGAAGGAACGAGGCGAGAAGATCGACTGGTGCCTGGTCGGCGAACCAACCAGTTCCGACAACGTTGGCGACGTAATCAAGAACGGCCGACGAGGGTCCCTGAGCGGCGCCCTGACAGTGACCGGTATTCAGGGTCACGTCGCGTACCCCCATCTAGCAGACAATCCGATTCACCGGATAGCAGCAATTGTCGATCAATTGGCAAAGCACGTCTGGGACCAGGGCAATGCTCACTTCCCCCCGACGACGTTCCAGGTTTCAAATCTCAACAGCGGTACTGGGGCCACCAACGTTGTTCCCGGTCAAGCTCGTCTGGATTTCAACTTTCGCTATGCCCCGGAATCAACCGTCGAGTCGCTAAAAGAGTTGGTTAAAGCAACCTGTCGCAAGCACACAGAGGTTTTCGATATTGACTGGTCAAGGCCAAACCTGCCCTTTCTGACCGACCCGGGCGACCTGCTCGACGCGGTGACTAATGCTATCCAAGACGTCACCAGACAGCGCGCCCGACTCTCGACGGATGGCGGCACGTCGGATGGCCGTTTCCTTGCACCGAGCGGGGCACAGGTGGTTGAGTTGGGTCCGGTAAACCGAACGATCCATCAAGTCAATGAACGGGTCCTGGTATCAGACCTCGAGACACTGGCATCAATCTATCAAAAAGTGTTGGAAAATCTGCTGCTTCCAGCGTAACCGGCCATAGCCGGTACAAGGTCGTTCAAATCTTACAGGATTGTAATCTGATGGCCAGTTCCTGGTAACACTGCAGGCGCTACCTTGTCTGGTGTTTGAAATTCATCCCTTAGACACGGAGCACGACGCATGAAAAACAAACCCAAGCGCATCGTCCTGGTAGCCCTGCTGTTCCTCGGCCCCATTCTCGTTGTCGACACCAGCATCGCCAGCAGTGGTGTATCTCTCAACTCAATGGCTACCGACAGTCACAGTGTGGTCCGGCCCGACAGTTTTGCGGACCTAGTCGACGCTGTCGGACCTGCTGTGGTTAGCATCACGACTCGAAATTCCAGCGCATCCAAAAAATCCCCCGATGGTATTCGACCGTCAATGCCAGGAGATAGACGACCTGTACCAGGTTTTCAAAGGAATCCGGAGTTCGAGCAGTTTCTCCACCGCTTCTTTGGCCCTGGCCACACCGCGCCCACTCCTGGTCCCCGCCAAGGCCGCGCACAGGGGTCCGGGTTCATCATCGATCCCAGCGGCCTTGTGGTTACCAATCATCATGTGGTGGCTAGGGCCGATGAGATTGAAGTGGTATTGGCAGATGGTCGGACTCTGCCGGCCAGGATCCAGGGTCATGACCCAAAAACCGATATTGCTTTGCTGCAGATCGACTCTGACGAGAAGTTTCCATTCGTCAGATTTGGGGATTCGACCAAAGCCCGGGTGGGTGACTGGGTGATTGCAATTGGCAACCCTTTTGGCCTCGGTGGCACCGCCACAACCGGAATAATTTCTGCCCGGGGCCGGGACATCAACGCTGGCCCATACGACGACTATATCCAGATCGATGCGCCGATCAACCGCGGCAATTCGGGTGGCCCACTGTTCGACACGTCGGGCCTGGTGATCGGTGTCAACACGGCAATCTATTCTCCGAGTGGCGGTAACGTCGGCATTGGTTTTGCCGTTCCTGCCGAACAGGCTGAGAAAATCATCGCCCAGCTCCGGGATAGAGGCGTGGTCCTGCGGGCCTGGCTTGGGGTGCACATTCAGCGGGTCACGCCAGACCTCGCAGAGAGTTTCGGACTCGATAAATCCCGCGGTGCACTGGTATCTAAGGTTGAACCTGATAGCCCGGCAGAGAATGCCGGTATTGTTCCGGGCGATATCATCCTGGGATTCGACGGTAATACCGTAGACCGCATGAAACGCCTACCTCGACTGGTTGCAAGCGCGACAATTGGCGACAAGGTTGGGATCAGCATATGGCGTGATGGGCGCGAGATTACCCTGTATCCGGTCATGCAGCCGACTGGGAACACCTCCCAGATCGCAGCGTACTCGTCTCAACGCGACCACGGGCCGCTCAATCTCGGGTTGCTACTGTCAGCCCTAGATCACGATACCCGGCAACGGTATGGCATCGGTGCAGACGCTGCCGGAATTCTGGTTGAACAGGTGAAGCCCGGCAGCCCAGCTGCAGATAAGGGTCTGAAAAGAGGTGATCTGATCGTTCAGGTAGAGCGACGACCAGTCGATACACCTGCCAGGATGACAGAACTAGTCCATACCGCCTACCAAAACAACCAAAAAGTAGTTCTCCTCCTGATACAGCGAAAAGACCAACAGCACTTCGTGACTTTGCGACTGGCCTGAGCCAGTTCTCTGCTGATCATGCGGCCAGGACTGATGTCCTGGCCGCTGTTTCTTCTCGGCTAGAATCTATCCCAATCCTCAGCAGACTCGACGTCACCTGAATGATGCGAATCCTCCTGGTAGAAGATGACCGTGATACTGCCCGGCATGTCGGAAACGGTCTTATGGAAGCTGGCCACATTGTGGACCACGCTGACAACGGTGATGTTGGGCTAGCACTCGCTCAGACGGAGCCATATGACGTGCTCATAATTGATCGAATGTTGCCAGGCTGCGACGGTACTGCGATCGTAGAGCGCCTCCGCCAGTCCGAGAACTTCACACCGATACTCATACTGAGCGCTCTTGGAGACGTTGCTGACAGAGTTTCTGGACTCAGGGCCGGTGGTGATGACTACCTGCCCAAACCCTTTGCCTTTGAAGAACTCCTGGCCCGGCTCGATGCCCTGGTAAGGCGTGGCGATCGCTCACACACGGAAACCCAGCTGCAAGTCGCTGATCTGGAAATGGATGTGCTGGCCCGGCAGGTCAAGCGAGCGGGCAAAATCATCGCGCTACAACCCCGCGAGTTCCGGCTACTCGAGTACCTGATCCGTCACAGTGGCCAGGTGGTCACGCGCACCATGCTGCTTGAAAACGTCTGGGACTATCACTTCGATCCCCAGACCAATGTGATCGACGTTCATATCAGCCGGCTTCGGTCGAAGATCGATCGTGGTTTTTCCCATACGCTGTTGAACACTGTTCGCGGTTCGGGCTACATACTTCGTGAACCGGAATAGTTTTCTTCGCAGTTCAACATTCCGCCTGGCGTTGCTTTACGTAGCGCTTTTCTCAGCTTCTGTTTTACTGCTCTTTGCGTTCATTTACTGGTCTACCGCCCGTTACACAGCTGAACAAACGGATGGCGCCATCATCGCCGAGATTCGGACCCTGGCGGAACGTTACGAGACGCGCGGTCTACCCGGGCTTCGGAGATTGATTTCGGATCGGGTCGAACGTCAAAGACCGACTGGAAAATCCATCTATCTTCTCTCCGACACCCGGCAGAGGACCATAGTAGGCAACATCGACCGCTGGCCACAGGTAGACGAAGTGGATGGCTGGCTGAACTTCGAGCTTGAAACAGGCGGCACCCGTAGGGGTGTCCATCCAGCCCGTGCCCGTCAGTTTCAGCTCGTTGGCGGATACCGGCTTCTGGTCGGACAGGATGTCAACGAACTCAAAAGAGTGCGCCTGCGGATCATCAGTTCGCTCGGCTGGGGCCTATTGTTGACCCTGGCTCTTGGGTTGCTCGGGGGGATGGTGATGAGCCGTCGAATGTTACACAGGCTGGAATCGATCAATGACACCAGCCAGAAGATAATGGACGGCGATCTTGGCCGGCGAGTTCCCAGTCGCGGCAGCGGAGATGAATTTGACCAGTTGGCTGACAACCTGAACCGGATGCTGGATCAGACCGAATCACTCATGGAGGGAATTCGGCGCGTTTCAGACAACATTGCTCATGACCTCAAGACCCCTCTCTCGCGTCTTCGCCAGAGACTCGAGGCCCTGTCGAGGCATTATTCAGATGATTCAATCCCGAAAGCCGATCTTGAGGCTGCCCTGCAAGAAACCGACCATCTGCTGGACACATTCAATGCGTTACTGAAGATCGCCCGAATCGAATCCGGTCCACTACGCTCCGACATGCAAACGGTGAATCTGAGCACCCTCGCTGCGGATGTCGTCGAACTGTACGAGCCCTTGGCAGAAGACAAGCGACAGCGTCTGACCTTCCAATCCCGAAGCGATCCTACAGTCAGTGGCGACCGCGATATGCTGTTTCAGGCATTTGCGAACCTGATAGACAATGCCATCAAGTACACACCGGTCGGTGGGATCATTTCTGTCCACTGCACCAGTCACGACATCAGTACAGAGTTTGCAGTCACCGACAGCGGACCTGGAATCCCAGCTGAAAAGCGTGAGAAAGTCTTCCAGCGGTTCTACCGCCTGGATGAGAGCCGCTCAACAACGGGCAACGGCCTGGGCCTCAGCCTGGTCCAGGCCGTTGCCAGCCTGCACGGCGCTACCGTCAGCCTGACAGACGCAGAGCCCGGTCTGACGGTTCGTTTTATCCTGCCACACCCGAAGGATGGCGCCTTACCCAAGCCTGTTCAGTCCGGCCCCAACGCTTCTCCATAGGCTTCTTTGAGAGTCGCATCGGTCTGTCCAAACAACACCTGTCGCGAATCATCGGAGTCGATGGTACCTGTCTCCATCTGTACAGCCTGCTGGTGAGCGATTCTTACCGCCGGACGCAGAAGGATCCCTTCATACCAACGTTTGACTTGGGGAAACCTGTCAATGTCGGTCTTGTGCCATTCATATCGACTGACCCATGGGTGTGCCGCCATGTCGGCGATAGAATATTCTTCTGCGATGAATTCACGGCCTTGCAGGCGCCGGTCCAGTACCGCATAGAGTCTCAATGTCTCATTGGTGTAACGTCTGACTGCATAGGGTACTTCTTCTGGTGCGTAGCGATTGAAATGATGGTTCTGGCCCAGCATTGGTCCGAGCCCGCCCATCTGCCACATCAGCCACTCGATGGCCTGCACTCGCAGACGGCTGTCCTTCGGCAAATACCGACCGGTTTTCTCGGCCAGGTACATCAGTATCGCACCGGACTCAAAAACTGTCAGCGGCTCACCGCCACCACACGGTGTGTGGTCAATGATCGCTGGGATTCGATTATTAGGGGCTATTTGGAGAAACTCAGGGCTGAACTGAGCACCCTTTTGGATGTTGATCGGAACCACTCGATACTCAAGACCGGCCTCCTCCAGGAAGACAGAAATTTTCAGACCATTGGGGGTCGGCCAGAAATAGAGTTCAATCATGTATCATCCTCAGGCGCCAAGTTTCGGGTTGTCAAGCCAACGTGGGCGCCGTACTCTGGCACACAATCGAGTCACCTGTCATGCTTTACCCCTGGAAACCTGTCGACTCCGACGTTGCCCGAACATCCATGACAGTTTCACGACATCGTCCCCTCTAGTGACTGTGGATGGGGCCGGTTCACTCCGCTATACTGCGCCGTTTGAAATACCGAGCGCTAGGGGGCGTACGCTGACGAGTGCCTAAAGAAGAACACATTGAAATGGAAGGCACGGTGCTGGAAACCCTGCCCAACACACAGTTTCGAGTTGAACTCGATAATGGACATGTTGTCCACGCTCATATCTCCGGAAAGATGCGTAAACACTACATTAGAATTCTGCGCGGGGATCGGGTCACCGTCCAGCTCACACCCTATGATCTTTCCAAGGGGCGTATCACCTACCGGGCACGCTGAACCTGACTAGCACATGTCAAAGATACCCCACAGCCGGGTAGCCGACAGCATTCCTCTGTAACCGGACCTGGCTCGAGCATGATCAATCTACCGTGGTGGGGCTCTGTTCTGATCGTATTATCGGCAACACATCTGACCATTGTTTCTGTGACGGTCTACCTGCATCGCCATCAGGCCCACCGCGCACTCACACTAAATCCTGCCGTCGGTCACTTCTCTCGCGCTTGGCTCTGGCTGACGACCGGCATCGTCACCCGGGAATGGGTGGCCGTGCATCGAAAACACCACGCCAAGGTTGAAACCAGTGAAGATCCGCACAGCCCACAGATTCTGGGAATTCACCAGGTGCTCTGGCTCGGCCTATTGCTCTACCGAAAAGAAGCAGCAAACAAACAGACACTTTCACAGTACGGCTCCGGCACGCCCGCTGACTGGGTCGAAGAGAATCTGTATTCGCGCTTTCCAAATCTTGGCATAGCCGGATTGCTCGCCATACAGATCGCCCTGTTTGGACCCCTCTCCGGCATCCTGATGTGGCTGGTACAGATGATCTGGATTCCCTTCTGGGCTGCCGGCGTAATCAATGGGATCGGACACTTCTGGGGCTATCGAAATTATGAAGTTGAGGATGCGAGCCGCAACATTGTGCCCTGGGGAATTCTGATCGGTGGTGAAGAACTGCATAACAACCATCACGCCTTCGCATCTTCGGCGCGGTTTTCTACTCGGCCCTGGGAGTTAGATCTTGGCTGGCTCTACATTCGCACACTGGTAAAACTGAAACTAGCCGAAGTCTTCAAACTGCCGCCCGTGACCGTCATTCGACCCGGGAGTTCCCACTGTGATCTTGAAACAGTACGAGCGGTAATCAACAATCGTTTCGAGATCATGGCCCAATATGCGCGCGATGTACTGTCTACTGTTTGCCGAGAAGAAGCCGGTGCCCTGGTAAGGGCCAGCCGGGCCAATCGAAAACTGATCCGTCGCGCCTCCCGACTGATTAGACGGGAACAGCTAGGACTGAGCCCACGAGCCGAGGAACACCTGTGCAGGGCGCTGGCCCTGTCGCCGCGGGTGCAGGCAGTTTACCAGGCTAAGCTAAGACTCCAGGAGATATGGCAACGGTCTTCCACCACCAGTGAGATGCTCGTTCACCAGCTGGAGAACTGGTGTCACGCAGCTGAAGTGTCGGGGATCGAGTCGCTCGAGACTTTCTCCAGCAAGCTCAAAGGCTACCGACTGTTGGCGGAAGACTGCCCCTACCCAGCAAAAACCCCTGCCTGAGCAGGGGTCTTCTTTAGCGACAGCACCGGTTCTCTCAAAACAGAATCTGCTGCTACTTGATCTTCGCTTCCTTGTAAACCACATGTTTCCGGACCACTGGGTCGTACTTTTTGATTTCGATCTTGTCCGGGGTGGTTCGCTTGTTCTTAGTTGTGGTGTAGAAATGCCCTGTTCCAGCAGAGGACACGAGTCTGATCTTGTCGCGCATTGAATTTTCTCCGTTGACTCTCAGACCTTCTCGCCACGGGCTCGAAGATCTTTCAGAACTGTATCGATTCCCTTCTTGTCGATAATGCGTAGACCCTTATGAGATATACGCAGACGGACCCAACGGTTTTCGCTCTCTACCCAGAACCGCCGGTCATGGATATTCGGCCTGAAGACGCGTTTTGTCCGGTTGTTGGCGTGTGACACGTTGTTACCGGTAACTGACCTCTTTCCGGTAATCTGGCAGACTCTGGCCATCTGACTGCTGCTCTCAGTTGGTTCATGGAAGGGTGCGTTTTATACCAGAAACGGGGAATTATTGAAAGGCAAGGCTAGTTCCCGATCATCCGCCTGAAACAATGTATTTGCCGATCTGTGCGGTTCTGTACAGAACCGGGCTCGAGTTTCCCACAGGATCGCTAACCGTTAGACTTCCAGACATGGGTAAACTGAATGGCAGGCGTGTTCTGGTCGGCATTACTGGCGGTATAGCGGCTTACAAAAGCGTTGAACTGACCCGGCGCCTGCGAGAGCACGGTGCTGAAGTACGGGTGGTCCTGACGCCGGCCGCCAAAGAATTCATCACCCCCCTGACATTACAGGCAACCAGCGGCAACCCTGTGCACGAATCTCTTCTGGATTCGGACGCCGAAGCCGGGATGGGCCATATTGAACTGGCGAGATGGCCCGACCAGGTGATCATTGCCCCTGCCAGTGCTGACTTCATCGCGCGACTGGCTGCAGGTCTGGCTGACACGCTGCTCAGCACCATCTGCCTGGCAACAGAAGCCCCGGTCGCTATAGCACCGGCAATGAACCGGGCCATGTGGGACAAAGCCGTTACAAGGCGAAATGTTGCGACACTCGAGTCCTGGGGTGCACACATTCTCGGTCCTGATTCCGGTGAACAGGCGTGCGGTGAGACCGGACCAGGCCGTATGCTTGAACCAGGCGAAATCGCCTCTATTCTCGCTCGATCCGAACCAACTGGCGTGCTCCAGGACCTGCAGGTTCTGGTCACGGCTGGGCCGACTTGGGAAGCACTGGACCCGGTCCGGGCATTGACCAACCATAGCTCCGGCAAGATGGGTTACGCAGTTGCCAGCGCCGCAGTGTCCGCCGGGGCCACGGTATCGCTTGTCAGCGGTCCGACAGCCCTTGAGCCTCCTGCAATGGTAAGCACGCGACAAGTCGTCTCGGCAGAAGAAATGCTGAGTGCAGTCGAGGCTGATGTCGATTCGGCTGACATCCTGATCAGCGTCGCTGCAGTAGCCGATTACCGGCCCGCCGAAATACAACCGGGAAAGATAAAGAAGGACGCTAGCGACCTCACCTTAGAACTGGTTCGCAACCCGGATATTTTAGCGGCGGTCGCCGCCCGGCCTTCGCCACCCTTCACCGTGGGATTCGCAGCCGAAACCGAGCGCCCTGCAGAACAGGCCCGAGAAAAGCTTATTCGGAAAAAGGTCGATCTGATGGTCGCTAATCTGGTCGGGGGGGAGGATGACCCATTTGGTAGCGATCAGAACTCCCTGGTTCTGGTTGACAACGACGGGGAAACCGCTCTGGGCCGGGATACCAAGGTCCGTCTCGCCAAAACGCTGATCGAAGAGGTCGCGGCCCGCTACCATGCAAAGAATCCAGCTGCGAATCCTTGACCCACGGCTGCAGGGTGATTTTGCCCTGCCCGATTACGCAACAGTGGGGTCCGCCGGACTCGACCTGCGGGCCTGCCCAGACCAGGACCTGGTCGTTGGGCCTGGACAGTGTGAACTGATTCCAACAGGGCTGGCCATTCACATTGCTGACCCGTCAATCACCGCGGTGATACTGCCGCGCTCTGGACTGGGCCACAAACACGGTATCGTACTCGGCAATCTGGTGGGTCTGATCGACAGCGATTATCAGGGTCAAGTGATGGTGTCCTGCTGGAACCGAAGCGCAACGTCATTCACGATAAAGCCCGGTGATCGCATTGCCCAGATGGTCTTCCTGCCAGTGATTCAGGTCCAGTTCGAGCCGGTCGAGACATTCGACGAAAGCGATCGCCACACTGGTGGATTTGGGCATACCGGAAGGTCCTGAATACAAAAACTGACGGCCAGCCGGTAACCAACAGACGGATCGCCATGACTATCCCGCTGGCATCGAGGGGCATGGCGATTTCTCCTTTCCCGCGCCTCTGTGCTTTCTGTGTTCGGATGAAACAAGCTAAAGGGCGGCTGCAGCACCGTCACAGCGCGGGTCACTTGCCCCTTCGATCAGACCGTCAGGACAGACCACTACAGCACCGGCGTGACCCATGATGCCATCATAGGCACCAACGATCTCCAGATCATGGCCGGCGCTTTTCAGCCTATCGTAGAGCTCAGCATCGAAACGGTTTTCGATCCTGACATTCGATACTTCACTACCCCAGGTCCGGCCCAGCAGCCAGCGCGGTGCACTCACGGCCTGTTTCAGTTCCTGCCCGTGCCGGGCATAACGGGAAAATATCATCGCCTGGGTCTGTGGTTGCCCTTCTCCGCCCATTGTTCCGTAAGCCATCACACGCCCATCGGACAAGTGTGCCAGAGCGGGTTGAATGGTGTGGAACGGCCGCCTGAACGGTTTCAGACAGTTATGATGTTCCGGATCCAACGAGAAACTGGAACCCCTGTTTTGCCAGGTTATGCCTGATTGAGGTAAGACCACCCCGGCGCCAAATTCCCAGTAAAGGCTCTGGATAAAACTCACCATCCGTCCACTGCTGTCGGCCGCTCCCAGCCAGACCGTATCTCCGGCACTCTGCTCTCTGGGCCAAGGAGCAGCCTTTTGCCAGTTCACCTGCCCGGCCATTTCCTGCAACACCGCTTCCCGCAGGAAATCCGCTGGATTCACAGACATATAGCTTGGATCCGTGACGTAACGGTCCCGAACACCGAAGGCCTGCTTGGTGGACTCGATCAACCCGTGCACAAACTCGAAAGTTTCCGCCTTTTGCACACCCATTCGATCAAATATACCGAGCAATAACAGTGAGGCGAGCCCCTGGGTTGGTGGCGGCATATTGAACAACCTGTCCCCCTTTAGCGTTAAACTGAGTGGTGCAACCTGCAGGGGCCGATGGCGCTGTAAATCAGCGACTGTCAACGGGCTACCCACTGCCTTCAGATCTTGTGCAATCTCGCAGGACAACCGACCCCGATAAAAGTCATCCAGACCATTACGCGCCAGTTTCTCCAGCGTAGCAGCCAGGGCGGGTTGCCTGAATCGGTCTCCTCGGCTCGGCGGCCTGCCCTCGGGCAGATTCACTGAAGCAAACCCGGCCAAGGGTTTAAGCTCGGCCAGCTTTTCGCGAGTGTTATCAGCTTGTGTCTGGCTGACTGGAAAACCTTTCTGAGCGTAATGTACGGCATCCTCAAAAAGACGACCAAGAGGAAACTTTCCACCCCAGTGTTGCCGACTATACTGAATAGCAGCCTGCCAGCCGGACACTGCACCGGCGACTGTCAGGGCGGCCATTGGGCCGCGTGCCGGTACAGCATCGTATCCTGCAGCGTGGTAGAAGGCAGAATCTGCACAACCTGCAGCACCGCCACAGGCATCAATTCCAACGGGCTCGCATCCGGGCTCGTGAATCAACCAGAAATTATCTCCGCCCAGCCCGTTCATGTGAGGATAAACCACCGCTATCGTGGCTGCCGAAGCAAGCATCGCTTCAATTGCGTCGCCGCCCTCTTGTAGGACGCGCAGCCCAGCCCGAGCAGCAAGATGATGTGGGGCAACAACCATCCCCTCAAAACCAAGGCTGGTGAATGTCATCGGACTGTATCCATCGATCCCAGTTCTAGCACGGTCTTGGCCTTAGGCTTCCCCCCAAAGATATCGGGGAAATGCCGGCTAATCGCCCCGAGCGGATCGCTGGTGAAGCCGGAGAGGTTCCGGAAACGGACGGGCGACTTAACAGATTTGCCGAAAAATGATATAATTTTGTGTTTCCTTTGGGGAAATACAGCGTCAAACAACCGCTCTCAGGTCACTGCCAACAAAGTTGCCGAGCGCATTTAAAAGGATAGCAGGATTTTCAATGGACCGCCCAGTGTCCAGATAACCAACCACCTCCAAGGTCACTACATGCCCCAGCCAAGAGCCATACCGAGAAAAGGTGATGTGCCCATAGTTCTCGATCTCGAAAACTTCGCACACTTGGAATACGGCGTTGTTGAGATAGAAAAAGCTGATCTTCCCAGTGGTGGGTCTAACGGGCGCTGTTACCGCTACGTAGTTGCCAACACGGTATCGACAGTCACTGGATACCGTCAGGGGACAAAGCGCGAGGTGTCAAGCTATGTCTCGACCCTGATTGAAGACCTCAATATCCGCACGATTCCCAAGAAAAAAATCTAAACGGCCCGGTTGTACGCCAGATCACTATAGTGGGAGCTCTGCATCTTTCGCCAGACCCTCTAAAGGGCGTTACACAGCAGAAACCTTCTATACCGATCACTCCCATTCCCAGCACCTGACCACGATCGGGTGCAGACAGCACCCGTCATCGCGATGAGCCCCGCAGTCGAGCCGATTCCCTTGGCCCGCCTGGCACTGGTTTTTGTGCCGGTACTGGTTGTATTACTGATCCAGTTCAGATGGGCACTGCCGGTGCGCTCAACTACCTACGGTGTCGGACGGATGCTGCTCCAACTTCTGCTGGTAGGATACGTGCTCGTGTATCTATTCGACTCCGGCAACGCCTGGATCGTTTGTGCGGTGATCTTTGTCATGATCACGATCTCGAGCTGGATCGCCCTGCGCCCCATTGCAGAGCAGCGACCTCGACTGTACCTGATTACTGTAGCGGCTATTGGGATTGGCGGGGTTCCCAGCCTGTTTCTGGCCACCGAGCTCGTGCTCGACCTGACACCCTGGTACGCGCCTCGCTATCTTATACCTCTTGCGGGCATGGTGTTCGCCAATGCTATGAACTCGGTCAGCATCGCCGCAGAACGGCACATGACGGAACTGGAGCGCGGCCAGGGGAATGAATCTGCTCGGCGGGCCGCGTTTCAGGCTGCCCTGATTCCTTTGATCAACTCTCTGTTTGCTGTTGGCCTGGTGTCGCTACCAGGAATGATGACGGGTCAGGTCCTGGCCGGAATATCCCCGCTGATTGCAGCGCGCTACCAGATCCTGGTGATGTGCATCCTGTTCGGTTCCTCGGGCATCGCGGCGGCCTGCTACCTGTACTGGTGTAAACCGCAGAACCTGCCCTCTAAGCCCAGGAGCCTTAACGATTCAACCAAGTAATGGTCCGCAGTTCAGCATGGCAGACAGTGACGCACAAACAGTTCGTATCAGTTCTCCCAAACGGACGGAAGAGAGGCCTCGCAGTGAAGCTGGAGTCAAACACTTCGCGCCGACTGTAAAGACACGACGGGACTGTCATACCAGGCCGGGGCTAGAAATGCCTTACGGGCAAGATCCAGACAATCGGTTCTTCATTCGGCGTCTCCGATATCATTCCGTTTAGAAAGCACCTGCTCGAAGTGTGCCAATTCATCAGTTATGGTTGTCTTGGAAAACGCTCTGCCGGCCCTGGAATACCAATATCGTGCGTTCGACAGGTCACCCTCTTCCCTGTGAATGATAGCGTGCAACCAGAAAGCCCAATTGGAGTCGTTTTTCTGCACGATCTTATGGGCGTCGTCCCACCTCCCGCCCCGACACAGGTCCAGCGCCTCTTTCAGGTCCTGACCCATTGTTGTGTTTTCACCTCTCTCCAGAGTACCGTTCGCAACCAGCCCGGTACAGTTTACTACTGAATACGGTCAGGGAGACCCTTCAGACTTTATCCGCCGTCTCCCGTATTCGGGCACGCTTTCCAGGACGATCAGAACAGCCTGGGATTCAATTGAGAGCTGGATGGGTGACAGGTACGCCGGAGCTTCTGGACAACCAACGCCGGCAGCAACTCTGGGTTATTGGTCCAGTACAGTCGAGCCCAGTTGAGTGATGTTTGAGTAAAAGACGGAGCGTGGGGTCGCCAGAGGTTTACTTTTTTTGAGCCACATAGCACCGCACCGATATCGTGTGATCTTCTGAAACGTCACTGAAAGTAAAAGAGGGCCCCCCTATATCCCCTACCGCCCATTCCTCATCTACAAAGATGTCGGCCCAGATATTCCCAGCACCCGCCGAAATTTCAAAAGTCTGGCTACTACCCTCGGAAACGGAGACATCTCCGACAGGGGAAATGCTGCAATCTCCGGATGTTACACTGGCTATGATGGTATAAGTATTTGGTTCTGGTTCTGGTTCTGGTTCTGGTTCTGGTTCTGGCACCGATGGTGGTAATTCAACTAATGTTTCACAGTCGAAG
>MPLX02262798.1_pt1 | contig 33823 bp, 36 predicted proteins | sample 1617341 | NCBI WGS metagenome assembly MPLX02 (sample SAMN05944804, study PRJNA350692) | marine metagenome | biome: marine; feature: ODZ; material: water; isolation source: 120 m water sample filtered on 0.2 um supor filter | place: Pacific Ocean | collected 2012-04-08 | depth 120m m | reverse complement strand
CTGTTCGCTCTCGTGGCTTTTCTGGCGAACGTTGGTTGCCACTAGTTCTTTTGGGTCTTTCCCTTTGGGATCTGCGAACAGAGTTTCGCTTGCTTTTAGAGCATTTTACATTTACGCAGTTGATCTTTTCTCTTTGCCACCATTGCTTGGCTGTAGTCGTGTTGTTTTGCAGTCCATCGCTTTGGCGGCGTTATAGGCCCTCTCGACGGATCTCACAGGATGGAGACGGCATTAACGACTCACCTTGAATGAATCGGATTTAAACCCACTGCTCTATTAGCTCATTGCTGCGCTTTTGATTCTGCTCAGATTGATTGTCAGCTAGTGATGAAAGGTGGAAAATTATCAGTTCCGCTCTGATGCTTTCGTCTTTGAGGTTCTTACTACTTATTCCGTTGCTTGGGTTGGCTATTTTGTTTATTCTCTGATCCCTGATAAATAATAGCCAAATCTCATTATAGCTGGCCATTTTGAGTATAGGCTTTGATCAATACGCTGAGGTAATAGATGTGTTGAATATCAAGTTCGCTTTAGGTCTTGGTTTTTTGCATGACAAAGCCCCGCTGCCGAGCGGGGCTTTGTAGTTAAGATGATTTGTTATCTATCTATCTATAAAAGATCGCCGAACCCAGTTCTGCCAAGTTGCCTGGTGGTTAACAAGACGAGCAGCAGGAACAGCCAATGTGGGGGTTGACAGCGGCCATGAAGTTAGTCTCTAGAGCAGTGGCGACTTCACTTTTATTTGCAGATTGCATGGCGAACATACTGCCAGCTTCTTCAGTGAATAGAAGTTCGCCTGCTTGTGCTAGCTCTTTGTAAGATCCACTGTAATCATCCTCCACTCCCCAGATTGCTTGAAGGGCAGCAATGTCAGAATCGCTAAACCAGTAATCCCAACCATCAATGCTCTGGTTGTATGACATCACTGTGTCATCAGTGTCCCAGTTTCCATTTGTGGGATCTTCATAGGGGTGAGAAAGACCTAGTGCATGACCGATCTCATGGATGATTGAGTTTCTGTCAAAATCATTTAATGAATCTTCCATATCCGTGTCCTTCCAGACGACATCCCAATACTGACCTGAGTCGTATTGATTAAAAACCTGCCCCACAATGCCCTCAGTCCAGCTGCTGACATAATCAACAGAATAGATGTCAATCTGAGTTTCTTCGTAGGTAGATTGCTGTACAAAGTCTAGGTCGATTAATGGATCAAGATTGTTGAAGACACCCTGAATGAAGACATTGTCTTCGAAGGAATGACCAACGCTATTTATACTTGTTGAGTAATCAAGAGCGAAACTTTCTTCTGCTGTTTGGTGAATGTAGTAGTTGAGAGTTTCAGAGCCATTGAGTGCATTGAGTGTGTGATTCCCAAAACTCTCACTGATAAGACCATTGGCGGAGATAGTCATTGATGCTATTGATTGTGGGGATTATTCCCTCGATGCAGATAACATCGCTTTTCTCAGCATCTAATGCGGTGATCTAGATCAACCACATCTGTGATCTTGCTCACAGGGTTTTAATCGCCAAGGCTTGGTAGCAGTTGTTAGCCCATATCAATTGGTTAAGAGAAAAATGTGAAGCTTGAGTTTTATGGGCTCTTCACAGATGCCGGGAGGTTGTTTAAAGAAGGCATAGAAAGCTTTTGGCTTGTTTTTGTCTGTAGATCATGCCCAGCGATCCATGATCTGCTCAACAACGACTTGTTCCATAACCACTTGCAAAACCACTACAAGGGGTAGGGCGAGTAATACGCCAGGTAGACCCAGCAAGGCGCCCAAGCTCAGTTGAGCCATTAATGCCACAGTCGGCAGGAGATTTACTGTGCGACTCAGTAATAGGGGGGTGAGTAGGAAGGCCTCTAGGTTTTGCAAAATCAACCGCAGCACCAGCACCTGAATCATCAGCACGGGGGATACAGTCAGCGCCAGTGCGAGCGGCAGCAGTGAGGCGGCTGTCGGGCCAATGGTGGGAACGAAGGTAAGCAGGCCACATAACAAGGCACTTAATAAGGCCAGGGGGGCCTTGAGCAGTGCCAGTCCACCCCAGGTGAGCACAAACACAGTGCTTGCAGAGATTGTCATGCCAGTAAGCCAGCCACCTAGGGCCATTCGGCATTTGGTCAGCAACTCATTCATCGCTTGTCTTGCCGGACGTGGTGTCACAGCAATCACCATCTGCCGGTGGGAGTAAGGATCTAAGGCAAGCAACACTGCCAGCAGACTCATCAAAAGCAACTGAATCAGGCTGTTGGCCGCTCCGCCGGCAAAACCCAGCAATTGGGAACCCAAGGGTTGGATGCGTTCCCAGCTGAACAGTTCAGTAAAGGACTCTTCTAGATTGATTAGACGAGGATTGCTGGAGAGCATTGATTTCAGCTTCTCCATCGCAGTGGGTACGAGGCTGCCTAGCTGTTGCACCTGGGTGATCAACTCCGGCACTAGCAGTTGGAACACCACGCCACCGACAAGCAGCAGCACTAACAGCAACACTGCAAGCGAAAGAGGGCGAGGCCAGGAGGTCCGTTTCTGTAGCTTCTCGATAAGAACATCAAGCGCTACTGCCAATACCACTGCCCCGAAGAGCACTAACAGCACCCAGCGCAGCTGCCAGGTGAGCAGCGCCAGCATCACCAGAGTGAGTGCGACTAGCAGAGTGCGGGCATTCATCGAGCCAGGCGCTGTTTCTTCCAGGGATCAAGCAGATCGTGGATGATCACTTCGCGAATTAAAACCTGCATCACTACAGCTAGTGGCAGCGCTAGCAGTAGGCCGAGAGGGCCAAACACCACTGTGAAAACAAATTGGGCGGTAAGGGTGAGACCTGGCAGCAATTTCACCTGGTGGTGCATCACTGATGGCGTGATCACATAACTCTCTAGGTTCTGAATCACCACGTAGAGACCCAGCACTGCAACTGCTTTCCAGGGGGCATCAAGTAGTGCTACCGACATCGGAAAGATGGTGCTCAATGTGGGACCCACGTTTGGGATCACATTGAGCAGACCGGCTAGCAGGGCATTTGCCATTACTAGCTTTACCCCAAGAAGTGAAAGACCGATTCCAGCAAGCAGGGCTACACAAAAACAGCTGACCAATACGCCAACCATCCAGCTGCTTAGGGCTTCTCCACATTGGCTCAGGATTGAACGGGCCCGTCGTCTGTAAAACGAAGGCAATAACAAGATGGCTACTTCTCGGTATGCAGTTGGCTGCACTGCAATCATCAAGCTCATGGCCAACACAAAAAGAAGTTGCACCACGCCACTGCCGAGATTGCCTGCAAGGCCAAGAAGTTTCTGAAGACCTTCACTTAGGCCTGAGGCCAATCCCGAACCATCTTGTAGGGGATTAAATCCATCGGCAAACAGCTGCTTCTCCCATTCACCCTTGCTATTGCCAACTCCATAGACCATCTCTGAAGTTTGGTTGATAGCGCCGATGGCCAACTTCCAGAGCTCCTTTGCGGCGGCGGGAAGTTGTAATAGCAATTGGTGGAACTGTTCTGTAAATGGGGGAACTACAATCGCCATTGCAATGCTCACGACAAGCGCAAGCCCTATCAAGCAGATCAGTAGGGCTACTGGGCGTGGCATCGATTTCTTTGAGCGCAGCTCACCCACCAAGGTGCACAGAGCCATGGCTAGAACAATGCCTGCAAAGAGATGAATTACTACTTCTCTAAGGCTCCAGAGCAGTACTCCTGAGGCCACTAGTGCAGTCAGAGCTAGCCATTGGGAGAATTTCACCCGTATTTAGCTGCAGTTTTTACATTCTCGCGTTAGTTCCCGGAGTAGCCCAGCCCGTGACAATTGGCATAGCGTTTGGCAAAGCGCATGAAGCGCTCAAAGTCCTCTTCTGATTTCCAGACGTATATGGCTTCTAGTGCGCTTGGTTGGCCGTTCACAAAACGAGCATTTACCTCGCGAGTAGAGAGTTCACCTTCTTCATCGATCATGATCATGCCGGTGATGCCAGCCCAAGTTTCTGGGGCCATAATCTCTGGTTGATCAAAGACGAAGAGAGCCCTACCAGTTCGACCGTCATTACTGCGTGTTACTCGGATGTCTGGTATGACCGGTTCATCGATGCCACGTGTGAACTGGATTGCCGCAGCTTTGTTCGCTTGAGCCATGGATCGCTGCGACAAAAAGTGAATCTTACGTCGACCGGATGCCCAGCCGTGGCTAGATGTTTGGTCTCACAAGCTGTTGGTCAATCAGCATCTCAGCGGCTTTGGTTACGGTGAGTCCGGAAAGATCAACGCAGTGGCGTTGAGGAGCCCTTGTCAGTTCGTGGTCATAGCAGCGGTCGTAGTAATCCAGCATGGCTCTACAGGCATGGTCCCAGTTTTCAAGAGTTAGTGCATCTAAGGCTTGCCTGGTGCGCTGTGGGCCCAAACGGCGGCTGATGCGTTCGGTGGCTTCCTTTAGAGCCTCACTTCCATGCTGGCTATAAACGTCAACGAGTTGATTTACCCGTTCCTTAACGGGCCTGCTGATCTCCAGTACTGGTGCTATTTGCATCTGTTGGAAAAGTGCTCGGGGGATCCGGCAGCGACCTACTAGTGAACTTTCCGCTTCCAGCCAGACTTCTGCATTAACAGTTTTTACGCAGCTGTTTAGGACCTCAGCAAGCTGGTTCTCGTAGTGTTCGCTGCTTGGTTGTGGTGGCAAGCCCAGACCCCCGAAGCTGCTACCTCGATGGTTCGCTAGACCTTCAAGATTGACTACTGCAACCCCTCGTTTTGCCAGGGCCAAAAGCAGATCAGTCTTGCCCGTACCTGTGCGCCCTGCCAACAGTCGCAGGGGCCAGGGTTTCTCAAATTGTTGCAGCACCCATCGCCGATAGGTTTTGTATCCACCCTCTAAAAGCACAGGCTTGAGATCAAGTAGATCAGCTAGCCAAGCAACGCTTGCAGAGCGCATGCCGCCGCGCCAACAGTAAATCCGCAGATCAGATGCACAGTCGTCTTGTGATTCAGCTGCTGTTGCTTTTTTGAGTTCTTCCAGGGTGTCAGCCAGTGTTGTCAGCTTTGGACCTGTGATCTCCAGTCCCAGTCTGATCGCTTGCTGACGACCTTTTTGCTTGTAAGTGGTGCCGACTTGCGCTCGTTGTTCGTCGTTGAACAGGGCAAGGTTGATTGCCCCTGGCCAATGCCCCTTGCTGAATTCAGCAGGACTACGCACATCCACGATGGGACCAGTGGCCTGACGGAATCTTTCGATCGAAAAAGGAGTTGGGGTACCCATTCCTGACATAGTGGGCCAGCGCCGAGCCAGAAGAGCCGGTTTAGATTCATGCTCTCCGGTCCCTCCCCTGTTAATAACCTCAGCGTTGATCAACTGCTTGAGCGATTCAGTAGTGGCTCATCGCGTCAGCGACTGAGCCTTATCAAGCCTGTAGAAGAAAGGGCTGAAGAGCTTGCAGCGTTAGGGAGTGCTGCCCTTGCCTCTTTTGACCCAGAAGGGGATGACTGGGCGGCTGGTTGGATATTGCAAGTGTTTCAGCGGCATCAGCCGCAGGCGTTAACCAGCTTATTGAGTAGCGATTCCAGTGGTTGGTTTGCGACTCCCTCTGCTGTCGGTATTGACTATGGAGCTTTGCAGCGCGATCTCCTCGAAGAACGCCTAGAGGAGGCTGATCGCTTCACCAGTGCAACGCTACGCAAGCTTGCAGGGCCTGGAGCTGAGCAGCGAGGCTACGTTTATTTCAGTGAGGTGGCTGCGATTGATGGCCTTGATTTGGTCACCTTGGATCGTCTATGGACTGCTTATTCCCAGGGAAGGTTTGGCTTTACTGCCCAGGCACGCTTACTCAATGCTCTAGATGGTAGGTATCACAGCCTCTGGCCTCGTATCGGCTGGAAACAAGAGGCTAATTGGACTCGCTATCCAGGATCTTTTACGTGGTCTCTCTTAGCTCCTGAGGGGCATATGCCTTTGATTAATCAGCTACGGGGTGTCCGCTTGATGGATGCGGTGTTGAATCATCCATCACTTGTAGCCCGTCGTTAGTTCAGGTTTTCAGGCTGAATTCAGTGGCGTTGAACTCGCTAGCGGTTATGTTCAAAGTAGGTCTAAGCAGTCTTGATGCCTTTCTGGTCCTTGACAGCTGCAAGGCATTTGTTTGGCGAAGGCCCGTCAGGGGTTGCACCACTTTTTCGTTGGGCCGAGTTCACGCTTCCTTCTACCCTGCAGCTCACTCCTTTGTTGGAGATACTGCTTGAGCCTGTTGATTGCCAGGACACCAGCCATCGCCTTCAGTTAGGCCTGCAGGAAGCTTTGGTGAATGCAGTGCGCCATGGCAATGATGGAGATCCAGACAAATCCTTGAGGGTTCGTCGGATTTTTACGCCTAACTGGATGATTTGGCAGATCCAGGATCAAGGGGCAGGCATGCCGGATCATGCTCGAGTGGGCTGCCTTCCAGCCCAGCTGGAGTCAAACAGTGGTCGTGGATTATTTCTGATTCATCAGTGTTTTGATGATGTGCGTTGGAGCCGTCGCGGTAATCGCCTTCAACTTGCTTGCCGTCGTCCCAGGGCGCTTAAAGCTGTCGGTGATCTGCAGCCTTGAGTTACTTGAATTGACTTCAAATCTGCCTTTGATTTTGCTCATAGTTTTATTAGGGCCTGCAAGTAAGGTCTCTTTAAGGCCTGGTTAATTAGGTTGGCCAAATGCCTAGTAGGAGAGCTCTTTCTTGTTAGGAATGGATTGCTTTGACCACCTTTGTTACTTGATCAGCATTTACGGTTTTGATTACACCTGTATCGATACATGCCACCTGGAATAGGGACGGTTCAGGCCCTCTAGCTCCAGCAACAATATGGATAATTTCTCCCATCCACCAGCTCTCCTTGGCATTCCCTTGATTGTCTTGAACAATCACCACATCTCCACTGGCAACAGCAAGGAAGATTGACTCTTCAGGCGAAATAACTGCACCTGCTTCTGCGGTTCTCGGCAGGGCACCCATCTTGCCACGGCTAGTACGTTAGTTCTAGCAGGCTAATGATGTTTTGTCTGGTTTGGCGCTTGGGGTTGCTTCGATAGTTATTGGCCAGCTAATGGATTGCGCAGGAGGATTGGATGCAAGTTTGAGACTGCAGTTGGGCCATTGCTTCAAATGCAATACGGCTTGGAAGAATCGTCTTATTCCCTGCCACAGCCTGGGGCTTTGAGTTCTCGTCTGATCCAGTGCAGGCCCTGATCGGTAAGAGCCTCAACATCTTCGCGCTTTCCGCCTTGAAGCAGTTGCACTAAGGCTGCTGCCAGGAGCTCTGCAGTGCGGTGATCGGCATCTCCTTTTAGTTGATGCCAGTTGTGATCATTGATGCTCAGCTGAGCATGAAGCTCTCTGGCCTGACGTTGGACTTCAAGTGGCCATTGAGGTTGTTTGCTTTCCATCGCTATCTGTGGATCATCTGGTCTATTTTGCTTGCGTTAATTCAAGCTGTCTGCATGGCGAGAAAGCCACGTCAGATTCCGCTGCGCTGGCTGCATGGAGTATCCAGGTTGATGCTTCAAGGGCAGCGCCAGGAGCGACTTGCACGTTCTTCTCAGGCGCTGCAGGCTCGGCGGAGCAGGCAAAGGCAGCATTTGGCTCGTCAGATTGTGGAAATGCCTTTAGAGGGATGGTTGTGGCCACAACCATCCGGGGGATGGCTATGGCGCTCCTTGCGTTGGGGTGGCCCAGCACTTGCTCTTGGTTGGTGGCTCAGTCAGCGCTGATTTCTTTTAGGGGATTGGATTCAGACTCCTACTGGAACTTCCTGCTTCACCACAACTAGGGATATAGGGCTATCAGGAATGGCTTGCTCCAGCGGAGGCAGCGTGATCTTGGCAGGCTGTTGAATTCCTTGACCGCGAATCCAAGCATTGCGAAGGCTGCGTCGTCGCTGATCTTCTGCAAGTACGAGTCGATCTGCCGCTGCACTTGGGCTTTCATTGGCTAGTAATGCTGTATGGAGACAGATACCAAAACCATGAGCTTCAATTTGCACTTTGCCTTCCATAAAAACAATTTGGAAGGTCCAACCCTCTAACCACCGCAACCGGAAGGGATTGCTCATGATGTCCCTTCAGAGAAGAAATGCACAGAGTTATGCAACGAATGTGCGCACCTTATGTGTTACGCACCCATAGGCATGAGTGTGTCAGGGAATCCGCTTAAGATTTGTCGTTGAGGGGTTTAAAGCCTGTCCAAACTCTTGTCATGAAGTGGGATTCGGCTGTGATGCCCTCAAAACCGCTGCTATGTAGCCGCTCATCAATATTGTCGGAGATGTAATCGCGGTAGTAAGGCTCATGGAATACTCGCTGGAAGTTTTCCATGGCTGTATTGAATTGTGGTGAGTCACTTGGTTGTATCGAATCGGCTAGCACCAGAACTCCCCCTGGTTCAAGCACTCGCCAGCATTCGTTGAGGACGTTTTGTCGCGCTGAGCGCGGCAATTCGTGAAACAGAAAAACGCATGTGACTGCTTGCATACTGCCATTGGCAAATGGCAGATCCTCAGCGTTACCTCGCACCAGTTGGGCCAGTTCACCTGAGCGGCTATTAAGCCAACGACCTGCCTGTCGTAGGTAGGCCGCGGAGAGATCTAAACCCAGCAGTTCAACTTTGGGTAGAGCGCTGCGGATTTGCTGCAGGGTTCGGCCAGTACCAGTTGCCACATCCAGCACGCGAAGGCTGGAGGGATTACGCAGCTGGAAGCGTTTTAGCCCTCGCTTAAGAGGTGCCAAAACACGTCGCCGCATTGCATCTGCTGTGCCATTGAACAGGATCTCAACCTGCAGGTCATAGAGCTCTGCGGAATGGTCGCTTAAGTAACCATCGGTTTGGTGGTGAAAGTTTTGTAGGTAGTAATCGGGATAGATCTCTGGATCAACCTCATTTGGCAAGTCGTGGATGTTCTGGGCTCGGCGCCGTTGCCAGGTTGAGGGAAGATCTAGCCAGACCAATGGGTATCGCTGGGCCCATTCCAGCCAAGGGGCATCGAAGAGTTGTGTTTTTGGGTAAATGCCTTGCTCGGCTTCTTGCCAGTCGATTTGTTCGAGATCAGCCATTGAGCGGCGCAGCTCTTTAATCATTTCTGCTGGAACCTTTTCAATGCTGGGCATGGCTCCAGGAGCCAGCAATTCCATCAGCTTTGTGCTCACTTCTTTATGGGCTAGACCCGCCAAACTCTTGCTCTGCTGAAGGGTCTGGTAAGCGAACTTGGTGAGGTTTGGCGGCGCCATGAACCTGGGCGAGGTTTGTTCTATTTCAGCGGATTGATCGTTGTGTTGCGGCCTAGTGCTGACATAACTTTTTCCTATTAAGCAATCATTGCGTAGCAACGGTTAAAAAAGACACTTGCAGTGAGCTTGAAGTAGATGGTTAAGGGCTTGATCTCCTTCTCAGCTCAGTTTGGGGGCGTCGAGGATTACACGAAGCGGCTTTGCTTCGGAATTAAATCTGCTCAGTGGTCGTTGTAAGGCGGCTGCAGAGTTTTGCTTTTGCTCTGATTACTTATCCCTGTGAGCAGCATCTGCATGACAGTGCCTTGGTTCAGTTGTGTCATCACTAAGCATTAATTGCTTGATTAGATGCCGCTCTTTTTGTCTTGGTTTTTTCTTTTGCTCTTGTGCCTTGTTGTTGGTTAGGCAATGCATTGCTTCTATTAGTGCTGGATATTTTGGAAGAGGTCTCCCTGTATCGAGTCGTACCACTGGAGATTGTTTCTAGCTCTTTTAGCCACTTTGGGATTGCTTTGTGTAAGTCGTTTTTGGATTTTGTGCCCAGGCGTTCTTGCATATTGTTGGGAAGTTGACTGAGCTGATGCATCAGCCCAGTCTTCAGCTTTGAAGGTGGCATATGGAGAGGAGACAAGTGCCATAGATCTAATGCAGTACACACGTACTAACAGGTAGAGCTTAGCGCTGTCAACCCTTTGGGGTGCATGGGTTTTGAATTGGTTTCGGCAATAGCTGCCGCATCGTTCGTGGATTAGACGAGATGTTCTCGCTGAATTGATAGAGGCCAAGCTGCAAGCTTCTTGATAAAGAAAAGCCCACCCATGAACCAGCCTGTGATTGAGGCCTAGAACGCGAGGGGCTAGAAGTAGCTCGTTAGGTTGGCTCGGGTCGACTCTGCTATCGCAGAGGCTTATGAGCATAAATTTTATTTTTATCCACTACCAGCCTATTGATAAGCGCTTTGGTTCAAGCGTCGTAATACATGGTGAACTCGTGGGGGTGGGGTCGCTGACGCAGTTGCTGAACTTCTTCGTACTTGATCTCAATCCAGTTATTGATGAAGTCTTCGGTGAAGACTCCGCCTTCCATTAAGTAGTTCTTGTCAGCATTTAGGGCTTCTAGGGCACCATTAAGTGATGCTGGCACTGTGGGGATACTGGCGAGACGATCTGCTGGCAGTTCAAACAGGTCCTCATTAAATCCTTCGCCTGGGTCAATCTGGTTTTTGATGCCGTCGAGGCCCGCCATCATCATTGCGCTGAAAGCTAGATAAGGATTTGCCAGGGCATCGCCTGGGCGGAATTCCAGACGCTTTGCTTTAGGGTTTGGGCCAGTGAGTGGGATGCGAACAGCAGCAGACCTGTTGCCCTTTGAATAAACCAGGTTTACAGGTGCTTCGAAGCCTGGGACAAGACGCTTATAGCTGTTGGTCGTGGGGTTGGTGAAGGCCAGGAAGGAAGGTGCATGCTTAAGGATGCCGCCGATGTACCAGCGTGCTGTTTGAGACAGGTTTGCGTAGGTACCTTCCCCGAAAAACAGCGGCTGACCTCCTTTCCAGAGGCTTTGGTGTACATGCATTCCTGTGCCGTTGTCGTTGAACACTGGCTTGGGCATGAATGTTGCCGTTTTGCCGTATTTACGGGCCACATTTCTGACGATGTACTTGTAAATCATCACGTTGTCCGCAGCTTCAATCAGCTCAGCGAACTTCATACCCAGTTCATGCTGGCCGGCACCGGCTACTTCATGGTGGTGCTTCTCAGTTGGGATACCTAGCTGTCCCATTAACAGCAGCATTTCGGAGCGAATGTCCTGGGCTGTGTCGTTGGGGGGGACCGGAAAGTAGCCCTCTTTTAGCTGGATCTTGTAGGCAAGGTTGCCGCCTTCTTCGATGCGGCCGCTGTTCCAGGGCGCTTCTATCGTGTCAACGCTGTAGAAGCAGCCACCTTCCCCTGAGTTGTAGCGAACGTCGTCAAAGAGGAAGAACTCTGGCTCAGGGCCGAAAAAGGCGGTATCCGCAAGACCGGTGCCAGCCAAGTGGACGAGGGCCTTTTGGGCAAGGGCCCGAGGGCATCGCTCATATGGTTCACCGCTACGAGGTTCGCGAATGGAACAGATCAAGCTAAGAGTCTTGTGACGATAGAAAGGGTCTATCCATGCCGTACTTGCGTCGGGCACCATATCCATGTCTGATTCGTTGATGGCCTTCCATCCACGGATGGATGATCCATCGAAGGCCAGGCCCTCGTCGAAGGCTGCCTCGTCAATCAAGTCCGAACACACGGTGAGGTGCTGCCACTTGCCGTGCAGATCAGTGAACTTCAGGTCAATGAGTTCAATGCCTTCGTCCTTGATTTGACGGAGGACATCTTGGGGTGATTTGCCCATGGCGAAGATAAGGCCTAGCCGGCGGTATGAAAGCGACCGTAATAAGTCGCATGACCTTATTTTTGTAGCAACAGCTACCTTTTGTCGTAAAGCTGTCTTTTTTCTGCGTTGATTCCGTAACTGTTTCTTTTAACTCGATCTGATCTTTCTGCTAGTGGTTCTCTTGTACAGACCTCTGATGCTGATGTCTGAGATATCGCACAGTCAATTCCGCTTCAGGTCTGTGCTGCTTTTAGTGCTTGCCAAATAGGTGTTGGTTTCTGCTCAGTTGCACCATTTGCAAAAGGGTTGATCTCGTAACAGTTTCGATTACAGCCGAATATCCCCTTGCGATTTCCTTGGTGCTCAGAGTTCAAGTCTCCGCTTTGACCGTTGACGCTGTTGTGGAGCATTTTTGCTGCTTGATGATTTGCCCCGTGGATTCCTAGGCAGTGATAGTGCCGTGTTATCGATCCGAATTTTAATGTTGCCGTTGCAATCCCTCAAAAAACTCCCGGGGTAGAAGGTTGAATGCTTAGGCTCACAGCAATTGAACTAACCAAGGGCCTTGGCGACGACGCAAACCCTTCCCCAGGTTGACCAATCTCATAAAACGGCTCTCGAACCGATTTCTATTCCAGAGCGTCTTTTATTTGGGCCTGGTCCCTCGAATGCTGATCCAAAGGTGCTGCAAGCGTTAGCGCGCTCTCCGATTGGCCATCTTGATCCTCTCTATGTCCAATTGATGGGAGAGGTGCAGGAGCTACTCCGTTACACCTGGCAGACCGATAACCGTCTCACCCTGCCGATGAGTGGTACTGGAAGTGCCGCTATGGAGGCAACCTTGGCCAATACCATTGAGCCTGACGACACGGTTTTGGTTGGAATTAACGGTTATTTCGGCAATCGCCTTGCCGAAATGGCTGGTCGTTATCGAGCCAATGTTCAGTTGATCGAGAAATCTTGGGGAGAAGCATTCACCCTGCAAGAACTTGAGGCATCTTTAATCGAGCATCGACCAGTAATTTTGGCCCTCGTGCACGCTGAAACCTCCACTGGCGTCTGCCAGCCAATGGATGGTATCGGTGATCTTTGCCGCAAGCACAACTGCCTTCTGGTGCTTGATACGGTCACTTCCCTTGGGGCGGTGCCGCTCTTTCTTGATGCATGGAAGGTTGACTTGTCTTACAGCTGTAGCCAGAAGGGACTCAGCTGTCCGCCTGGTCTTAGCCCTTTCACCATGGGCCCACGGGCAGAGGAGAAGCTGGCGGCTCGTAAAAGCAAGGTGCCTAATTGGTACCTAGATGTGTCGCTGCTTAATCAGTACTGGGGAAGTGACAGGGTTTATCACCACACTGCTCCAGTGAATATGAACTTTGGCATGCGGGAGGCTCTGCGATTACTAGCAGAAGAGGGCCTTGAAAACTCCTGGGATCGCCATCGAAGCAATGCTGAGTTGTTATGGGCAGGTCTCGAAAGCCTTGGCTTGGTATTGCATGTGCCTGAGCTGTTGCGTTTACCCACACTCACAACAGTTCGCATCCCTGAGGATGTTGATGGCAATTCCTTCCGTCTTTACTTGCTAAATGAACACGGCATCGAGATCGGTGGCGGCTTGGGCAGTTTGGCGGGCAAGATTTGGAGGATTGGTTTGATGGGATACAACTCCACCCCTGAAAACGTAGAGCGCTTGCTCAATCTGTTTGAGTCAGAGTTGCCTCGTTTTCGTGAGAACGTTGCCTTCGCCGCTTGAACCAGGCCTCTAATTGCTGCCGGGCTTCAACTTCCATTACCCCACCCTGGATAATCATTTGATGATGCGCACTGGGGTGATCTGCCAGATTTATCGTGCTTCCAAGCCCACCTCGCTTGGGGTCGCGGGCAGCAAATATCACCTGTCCCATGCGCGCTTGTGTTAGTGCTGCTGCACACATTGGGCAGGGTTCCAGTGTGACGATCAGGGTGCAGTCATTGAATCGCCAATCGCTTTTTAGCCAGGCAGCCTGCCTAAGCGCGATCAGTTCTGCATGACCCAATGGATCGCGCATTCGTTGCCTTTGGTTGCTGCCATGGCCGATGCAACGGCCATTTGCATCGATCACGACTGCACTCACAGGCACTTCACCAAGACTGCCTAGATGTTCGGCTCGCATCAATAGTCGCGTCATCCAACGGCGGCTTTGCAGATTGGTTAGTTCAAGAGGTTTTGTTGACGGCACCGCGAGGTCGCAGGTAGTGATCGAAGAATGCCATCAGGGGGGAGAATGGAAACTGCATTGCGAGCGCTATTGGCTGGCACTCCCCAGATAAGGCCGGCCGACTCACTGGCGCCCTTTGCTAAGCCTGACTGTTTTGATCCCCAATTACAGGCTTTTCTCGAGGAGGTTAGTGCTCGGCTTTGTGCGTGGTTTGCAACAGCAAGCAATCGAGGCCCTCTGCCAGCGCTGAGTGCGTTGCCTGATGTGGCGCCATCAACACATGGTCTTTCGGTTGATGAATTACTGGATGATTTGCAGTTGGTGATGGAAGGGGCCTATCAACCTTCACATCCTGGGGCTTTAGCCCACCTCGACCCACCACCTCTTACCGCATCAATTGCTGCTGATCTGATCTGCGCAGGGCTGAACAATAATCTTCTAGCGGAAGAGCTTTCACCCAGTCTTTCGCTTCTAGAGCGCCAGATGTGTCGCTGGTTTGTTGAACGTTTTGGGCTGCCATCGACAGCTGGTGGTGTGGCAGCCAGTGGTGGCAGTCTCAGCAACCTTATGGCGATGGTGGTGGCTCGCCAGCAGGCAGATCTACAGCACGACCCCAGAGCAGTGGTACTGGCCAGTGTTGATGCTCATATGTCATTGGCCAAGGCTGTTCGGGTGATGGGTCTAGCTGCGGATGCCCTACAGGTGGTGCCTGTTGATCGCGATGGCTGCATAGAGATTGATGCTTTGGCGCATCGCCTGAAGGCTCTCAAAGCAGAGGGAAGACCATGCTTTGCCGTAGTAGCCACAGCTGGCACGACTGCTCGTGGAGCTGTTGATCCTTTGCGGACAATTGCAGAGCTCTGTGCTCGCGAGCGGATCTGGCTTCATGTTGATGCTGCGATTGGAGGGGTTTTCGCTCTGGCAGCAACTACTGCTTCTGTAGTTGAAGGAATAGCTCAGGCGGATTCGATCACGGTGAATCCTCAGAAGGTGCTTGGAATCACCAAGACATCCTCCTTGCTGTTAGTTGCCAACCAAGGCCATCTAGCGGCTGCTTTCTCAACTGGTTTGCCCTACATGGAGCCAGCTTGGGGAGAGGCGCATGGAAGTGAAATCGGTCTTCAGGGAACTAGGCCTGCAGAGGTGCTCAAACTTTGGTTCGGTTTGCGTCAGCTTGGCGAGCTTGGTATTAAGCGTTTGCTGGAGGGGGCGCTTCAGCGTCGTTGTTATCTGCAGCGTCAACTCGATGCATCTCGATTCACGATTCTCACAGGACCATTGCATTTGATTGCCTGTACCCCCAGGAATATCGATGCAGCTCAAGCGGAAGCATGGTCTGTGGCAACTCGTCAGCGTCTACTCGAACAGCAGTTAATGGTCTCTAGACCCTTGCATCAGGGGCGCCATTTCCTAAAAGTGGTGTTGGGCAATCCCCATACGCAATTAACTCATCTCGATCAGCTGGCAACTCTCTTGAATCAATCTTTGTTGGAGTTCAGCTAATGGCTTCATCACCATCATCAGGTCGCTGGGTCGCGATTGTCACTGCTGTTTTATCGGTGCTGATTGGGTTGCTCTATCTGATCTTGATTACGGTCTTGGATGCTCGCGGCCCGATGCGTCCGCCTCCCCTCGAGGCCCTGGGCGTGGCGGTAGCTGTCGCCGCTTCTCATGCTGAAGAGGTTCCACCACCCTTCGTAGGGCTGTCGCCAGAAAACGTTCCAGTGAAGAATCTCGTCGGTTGAGGTCGTAGTGGCGCTGCACTACTTCTTGCATGCCGCCATCTCCCCAGTCTTGATCCTGCTGAAAGTAGGTAATGAAGCTTGCTCCTGCTACACGTGTGAGCCAGGCAGCAGCAACTCCCTGTACTGCACGGCCAACAAGCAGGGTGGGTAGGTTGACGCTCAGCGCTGTACCTATTAGCGCTACTCCACCTTTGACGATGCCGAGTCCTGCCAAGGTTCGTCCCACCGATACCGCTAGCTCTTGGGCGCGATCGCGGGTGAGTTGAACTCCATAGACCTTGGCTACTTCCATCACCATTTGGGCATTGACCGCAGCGGTCCCTAATAGATCAACTCCTGGCAAGGGGGTTGCTGCTACGACACCACCACTAATCCAGCTGTAACGGTCTACGCATTGACGTGCTTGCTGTTGCCGTTGTCGATCGAGTAGCTGGCGACCGCTATCACCCAGATGACGACATTGGAGAAGAATGTTGTCGGCCAATAGCTCTTCGCCATCGGCGTGGAGGACATAGGCAAGACGGCGCAGTAGATCGTCTACTTCGGCAGGAGGTTGCCAAGGTTGTTTGCCCGGACGCGGCACAGACTGGGGGGTTGCGCTGCAGGAAATGACATCCTCAGGTTGTAGTAAGCCCTTGCATCGGCCACGTAGTTGAGCCAGCAGTCGTCTCTCCTCTTCTTCACCGCGCAGGTCGCATTTGTTGAGCACCAGTAGCAATCGTTTGCCGAGATTGGCGAGGCTGCTGATGATCTCCAGCTCTATAGCGCGTAGATCAGAGTCCACTACAACAATCATTAGGTCTGCCCTGCTGGCGCGTTGCCGCGCTTCTTTTTCTCGGTTAAGGCCGTCTCTGCCTGCCTCAAGAATTCCTGGAGTATCGACTAGTTGAAGGCTTCGATTAAGTCCTTTTAGGCGCAGTCGATAGATTTGACTGCTGGTTGTGGAGCCCATGGGCGCACCGACTTCACCGACTATTTCATTCAGTAGTGCTCGGATAAGGGAGGTTTTACCGCTTGAGCCGGTGCCAAATACCACCACGATTAGATCACCACGGGCTAGTTCTTTTCCTACGCGTTCGCGTTCTTGTGTGAGTCCTTCTCGAGCCACATCATCTTGAAGGCGTTCGAGTAGGCGATCAATACTTTCAAGGCTTTGCTTGGCAGCTTGATGACGGCTACTTGGAGGAGACAGGGGGGCTTGATTTTTTTCTGCGGTTCCTAAACTCTGACGTTTAAATGCCTTCCACCAGGGCCATCCCACTTGAATTACAAATATGATTACTAGGCTTGCAGCTAGTAAGAGCACTGGACCTAGTAACCAGGCTGGCAGCAAGTAGCTCAGATCCCAGAGCAGGTTTCTAACTACTTGTAAAAGGGCTCCAATTACGAGAAGCACCGCTAACGCGCAAGCGATCGATAAAAGCAGCCGCTGTTTGGAGATCATTTAATCGAGATGTTTCCTCGGCCTGCAGATTGGATGATGCCTGCCATTACTAACAAGCACCGCTCTTTGATTGAGGTGTTCGAGTTGATGGATGAATTCCCGAGTCATTGCTTTTGCTTAGCTGTGTTTATGGTCATGACGTCGAGTTAGAAAATCAATTGCGAAGCAGATCACGGCCATATTTATTGCCACATCAGCTGCGTTGAATATCGGAAAGTCCACTGGCACAAGTTGGAGGAAGTCGGTCACATGCCCGAGACGCCAGCGGTCCATGCCATTGCCGATGGTGCCGCCGAGTAGGAAGGCCACCGCCAGGCCTTGCCAGATCGGCATGGGGCCTGTGCGCCATATCCATAGGATCAGGCCGATGGCTACAGCGAGGCTAAGTAGCCCTAGTAAGGGTGTTGCACCGTCGAAAAGATTGAAGGCAGCGCCTGTGTTGCTTACGAGGTGGAACTGCAGTAACCCAGGAATGAAAGCGATGCTTGAACCTGAGCTGAGTTTCTGGCGGGCCCAGCTCTTGCTGATCTGATCAACCAGTATCAGCAGAATGCTGATCAGCAGTATTGAGTGGTGTTTTATTTGGTGTTGATTCATTCGACGAACAGCAAATTCCGCAATGGCAGGGCGAGTAAACCAACGCCTGCACAGAGGGCTAGCTGAGCGGGTAGTGGGCCTAGGGTATAACTGAAAAGTAGTTCAGGAAGGCGATCTGGCCATTGGTATAGGGCAGACCCAATAACTAGATTTATTAGGCCGCAGAGTTGAAGCATGATCAGCCCTGCGATTGCTGCCATGGTCAGTCGTGGCACATTGTTCATGTTGTTCTGCTGGGCCAGGCGTCCACTGAGCCAGGCGGCTGGTACGAAGCCCGCCAGGTAGCCAAAACCTGGTGTCAACACATAACTGAGGCCTCCACCACCATGAAACACCGGCAGGTCAACGAGGCCAATAGTGAGATAGGCCACGGCAGCGATCACTCCAGCCCGAGGACCACATACGAGGGCGCATAGCAAGAGTGCCGGCACCTGCCAAGTGCTTGGCAGGCTTAACACCTTTGGGTGTAGATCTAGACCTGGAAGTAGCAGAGCGGCGGGTATCAAACCTCCTACAAGGATCATCATCAGGCCGGCGAGGGCGCCGCTCCAGGTAGCTAGGGCCCGCACAAATAAAAGTCAGCTTGTTCCATCCTGCAGTAGGAGAGATGTAATGCCCAGTTTTTATGGAACCAGCCATTGGTGAACAGGTGCGCCTGAATGTGCCTTTGCCTTATCTCAAAACCGCGGATCCGATGCCAATGCTGCGACCACCGGATTTGGTTTCGCCTGATGAACTTGGCGAGATAGTTGAGCTGCGTGCTAAGGGCATCGCAGCTGTGCGGTTTCGCCATGGCACTTTCTTGATCCCGCTGGATCGCCTAGTGGTGGACACCTCAGATAGTGATGGTGTCTAGGGGGCTTAATTTGTTGGAACTGCTTGTTGTTGCCATTCTTTAGCGAGGACCTTAAGGCTGGTTTTTGGTCCACAGAGGCTGAGCATGGGCGTCTGGAGATGTCGTTGAGCTGCCTTCTGTAGAGAGATGCCATCGAGGTTTTTGATTTCTTCCAAGCTGTGCTTGTCATAGTTAGCGGGCAGACCTAGTACACGTAATTGGGCTCGGCGTTCTGCTCGTTGACCAGTGGTCTGGGCTCCATGGGCAAGCTGACCATGGAATTTCGCGCGTGCTAGCGCAACATCTTCTTCTGATAAAGGTTGCTGGCTGAGTTCCCGCCAGCTATCGAGCAGCAGCTGAAGGGTGAGTCGAGCTTTCTCTTCGCTTGTTGATGCATGCAAGACAAATGGGGCTGCGCCTTCTCGCACAGGGTGATGAATGCCTACGTCGTAGGCCACCCCATGTTCTTCCCTTAGTCGCCTGAATAGCAGGCTGGACATACCTAATCCCAGGTGACAATTAAGCAAGCGCAGTGCGAGATCATCTTCATGGCCATGCGAAATGGTTGGCTGGCCGAGCATCATTACTACCTGAGTAGTTGGTTCGCTTTGAAGACTTAGGTTTGATTTGTTTAGGCTGTTTTCCGCATAGGCCACGCTTGAGTTGGATTTCAACGCTGGCTGTGTTGGCTGAGCTGGCCAGCGTTGAAAGGATTCCATGGTCCCTAGGCTCTGTTCAAGGTCTTCCGGAAGGTTTCCTGAAAGGGCAAGTACTGGTGAATTTGTAGTCAGGCTTTCAACTAGAGATAACAGCTGCTCGCGTTCTAGTTGTTTGAGGTCTTCGCTAAGGCCGAGGGGGTCGTGTCCGTAAGGTCCAGTTCCGTAGGCCATATTCCGCCAGCCATCAAATGCCAGGTGAAATGGGTCTTCTCTTTGCCTTTGCAAGGCCTGAAGGCTGAGATCTCGTTCTAGCGTTACCTGATTTGGCTCTAGATGCGGATCGATGAGCATCCAGCCAAGTAAAGACAGCAGCCTGTCGGCATCACGATCCGCACATTTGAGGCTGACTAACAGTCCGTCTTCGTGGGTGTCGCAGCGCAATCCAGCACCGCAGCCTTCAACCAGATCAGCCAGCGCGAGATGGTTATAGGGGCCGCATCCTCTGGTTAATAGTGATCCGAGCAGTTGATGCACGCCCCGTTGTCCGTGAGGATCGGCACTACTGCCTCCTTTAATCCAGAGCTTGGCAGCGATTATTCCTGGGGCTGTGACTGGATCAAGGACCAGATCAAGAGGATTCACTGGCCTGCCTCCATTGGCCTGGCGATCAGGGTGAAGCTGTGTTCAGGTTGCAACAGCGGAAGGATCTCCTTGTGGAGTCTCTCTGGCGTCCATGTAGAAAGATGTTTAAGTGGCGCCAATAAGGGCTGAGGACGATTCCAGAGAGTCTGGTTTCCTGCTATGCCGGCCACTTGGCTGGCAGCTTCAAGGCTGAAACAAAGCCCATTGCTTATTAGCTGCCTTGCTCGTTCGATTTCCTGGTTTTTGGGTGTTGATGCAAGGCTGGCTTGAAGCAAATTATGGATTTCTTTCTCCACTCGCTTCAATTGTTTTTCCTGGCAGCAAGCTTCTAGTAGCACAAGGCTGCCTTGCTCCAAGACTGTTATATCCATATCGATTGACTCCACGATTTGCAACTCCTCTCTGAGCTGGTGCACTAGTCGACTGCGGCGTCCCTCCGCAAGCAGAGTGGTGACTAGATCAGCTCCCATCACCATCTCTTGATTTCTGGCTGGGGGCATTGGCCAGGTCATTAATAGTCGAGTGGACTCAAGCCTTGGAACTTGAATTTCTAGTCGTCCTTTTCGGAAGCTGAGATTTGGACGACAGGCAGGATCCACTCCTTCAGTAGTTATTTCATCCAGCGCGGCTAGTTGGCTGTTGCTCAAGATCTCTTCCAGCCCTTGAGGAATAGCACCTGCAATCGCAAGGCAGCAGTTTGGGCCGCGATAATGACGGCGATGAAATTCCCGCATTTGTTCGGGAGCACTTTTCTTTAGGCTTGCTTCAAAGCCCAGGATGGGCCGGCCATAGGGGTGCTCGTCGCAGCAGGCTTCGAGTAGTTGCTTGAGGACCTGATCGTCTGGCTGATCTTGGTATTGGGCGATTTCTTCTAAAACCACGTCGCGTTCTGTGGCATAGGCCTCAGGGCGTAATGCTGGTGTCAGAACGAGGTTGAGCAGAAGCTCGAGAGCCTCAGTTGCTGCTGTTGGCGGCACTAGCACGTGAAAGTGCACGTCATCGAAACCAGTGGCGGCATTGCTGCTGCCTCCGAGCGCTTCTATTGCTCGGTCGAACTCGCCTGCGTTCAAATTAGAGCTGCCCTTGAACACCATGTGCTCAAGAAAATGGGCTATTCCCTCTTCTCCTTTGTGTTCACTTGAGCTGCCTGCCTTGCACCAGAGGTCTAAGCAAGTAAGTGGTGCGTCCGGCATGGATGCCACCACGCAGCTAGTCCCGTTTTTCAGGGTCCAGTGTTGAAGATTGGGCTCAGGGGTGGAGTGTGCCAGAGGTGCGAGGCAAAGGCCCATATCCGCTTGTATTTTCTAAGAACGTTGTTGAGGACTGAACGTTTTGATGCGATCAATAAACTACCAACCAACTTTAGCCATCTTCGGCAATATCAACTTGAATGCCATGTTGTCTAATCAGAATTTCCTTTCGGCTATCGACAATTTAGACATCTCAGTATTGTTTTTATATTAATCAGTTTTTGATTGTATATTTTGCCATCCGCTGCAGCCTTAATAGTCAATGGATAGTCCAATGCAGTTAGAAAACTTGTCGTCAGTTGCGAATGATTAATTTGCTTAAATTGTCTGCCTATTGCCTTTTAAACCTGATGCGCTCCTGTTAATCTGTATTGGTTCAGGGCTTTCACATTGCAGTAATTAAAGCTCCATAACTCTTTCAAAGAGATGGAATATCTCTGCAAGTAAAAGTAGTTTTTATACTTAGCAGGTTTGCTAGTTATTTTTTGACTGGTTTTCTGGTTTTTCCTGGGTCCAGGCAAAGATTCCTTGAAAGCCGCCGAAGGCGGAGCTGATCCCAAACATCAAAATAAATAATACTCCAAAAAGCGCAATGGCTCCAATCGTGATTGGGCTCAAGTCAAGAGCCATTGCAAAAATAGTACTCAGCATGGTTCGTAAAAAGATAAGTGCATTATGGGCATAAATCGACGCATCACAATCCCTCAGTTTAAATTGCTTATTCAGACTGTGTGGTCATGTGATTGGCAGTTCAATTTTTTTGTTAAGGGGTATTCTCAAGGATGTTTGATCAGTAAATGCGCGGTTTCTTGAGACTGGCTCGCAAGTGAGCTAGCTTTTACGCTCATTTGTAATCATCCATTTGCTAATTCTATCTAAATAGCTTGCTCACATATAGGTCATTCTTGTTAATAGAACTAGGCTGTGCCGAAACATCAAACGCTCTGACTATTTGACAGCTTCTAAAAACTGCCCTGCAAGGACCTGCCAGTATCCACTTTGTTGCAATGCCGGGGTTGACAAGGTGAGACAGTTTCATGGATAGCCTTGCTGCCATTTTGCTGCCTTCTCCTTCCAATAGCGGCCCGGCTATCCACCCCCTCTTGGAGGCATTGGCTGAACGGATCAGGGATTGCAGAGCGCAGTTGCCAGAGCTCAGTCCTCTAGTTGTTGATCCAGAACTACTAGCGATAAGCGGCATGCTTGATGGAGAGGAGCTTTTTATTAGCAATGAGTTGCATCGCTGTCGGGGAATACGCAAGTTGCACCTAGAAATTGCCAGCTTGGATGCCGATATACAGATTCTTCATAGCGTTTTTTTCCCAGACCCTCGTTTTGATTTACCCATTTTTGGAGCAGATGTTGTCGCTGGACCTGGCGGTATCTCGGCGGCCATTGTTGATCTCTCGCCTGTAGGGCAACCGTTGCCTTTGGCTATTTTGCGAGGTCTTGAGGCCTTGCCTCTGCCAACCTTTAAGCAGGTGAGGCAATTGCCTGCATGGGGATCGATTTTTTCGCCGTTTGTGCAGTTCATCCGTCCAGCTGATACTCAGGAGGAGGGCTGGTTTGTGGATTTGGTAGATGGCTATCTCAGCACTCTTGCTTCCGCTGTAATTGGAGCAAAAGCTGATGCTTCTTTGGCGGCATCTACGATCCAGAGGCATAAGGGTCAGCTTCTCTATTGCCTTCAACAGAAACGCAACGACAAGACAAGAGGTGTCCTGGAGAAGGCCTTCAATCCTCAGTGGGCGGATCGCTACATCGAGGAGATGTTGTTCGACGAGCCTCCGCCTCTTTAAGCAGTAAAGCCTGGCGCTGGTTAATTGCTGGTGGTCTCTGTTTGGCTGCAGTTGCCGGAGTCTGGAGCCTTGCTCGTCGCCCCGTTGCTCCTCAAGCGAGCCCTGCTTTGCTGCCAGCAGCTAGGCCTATTGAAGCCGTTGCTGCTTTGGGTCAGCTTGAGCCCGCTGGTGATGTTCGTCGTCTTGCTGCTCCGTTGGGTGGCTTCGGAGGCACTCCTAGGGTCGCGGTGCTAAAGGTTCGCGAAGGTGATCAGGTAAAGCTTGGCCAGGTTTTGGCAGAATTTGATAATCGAGCCAAGATTCTTGCTGATCTTGCCGCCGTTCAAGCTCGTCTGGAGACGCTCGATATTCAGCTACGCATGCAACGGCGTGAGGTGATTCGCTACCAAGAGGCCGCTGTGGTCGGGGCTTCATCACTAGTGGATTTAGAGGAAAGACAAGAAGAACTCGTCAAGTTTGAGGGCAATCGCCGCGAGGCTTTGGCAGAACTTCGCGGGCTGGAAGCTGATCTTGCTGATAGCGAATTGAAGTCGCCCATCGATGGCGTGGTGCTAAGGGTGCACACTCGCGTCGGTGAGCGTCCAGGTAGTGACGGAGTACTAGAAGTAGGCGCCAATCAGACGATGGAGGCCCTTATCGAGGTCTATGAGTCGGATGTAAGTCGAGTCAGTATTGGTCAGGTTGTTCGTCTAATCAGTGAAAACGGTGGCTTTAAAGGATCTTTGATGGGTCGTGTGGAGCGAATTAGTCCCCAGGTGCGTCAGCGCAAAGTGCTCTCAACTGATCCCACTGGTGATGCCGATGCTCGTGTGGTTGAGGTTCGAGTCAGCCTTGACCCCAGCTCGGCGCTTCAGGTCAAGCGTCTTACGGGCATGAAGGTGATAGCTCGCTTCAAGCCATCGTGAAGTCTGGTTTTTGGCAAGGGCGAAGGATCCCTTTGGCTTGGTTGTTGCTTAGTCGTCAGCCTTTGCGGTTGATGGTTGCACTGGCGGGTATTTGCTTCGCCGGAATCTTGATGTTTATGCAGTTGGGTTTCCGAGATGGATTGTTCGATGCCAGTGTCACAGTGCATCGCTTGTTTGATGCTGATTTGGTGTTGATGAGCCCTCGATCAATGAGCTCGATCAGCATGAGTGGCTTCCCTCGGCGTCGATTAGTGCAGGCCATGGCACATCCGGATGTGCAGGGCACGACACCAGTCAATTGGAATTTTCTGCTGTGGAGAAATCCGGAAACCCTTAAGACACGTTCGATTTTGGCCTTGGGTTTTGAGCCGGTTGATCCGTTATTTACGGATCCTGAGTTAGCGGCCAAGGCTAAATCGCTTACCAGTCGTGGAAGAGTGTTGTTTGATCAGCGTTCTCGAAGTGAGTTTGGACCGATCGCTGAGTGGTTCGATGAGGGCCGCATTGTGGAGACTGAGCTCGCCGGCAAACGGGTACGAGTTACTGGTTTAGTGAGCCTGGGGCCATCGTTTGGTGCTGACGGCAATTTGCTCACTAGTAGAGAGACATTCCTTGAGCTATTACCCAGCACTTCGCCTGGAAGTATTGAGATTGGTTTGGTGAGATTGCGGCCGGGGGCCGATCCGCAGGCTGTTACTCGATCCCTTAAAGAGAGTTTGCCCAACGATGTTCAGGTTTTCACCCGACAGGATTTCATTGATTTCGAGAAGAACTATTGGCGTAGCAGTACTTCGATTGGCTTCATCTTCAGTCTTGGTGCAGCTATGGGTTTTGTTGTGGGGTGCGTGATTGTTTATCAGATTCTCTACAGCGACGTCAGCGATCATTTGCCTGAGTACGCCACATTGATGGCGATGGGTTATCGCTTGAACACTCTCATGGGCGTAGTTGCTCGAGAGGGGGTTTACCTTGCAGTGATGGGCTATCTACCGGCCTATGCCGCCGGTCAGGGCCTTTATGCCTTGGTTCGTAGTTCTACAAAATTGCCTGTGGCCATGGATCCACCTCGGGCAACACTTGTTTTTAGCTTGATTTTGGTGATGTGCATGGCCTCTGCGCTGCTGGCCATGCGTCGATTGGTGGATGCAGACCCAGCGGAGATTTTTTGATGGGTTCGGCCTCTGTTTACTTTTCTCGATCAGCAGGGCATAGGCATGAATGAGAGCCTCACTGTTCAAGTTGAGGGCCTTAGTCATTGGTTTGGCATAGGTGCGATGCGACGTCAGGTGCTGCAGTCCATTTCAATGCAAATAGCCCCTGGTGAGGTGGTTTTGCTCACCGGGCCTTCAGGTTGTGGCAAGACCACACTGCTGACCTTGATCGGAGCGCTGCGCAAGGTTCAGCAGGGGGATGTTTGTGTGTTCGGCCATCAGCTGCATGGATCACATCGTGGTCAACGTCAGCAGCTGCGACGTCACATCGGCATGATCTTTCAGGGGCACAACCTATTGCGCTGTCTTACTGCTGAGCAGAACGTGCAGATGGGAGCTGATTTGTTGCCAGAACTCTCTTATCGGGCTCGTCGTGATCAGGCTCGATATTGGTTGCGGGCTGTGGGTTTGGATGATCACCTCAGCAAGTTGCCCCATGATCTTTCTGGTGGCCAGAAGCAACGGGTTGCTATTGCTCGTGCGTTGGCGGCTCGCCCTCAACTGTTATTGGCTGATGAACCAACAGCAGCTCTCGATAGTGTCACGGGTCGGGAAGTGGTGGATCTGTTGCAAGGACTGGCCCGTGAACAAGCTTGTGCAGTGTTAATGGTTACGCATGATCCTCGAATTGTTGATGTCGCGGATCGCTTGGTGCAGATGGAAGATGGCTGCCTATTGCCCACTCTTGGCTAGGTTGGGTTGAGATCTTTAGTTCGGACGTCCAAAAATTATGTCGAAGCGTAGAAACCTCAAAAAGGAAAAGCAAGAGCGCAACCGCTCCTATGCCCGCAAATTCAAGAAGCGCAAGCTGCGCAATGATGGCCGCGGCGAAGGTGCGGGGAACGGTGTCACCGGAACTGCCAATAACGGTGGTGCTGCCGACTAATCCATCGACTGATTCATTGCGTCGACGAATAGGGGCTTTGATTAGCCCCCTTTTTTCATGTCTATAGGCTGTCGTTTGTCAGCAGTAGTTGTGGTAGCGGATGTTTGTAAGTGTCGTAATACCCACCTATAACCGCCGGCCGATTCTGGAAAAGTGTCTGTTGGCTCTGGAGCAGCAGGTTCTGGCCTCTGCGTTGGATTCTTACGAGGTAGTGCTGGTTGATGACGGCTCAACTGATGGCACCCCTAATTGGTTGAGGGGTGAGGCTTCACGTTTTGCTCATGTACGCCTGGTGGAGCAAGATCATGGAGGTCCAGCCGAGGGGCGTAATCGGGGTGTAGACCACGCTCGCGGCGATGTAATTGTTTTTATTGATAGCGATTTGGTGGTTACTGAATCGTTTTTGGCTTGTCATGCACAAGCTTTACGTCGTTGTTGGCAGCGTCGTGGTGATCGGCTCTGTTTCACCTATGGCGCTGTGATTAACACGGCAAACTTTGAGCATCCCACCACAGAACCCCACAAATTTCAGGATCTTTCTTGGGCATATTTCGCTACAGGTAATGTGGCCATCGACCGCGAAGTGCTTGAAAGGTCTGGGCTTTTTGATGTTGGTTTCCGTCTCTATGGCTGGGAGGATTTGGAGCTGGGGGAACGACTTCGTCAGATGGGTGTTGAGTTGGTGAAATGTCCCGAGGCAGTTGGTTATCACTGGCACCCGGCCCTGCGTCTTGAGCAAGTTCCTGACTTGGTAAGGATTGAGCAGGAGCGGGCCAAAATGGGCTTGGTCTTCTATCGCAAGCACCCAACCCGTCGGGTGCGTTACATCATCCAGTTCACCTGGCTTCATCGACTCTTATGGGAACTGCTAACGCTTGGTGGCTTGCTCAATGAGCGCAGCCTGCGGCCACTACTTGCCAGGTTGATCCGCAACGGTCATCCAGGTTTAGCAATGGAGCTTTTGCGGTTACCACTGAACCGCATTGGCGTAAGGGCACTTTTCAAGGAGGCTGCTCTTGCAGGGCTGCGCTAAGAGGTCGTTTTGATAAATTCCATTGGTACTTTCATTCCGCACACCTGTCTGTTTCGGGTGATGACTGAGTTGATTCAAGCCTTTTGGCGTGATTGGCTCGCATACCTGGCAGGTGGAGGCGAACCCGAAACCTAAAAAACTATGGCTGTTGTCACTCTTTCCGAAATGATGGAGGCGGGTGCTCATTTTGGGCACCAAACCCGTCGTTGGAATCCCAAGATGTCGCGCTACATCTACTGCGCGCGTAATGGTGTTCACATCATTGATCTTGTGCAGACCGCTATCTGCATGAACAATGCATATAAATGGACTCGTACCGCCGCTAGAAGTGGCAAGCGTTTCCTTTTTGTTGGCACTAAAAAGCAAGCCTCGGAAGTGGTGGCTTTGGAAGCCACCCGCTGCGGTGCGTCTTATGTGAATCAGCGTTGGCTTGGTGGCATGCTCACCAACTGGACAACAATGAAGGCCCGGATTGATCGGTTGAAAGATCTGGAGCGCATGGAATCATCTGGCGCAATAGCCATGCGACCCAAGAAGGAAGCTTCGGTTTTGCGTCGTGAGCTTGAGCGACTGCAGAAGTATCTCGGTGGCCTTAAGGGGATGAGACGCTTGCCCGATGTTGTGGTGCTTGTTGATCAACGCCGCGAAACCAACGCTGTGCTCGAAGCCCGCAAGTTGGATATTTCTTTGGTGTCCATGCTTGACACCAATTGCGACCCTGATCTTTGTGAGGTGCCTATCCCTTGCAATGACGATGCCGTTCGCTCTGTGCAGCTTGTGTTGGGCCGACTAGCTGATGCGATCAACGAAGGTCGTCACGGTAATAACGATCAGCGAGGTGCTGATCAAGGCGACGATTGAGTCCATAGCTGGCGTCAAGTTTTCGCAACCGACCTTCTTGCCTGGTTGGTTGCACTCCATATCCTCTTCACCCCGATTTCCCATGGCGGATGTAACAGCCAAGCTCGTCAAGGACCTGCGCGATAAAACCGGCGCGGGAATGATGGATTGCAAGAAAGCCCTGGCAGAAACTGGCGGCGATATGACAAAGGCATCCGAATGGCTTCGTCAGAAGGGTATAGCCAGTGCAGAAAAAAAATCTTCTCGCACTGCAGCTGAAGGTGCCATTGGTAGTTACATCCATACCGGAGCAAGGGTTGGAGTTCTCCTCGAATTGAATTGCGAAACTGATTTTGTAGCCCGCGGTGATTTATTCCAGGAGCTTTTAAAGGATGTGGCTATGCAGGTGGCTGCGTGTCCGAACATCGAGTACGTAAGTACAGATGAGATCCCTGCTGATGTGGTCGAACAGGAAAAATCCATCGAGATGGGTCGTGATGATCTTTCCGGTAAGCCTGATCAAATGAAGGCAAAGATCGTTGAAGGAAGAATCAATAAACGCCTTAAGGAACTAGCTCTACTTGAGCAACCTTTCATCCGTGATAGCTCCATAACGGTTGCGGAACTCGTTAAGCAGGTGGCTGGCAAGATTGGCGAGAATGTCAGGGTTCGTCGCTTCACCCGCTACACCCTTGGTGAGGGCATTGAAGTAGATCAGACCGATTTCGCTACGGAAGTGGCGTCCATGTCGGCAGCTTGATTTTGGTTTTGGAGAAGTAGAGATTGCAGCGCTTTGAGCCCGATCAGCAGCTTGCAGCTCTACGCAAGCAGAGTCAGCGCTTAGCGTCGACTCTCTACCGTGATATGGCCCTCTACCTTCAGTTGATGCGGGGGGAATTGCTTAATGACGTACGTCAGGCTCTCTTCCTGTTGATAACTGATCGGGATCAGAATCGTTTGAGCGCCATTGCAGAAGATGCCAGGTCGGCATTTCAACTTCAGGTTGAGCAATTGGTTGCTCGTTGCTGTTCTTTGTTGACTGTGGAACAGTTGATGGATATGGCGCGCCAGATGGAGCGTGAACGCCAAAAGAAGAGTGATCAAACCAGGCGGGATCTCTTGTTGGCTCTTAGTTCTGAGCAGGGTCCAATGCCAGAGGCTGAAGGGTCTATCCATCTAAGTCTCGACCCTCCACTAGAGCAACCTGATCGCTTCGCTGGCATTCAGAGCACTGATCAGGATCAGCAGAACAGCAGCATTAGCGCAGACTTCGCTGACTCGGGAGCTATTGATCAGTCTGATTTAGAGGGAGACGACCTTGTCGAAGACTCCTCCCAGGAGTTGGAAGCAGAGGCCTCAGAAACGGTTGGTGGCAAGAAGGGTGATCTTGAGATGCTGCGCTCTTTATTTGTTATGGCTGGCGAGACTATTGCCACTGATGAGCATGATTTAGCGAGTGCATCAGAAGATTGGCAACAAGGTGATATCTCTGCGCTTAATGGTGGGCTTGATGCAGACCAAGGTTTTTTACCCGTAAGCCCACTGGAGTTAGCACGATGGTTGGAAACTCTTGACCGTGCACTTGCACGCAGGTTGCGCAATCTTTCGCATGCTCTCAACGTGGAATTATTGCGAGCCGGAATTGTTGGCAGTCTCTTGCCTATCAGTTTTCTCGACGCGGTGTTAAGTGGTCAGCTCGAATCTGAACCGGTGGCATCCAATTTATTGAGACTGCGTGTACCGGTATCCACAAATCGACTGGGAGTAGAAGGCATGGAGATTGTTTGCGTGCTTATGCGCCCATCTGAGTTGGAGTTTGACCACCCTCGCTTGCGTCGTTGTCGGGCTGAACTAAAGCATCACCGTCAAGATTTGCTCACAATGGTTCGACAACAGCGGCACTGGCAACGTCGCGCTATGGCTCAGGAGGTAAAGCAACAGTGGTGGCCGAACCCTCCCACCAATCCGCCAACCAGTTCACCCAAGGCTTGACTGCGGATCAGCTGCGGCAAGTGCTCAGCTGGTTGCGCCCTCTTCAGCAGGCTTTGACCTTGGAGGCAGAGAATGGTTTTAAAAATCTTCAGGGACGTCAAGAGCATTTCCATGCATTTTTAGCGCGTCAATTAGCGGCATCACCTTCTCTACTGCTGCCCAGTGAGAGTCAGTCTCGTCTCAGTCAGATGGCTGAAGCCTTTGCAGGCTATCCAGATAGTTCTGAGTCGGTACGCCGTCGATTAGTGACTGACTCTCGACAGCTATTACACACTATTCAAAAGTGCTTACAACCTCCTGCACCAATGGCTCCTCCGAGCTTGAAGCAAGAGGGTGCAAAAAAGCGTCAGCAGGTCTACTTGTCTGCAAGCAGCAGCAGCTTGAAGTTGGATAGTCCTTTGGCAGAAGTAAAGGGAATCGGCCCAAAGTTTGCCGAAAGATTGGCTGGGCTTGGATTACTGCTAGTCAAAGATCTATTGCAGTACTACCCCAGGGACTATGTGGACTATTCCTCGTTGAGGCGAATCCAGGCCCTAGAGGCAGGGCAGACGGCCACGATTGTGGCAACGGTTAGGCGCTGTCATGGGTTCAAAAGCCCACGTAATCCCAATTTGTCCATTCTTGAGTTGCAGCTTCAGGACCCTACTGGTCGCCTGAAAGTGACTCGATTTTTTGCTGGTCGCCGTTTTAGCAGTTCTAGTTACATCAAAAGCCAGTCTCGCCTTTACCCTCCTGGAGTCACTGTTGCCGTCAGCGGGTTGGTCAAAGAGGGCCCCTATGGCATGAGTTTCCAAGATCCCCTGATTGAGGTTATGGAGAGTCCTCATGCGCCACTTCGCTCTCGCAGCATTGGTCGTTTGTTGCCTGTTTATGCCCTTGTCGAGGGACTAACTGCCGATCGGTTTCGTGATCTTGTGAAGCTCGTTTTGCCTTTGGCAGTCCGTTGGCCTGATCCCCTTTCTAAATCGCAGCTTCTGGCATTGAGTTTGCCGACTAGAAGTGATGCCTTGATCGCTATTCATTGTCCAGACGATCAAAACTCATTGCAGGCGGCTAGGCGCCGCTTGGTTTTTGACGAGTTTCTTCTTCTGCAGTTGGGGCTACTAAAAAGGCGTGCAGAACTTCGTAGCCGTTCTGCTCCTGTGTTGGTGACGGCAGGGCAGCGAGATGGCCTAGTAGGTCGCTTTTTGGAGCTTTTGCCATTTCCGCTAACAGGAGCTCAAGAACGAGTACTGGCCGAAATCGAGGTCGACCTGGCGTGTTCGGAACCGATGGCACGTCTTGTTCAGGGAGATGTGGGTAGTGGCAAGACAGTTGTGGCCCTTGCGGCTTTGCTCTCGGCAGTACAAGCCGGCTGGCAAGGAGCGTTTATGGCACCCACGGAGGTTCTCGCTGAGCAGCACTACCGCACTTTGTGTCTTTGGTTGCCTCAGTTGCATGTCAGTGTTGAGTTAATTACGGGAGCAACTACCCGACTACGTCGTCGTCAGATCCTTGATGACTTGGTCAATGGATCTCTGAAGATTCTGGTAGGCACTCACGCCTTAATTGAAGACCCTATTGCCTTTTCTCGACTAGGGCTGGTTGTGGTTGATGAACAGCATCGTTTTGGCGTAAGGCAACGCAATCGTTTGCTGAGTAAGGGGCTTCAGCCCCATCTTCTGACCATGACAGCCACTCCTATTCCGCGAACTCTTGCGCTCTCAGTGCATGGGGATTTGGATGTGAGTCAAATCGATGAATTGCCTCCAGGTCGTACTCCCATTAAGACTCAGATGATTAGTGGGTCAGATAGAGATCAGGCCTATCAACTAATCCATGATCAAGTCTCTCGTGGCCAGCGCGCTTATGTGGTGTTACCTCTTGTTGAGGATTCAGAAAAGCTTGATCTGCGTTCAGCCGTGAAGGTTCATACCCAGTTGTCAGAGCAGATATTTCCAGAATTCAAGGTGGGATTGCTGCATGGACGCTTGAGCAGTGCCGAGAAGCAAGGTGTGATCAAGTCCTTTGCAGCAGGTGATTGCCAGGTGCTGGTATCTACGACTGTTGTGGAGGTAGGCGTGGATGTGCCTCAGGCCAGTGTGATGGTGATCGACCACGCGGATCGCTTTGGTCTAGCCCAATTGCATCAACTTCGAGGTCGTGTGGGTCGGGGCGCAGCAGCGTCCTACTGCGTATTGATCAATGACAGCTCAAATCTATTAGCAAGGCAGCGACTTGAAGTGCTTGTGCGCTCCAATGATGGCTTTGAGATTGCAGAAATCGACTTGCGTTTACGAGGGCCAGGGCAAGTACTTGGGACCAAACAGTCTGGATTGCCTGATTTGGCCCTAGCAAGCCTGGCTGATGATGGATCCGTGCTTGAAGAGGCACGTAATGAAGCTCAGAGATTGCTCAGAGATGATCCGAGCCTCACTCGTCATTCTCTGCTGAGGCAGTTGCTCGAAGCACAGTGGCAGCGCCTTAGTGGAGCAGCTCATCTCAACTAAATTAGATAGTTTTCCACATTATTGAGCCTCGACCGGGTGCTAATGCTTAGGCAATGAGGCTGAGGTATTTTTTGCTACATCGTTTTTGGAGATAGTCCGTTAAGTAGTTGCTATTGATAGTGCCTGGCCGTTGTTGATTAGATAGCAAAAGCTCTGTTTTGCAATTGGTTTCAGCGAATTCTGTCGAATAAACACTTAGCTTCTCTTTCTCCCGGCATTATTTAACGCTATCGTTATCATGTGTTGGGTGCTTTGTGCCAAATTTAATTTTTTCAGTTTGAGCAATATCCGTTTTGTGGAAAACTAAGTGGTCGCTGTGGAAAATGTGACGGGACGAACTTTCCCCCCGCTGCGCCCTTGGAACGACAAGCCTATACGTGATTGCGGAGAGCTCCTCACTCAGATTCCTTTGTCGTTATATCGATTGGAGCCACATCCATATGCTTGCTTAGGTGCTCCTTATGGTGTTGGGGCTGATCCTTTTTGTTTACGTAGTGGGGTCAACGATCACTTGCTGAGTGCACAAGATCAGCTACAGCTGCTGCATCCAGAGCTTCGCTTGGCAATCTTTGATGCCTGGCGACCGATTCCTGTTCAGGCATTCATGGTTGAACATGCCATCTCTGAGGAGTGCCGTAGAAGGGGGCTGAGCTGCGATCTATCCAATCGGTCCACAGCGCTGCAGGAGGTAATTGATGTTGTTGGCAGGTTCTGGGCTCCGCCAAGCCTTGACCCGCTTACACCACCTCCACACAGCACAGGAGCAGCCGTCGATCTCACCCTTGCCGATAGCAATGGCATGCCTTTGGACATGGGTGGTGAGATCGATGCTATTGGCGATATCTCGGAACCTAATTACTACGCCGAGGCTGCGATTGTTGAATCTGAGTCGGAGGCTCAGCTTTGGCATTGTCGCCGTCGAACCTTGGCTGAGGCCATGCTCAAAGTTGGCTTCTGTCAACACCCGAATGAGTGGTGGCACTTCAGTTTTGGTGATCAACTCTGGGCTTGGAGCAATGGAATTGCTGAAGCTTTTTACGGAGCCTGGCCCGAACCAGCCAGTAAATCGAGTACTGCTTGTTCGCCGAGTTTATTGACGTGATCGCCGAGGCTGCGCCGTCCACCGGCCTGTTTCCAGCTCAGTAGTAGTGGTTCAAGGATGCTTTCAAGTTGATCGAGGGGCATGCGTTGTAGGTAGGGCTTGGCAAGTCGCTGCAGGTTTGGGGTGCCGCCTAGCCAGAGCTGATATTGATTAACACCACTTCCCACGAGAGCGAGCTCGGCCATATAAGGCCGAGCACAGCCATTTGGACATCCCGTCACGCGGATCAGGATTGATTTCTTGATTTGTAGTCGTTGCAATTGAGCATCTATGCGCTCAAGCAGTTCCGGCAAGGTGCGCTCTGCTTCAGTTATCGCCAAACCACATAAGGGAAGTGCGGGACAGGCGATGGCGTGCCGTGCCAAAACTGCAGGAGCTGCTGGTGCGTCGATACCGAGTGCGGCTAAGCCATTGCGCACGCTCGATCGCTGCGAGGTACCGATGTTGCAGAGCAACAGATCCTGGTTTGGTGTTAAGCGAATTTCCGTTTTGTAGGTCTCTACTAGTTTGCTCAATCCTTTTTTTAGATCACCTTCTAAACGACCAGCAAGCAGTGGCAGGCCAACAAACCATTTGCCGGCG